>Ga0194133_10005524_pt1 | contig 16071 bp, 7 predicted proteins | sample TA2KigOf40mmetaG_FD_155448 | JGI IMG/M metagenome (GOLD analysis project Ga0194133, IMG submission 155448) | Freshwater microbial communities from Lake Tanganyika, Tanzania - TA2015055 Kigoma Offshore 40m | ecosystem: Environmental > Aquatic > Freshwater > Lake | place: Tanzania: Lake Tanganyika...
CCCCCGTTCTTATAATAAAAATGCAAGGTATTTAAGTATGCTCATAATACTTTATTGAGTTAAGTACACGACACACATATATGTCCTAAAAATAACACTTAGCTATCTACTCTATATGACTTACATCTAAGCACACGGAGAATAACTAGGTAAGAATCTTAAGGCACGCAGGCCTTTTATTGACATGTGAGACTGGAGCGTGCTGATCATGGGCGCTCGGGAATCAGATGTGGGTAAAAGTTGCATGATCAAAATAATACTTTGCCGTAACTTAAATCTAATGGCTAAGATCCGTGTGTGCCGTCTACATATATTCTTAGTCTTAAAGATAATCTTATGAGGCTAGTGATAAATTGCAGTAACCGCTATTTTTATGAAAACTAGTATAATCTCATGCTATATAATAAAAAAATTTCAGGTCATCACCATGGTCCAGAAAACGAGATATTCTTATCGGTAAGATAGATTTAATCAGTTTTGATTACAATATTATTAGACAAAAATTAATTGAAAAATATTGAAAATAATCAAAGGCCTTCTGAATGCTGGCTGTCCTCACCTTGCCATTAAGATCTTTGGCTACTTAGATTCGCAATCGCTTCTTGCTTCATCTCTTGTCAGCTACGAATGGCAGCAAATGCTTTTTGAAACTTTTTATGCAAAACCAAAATTTAGAAGAAGAATCAAAAGGCAAATCTTTGAAATAGGAAGGCCAAAAACGTCAAGGTAAGTTTTTGAAAGCATCTTTTTCGTTTCAATTTTGAAAACCCCTTTTTCAAAAAAAGATAATTGAAGCCAGGGTCAGGTGACAAAGGAATTAACAAATTTGTAAAGTGCTTTTACAAAAAGTATCTTTTGTTTTCTCGAAAGGCAAAAAATGGCTACTAACAAAAGTTGCATTCTAATTTTAAGTCTTGTTTATTGATAAAATGGAAAAGCTTAAGTATAAAGATTATAAATTTTTCAAGTAAAAATGTACGTATTGGAGACTCTTTCCTGAAAGAATTTTGGGATTATGACCTAATTTACTCTCAATGAGTAGATGATTATAGCTATTTTTATCAACAATACCATGATAAAATAACTCAGAGTTTTTGGGTAAAATAATTTTTTTTTCTTCCTGATATGACTGAAACTGTCATGAAAGTCTGAATCGCCAATTAAAATACCTTAAATGTTTTTCAATCCTTTATGTATAGAACAATTAAAATGAAGCAAATAATAGAGCCCCAAAATGTAAATGTAAACAATTAGCACCACTAAGAAGACAGTCAAAAAGTTGCCAATCAATCAATTCTTACCTCTTTCAAAGTTTTAAATATATTAGTACTTTTGAATTTGAACTTTTAAGCTTGACTTTCTCTTTGGACATGCCTCGTGCTGGGATAGTTGATGTTGCTGTTGATGACGACCTCAACCTGTTTGTCCTTGCTGTCTTGTCAGGTCGACCTCATGTCATGTCAACTTCTCTCTTCAGTCCAAACCACAAAAGATGGGTGCACAGATTTGTGGAGCAGTTTCCCATAGGAAGTAAGATTATTCAAACTATGTTTGTGGTCATGGGATTAAGCTAAGGACCAAAGGACAGTGGCTTAGAAACTTGTTACCTTCCTGCAATTTTTGACCCCAGGCTGCAATAAAAATAGAAAAATTATTCCAAGCTCAGAACCAATGTGGCCTTTTGGTTTTGCAAGAAGGACTTAAAAAAAGAACTTATTTCAAATTATGTAAGCCATTTGTGCTCAAAGACTTATTCAAAGAAACTTGATAATTAAGATCCAGGTCAACTTCTTAACAAAATTATAAAAAACTCTTAAATTTATCTAAAAGGCTTGACAAAGTTATCTGCTGGACCTTCCTTGATTGCCATTGGATCCAATGATGGTAGAATCCATGTTTATGAAACAAGTCAAGAATACAAAGGGCTGATACTTTTAGCTGTACTTGCTCACCATATTTCTGCCATCCACAATATCATCTTCTCCTCCTCAAGGTAAAAAAGAATCTCAAATTTTTGGTGTAGTATTATGACTTATCAATAAATAAAACCACTTTTAAGGATCATCTCATGTTCAGATGACATGACAATTGGTGTGGTCAACATTTGCCATGATGGATCCTTGATCCTTTCCAAGCTTTTGCACGGGCATGTTTCTAGGGTCAGGGCCATTGATATTCAAGTAAGTTACACCAAGGTTCAATGTGCACTTTATCATCCTTGTATTATGAGAGAAAGTCTAGAAATTTTAACTATTGTTTGTATAGTCAACACTTAAACTGCTCAATTCGTATAGGATGACAAAATCTTGTCAGGGTCAGATGACCGCACAGTAAAGTTGTGGACTCTACAGCCAACGACCCCTGGATCAGCTGAGAAACCATTGGTCACACTAACAGGGCATTCTGGACCTGTTGTTGGTGTTTTGTTGTGCATACCTTTTGCCCTAAGTGCAGCAGGTTGTACTGTCAGGCTCTGGGATGTACAGAAGTGTGGTGGCGTTGGTGTCTGTTTAAAGTTACTTCACCACGATATAAGGTGAGTTTTATTTCCTCATCAATTGTTATTTTTTAATTGGGGTCAAAGATCACTTTGTCTGTAAAAACTTAGTAGGCTAGATTTTGAGCCCAGGTTGGTCAATCACTTCAAAATAGGTGACAATTAAAAAAATGACTAAACTTTTTCTTTTAAGTGAGTTTCTGTTGTTTCAAAGTGCATTCAAGGTACTAGGGAGGTTGCAGGTTCTGATTACAACAAAGGTGAGGAAATGTTACACCTGTGAGGGTGCGTGGGCGAGCAAGTTGGGACAAAGGTAGGGTTGTCTTTAGCAAGACCTATAAGTCCATTTGAGATTCTTCGGTTTAAGATGGTGAGCCAACCAAAAATAAGTCTGGTCGTGGGGTCAAGTTGGGGTCACCATTATTCAAGTTGATTTCATTAAGAAAAAATTCACCAAGGATGAAAAAGTTTTCAAATTTTAATCGAACATGTCAAAAAACTCTCTGGTTGGATCAGAATCTAAATTGGGGGAAAAGCCATACTATAAGCTCAGTAGTTTTCTAATATAAGTTAAAAAACTGTTGACATGGACATGATTCAAACCTCAAATACAAGATTATAGATATTATTTCACAACCAGTTTGCCTGTTTTATTGAGGCAGGTCAAAATTAGAGATTTCAATGCCTAAACATGTTTAAAAGAACTGTGTTTTATTTTGAACTGTTATTACATTTAGCCCTGTTACAACTATGACTTGGACATCAACTTTTCGTGGAGCTGTTACAATTGATGCTGAAGGCCAAATGAGATGTTTTGATCTTGTGAGTATTGAGACTGGACAAGGTTTTTTTTGAAAAAAGTTGAGACTTTTTGTTTTTTTGAGGATGATCTCGAAGAAAACCCCCAAGAAATACTTTCTCCAACAGCTATCACTGCCATACATGGATCTGATCCAGATACAAGAAAGCAAAACAAAGCTACAAATGCAACCACCAAATTGCTGACAGTAATTTTTTTAAAGTTTAGAGCCTTCTTCCATGAAACAACCCCATTAAACATTTTTGGAACAAAGCAACATTGTTTTACGAATAACAGGTGAAAATATTTGCATATGGCGAGATAAATGACCTCGTAAAATATTCATTCTCCATCTGCGAATATCCAATGTCTTTCTCTACAGATCAACTTTTATCAGTAAAGATTTGAACAAAGCAGGGAAACAAAAATATGAAAACTTTTCAATCAGTACCTAAAAAGCATATTTGGGGTTTGAAATTACTCCTATAATGACAAACTTGATTTGAATTTTTTTTATAAAAGGTAAGTTTTGTCCAAATGATGTTTCAAATTGGATAAAAATTTGTCTTGAATCAATGATGACTTTTTTTGATAGCATCTTTTGTGACCAATATATACTAATTTGGAATGGTGCTACTTTCCCTAACTCTTCTCGTAAATCTTTTTAAGCAATTTATCTTTTTACAAATCAGAGGAATTGTATTTCAAATTTTGAAATGAACAACTAAAGTACTTAAAACAATCTTTGATCAGTAATGTTAAGCCAAGTCATCATTATAATTGTTCAATTTTGATGTGAAATTATTGTCTCAAAATTTGAACTGCAGGGTTTAATTATTGAGCATCATTTTGAATTAGTTGAAATTTTCTTCAATCTTAATTATTTATTAAATTATTCACTATATTTAACTGATGCTGTGGAAAATTGCAAAAGATATTTGAAGCACTTATAGGATTTATAAGCTGCCAACAAGAAAAGATATAACACAGTTTATTTTATTTATCCTAGAATTATTCACCGAAACAGAATTCGAAGTTCTTCTCAAGTCGCGATGGTAACTGTTTAACCTCATGGAATGACAAAGTGATAATGAAGGTGGAATCTGTACCCCATCACTTCCTTGCCTTTTCGATCTCCAATCAACGTTTGCCAACAGTTTTTATTCACTGCCTAGACTACATCTTGTAACTGTATCAATTTCTCAATAAATATATGACATGATTTCAAAAAATAAAGTTTTTCCTCACTGGGTACTTTCTGAGAGTTGCAAATAATATCTGACATAAACATCAAATGTTATAGTCATAAATTTCTGCCAAAAAACTTTTGAAGGAGTGTGGGTTATTGGGACATATAGTGTGGGAAGAATATTGGGGTACTGTGTGAAGTGGAGTGATTTAAAGGATTTTGAGGGAATATTAATACATTCATTGCACTTTTATTGGCTCCTTCTTTAACAAATATAATCATTGACCTTATGCACCCTTGTAAGTGGAAAAGTGCTGACCTAGTAAAGTCACACATGACACCAAGACGGTGATCTTATGAAATAAAAGTCAAAGTAAAATGCGGAAGATACTTTATTCAAAATGAAAGAGCAAACATTACTTACTAAAACTCAAAACTATCCCGCAGAATATTATGTCTGAGAATAGTGAAAAACAACTAGTTAACATATAGTAAATCCACTTTTTCTATATCTTTTTAATTTTTCCTTTCATTTCCTCTTAGGAAAAATTATTTTCCTGATCAACCTTAATGATCAGTGGTACCAACCATCTGTAGCTGAGGAAACCCCCTTTTTTGATTGAACCTATCAAAATAGGGACTGTTTCCCTCCAATTATTGAATGGGTGAATGACCGATGCATTCTTCCCCTTTTTTATAAGTTGATCAGACTAAAGATCATCTTGATCCGTATCAAACTTATTTAAACTGACCTGTTCATTATATAAACAGTTAGTATCTCATAAATGGGGGGGGGGGTCCTGATGGTAAGCTTATAAGTATTATTTGAACATGCTACACATGCTACACCAGGTTCCCTCTGCAAGACATTTAGATATTTGTTTGATTGCATGCCTTAACAAAATCACATGGACAACTCTCAATGGCTAGATTAGGATTGACTTTTCAATTCAAATGTTAACACCATCTACATCACTTTTGAAAAAAATATTATTTTCTAGTAAAGGACAAATTAAAGATCAAATGATGCAAACTTAAAATGAATTGAATTCTCATAAAAAGTCACTGATGTGTAGGATTACTTGTCAAAAAACCCTAGCTGTGAATTTGTCATGACAAAATTTTTCACTTTGCTCAAGACTGTTTTGTTATTTTTCTTTTATGACCTATTTGAGATTAGGACATATATTCAATGGCCGTGCGATTCAGAATCTCATTTCTCTCTGACTATCCTTGGGGTGACTTTTTTCATTTAAAGAAATGTCAAAGCCACTCAACACTTAAGAAAATTGATTCTTGATATTTTATTTTCTTTAAACAATTTTCACTCTCTGTGCTTCAATTTCAATTTTGGCAATTAAAGATTAAGTCTCAGATATAGGCTAGGTCCGGTTTGTTAAATTTTTTTAATAAGATATGTTATATTAATAGGTGTATGTATTTCAAGTACAATATCACATTTGAAAGATGCTCTGACTTGAAAAAAAAACTTTTGGAAAGTGCAACGTTACGTTGACAAGCAAAAAAAGGCTTTAGAATGACACACTTAAGCAAAAAAACTTGAACTACATTTTTACAAGGGTGAAAGTCATCCTTTGCTCAAGATTGAAAGTGAACATTAAGAATACTTTTACATTCAACTTTGAGAAGTAGAAAAGTATTGAAGAAATTTCTTGACAACTAAATTATTAATGTAAGGTTTGATGATTGTCAGCTTATATTTTTCTTCCAATTAATCTAATTAACTGCTAAAACTTTTAAGTAAAATATAAGAATTGCTATCGATAAAATAATTCAGCTCTTTTGTTGGATTCACTGAGCCTCATTGGGTGTTGCCACTCCAGACACAACGGGGTTGGGCATCTTAAGATCCCACCATGCCAAATTTACTAACCAAATTTTGAAGGTACGCCAATCAAAGTTGGAAATGGTTCAAAGAATCCGGATAAGAAAAGACTTAAAATCTGCAAAGAAAAAGTTGAAATGCAGAAAGGTTTATTTGCTGGTCAAATGATTTCTAACATCTAGGTTTTTAAAATTTATAATATCATTGATGCAAGGAATTTTCATTTGAAAAACACTACTAAAATGAGATAGTAGAGCTCATTTACCCTCTTTTTCGCGCTACGGTATTTTTCACTTTACAAGTTCAAAGTCATTTCAAACACCCTGCCGTTGTTTGGCTTCTCAACCCAGTAATAGTAAGTTCACCTAAACAGGCCACCGCTGTTTTCACTCCCACTACTTTTATTTCCGCCAATATTCTACCCTCTTCTGAGAGTTCCCATATTTTCTTGATCCGATCCTTCTGATCCGATCCCTCTTTCCCATCAATAAACAGTTCAGTATTGATTCTTTTCATGACTAGGAAGGTCTTCACTGGGATTTTAGCTCAATGTTTACATCTCCTCCTGTTTCTGTTCAGTTCTCCGCCTTCATTCCGACGCCAAAGCATCAGACTCGCTAAAATGAATGGAGATATTTTTGTTAGGTTAAAGAATGAATGAGGTAGTTTTGACAGCATTAAAATATTGTTATTGCCGATCTTTGGGTGTTGCTGGTTGGTTATTGTGGATTGGAACCCTAGCTGAGTCAGACCTGGGATGTATGGGTAGAATTTCAGTGGTGTGACCACTTAACAATTGACACACACTTAAAGTCATATTGGATGAACAGTTTGCACTTTTCATAAAGGATCTTTTTATAGAATAAAAACTCCATGTCTTTTCATCAAGCTTTTTAACAAATTATGGACTTTCTCACTGTATATAAAATTTTGTTTGAAATAGGGTCATTATGAATTTTTCAATGTTTTTCAATACTTTGTTTCAAAGTTTTACCTTGCTTTAAACATCAACTCAGGCTGAAATTTTAAAAACAATTAACCCGTGATATGAGTATGAACTACACGTTATTACAGAAAAAGTTTAAGCATTTGGTAGTCTTTAAAGTCTCATTCAAAGTGATAAACAGGTGGTTTCCATCTGTGATGACTTTTTGTTCTTGGGATTGCCCAGCTTTATATGTGCAGAAAAAAAGATTGAACAATCTTTCATAAAAAATGTCAGCATGATCTCTCAATTCAATTTAGCATCTCTGTCTGACTAAACAAAGGGCCAAACATTTTATTGGTCATTATAAGTCAATAGATCTGTCTAAAAACTATTGTTCAAAATTGATCTTCAAATCAACATAATGAACTTAATTTATTAATGACTTGAAGTTTTAGAGTTTGATTTTTTACAGGTATTCAACTTAAATAGTGAAAATTGAAAATAAAGCCACTGAATATGCTTTGACACAGGCTAGCCAATCATTTTATTTCATATTTTCATGGCAATCAGGAATCAAAGATTGCCTTGGAAACCGGAATTCGGTTTTTTTCCTTCTGCCTCCCTCACAACTTGTGAGGGAAAAGTTACCCAACTATATTCTGGTATTTACAATGAACTTAAATGGAGTGGACTATTCTTCAACTAGATATCTTCGACTTTGCAGCTCAGATTCCCCCTTGAGATTCTTATTATGGGAAGTCCACCCCACTCAAAGTTTGAAGGAAAATCCCACCAAATCACCCAAAAAAAGACATATTTGGGAAGGTGAGACCCTTATCCGCCCAAAGTTTGAAGGAAAATCCCACCAAATCACCCAAAAAAAAGACATATTTGGGAAGGTGAGACCCTGATACGCCCAACCCTATAGGATGCAGAAAGGTAACTTGATAACAGAGTTTAAACCTTCGACCCTCAGATCTCAGCCAATTGAAATTGACTATAAGGCAGAGGCAATCCTGTGAAACTAACCAAACATAAGTTATTTTATCATCTGCCAAGAATAAAAAATCGATTCTCAATTTACTTTTATTGCAAGAATCAAACGAAAACTTAATAAGTATATATGACAACCGATATTAACGCTTTTTTTCATGCACCCACAATTTTTTAAGTCCTGCCTTGAATCAAATTTCTCCATCAAAAAACATGTTTTTTTTAAATATTTTTGCGTTAATTTTTTTTAAATTAAAGTTCAAACCTAATGTTAAATTACAAGTCAGGCCAAGATAAATCAAAGTATTTTGATTTATTTAATGTTTCTAGAAATGCTGAAATATAGATATTAATATCTGGATTCACATGATGATTAGATTTAGAAAAACAGCCTTTTGGTTGGTATTGATATTTGCTCAACACAAAGAAAAAAAAGAGATGATAGTGTTGAAAACAATTAAAAAAAGGCACATTTTTGTCTTTTCTAAAAACTTACAAGAATTAGCATCACAGTTAATAATCTAATATAATTGGAAGAAATCATGAATGAAGTTGCTCGACTTTCAGTTTTCATAAAAGTATTTTTTCTACTATTTCGTTGCTTTTTATTGGAATCTTTTGGCATTTCTTCCAATCCTGAAGAAGTTGAATAACGATCCTTTGACACAGTTTCTGGTGTGACTTGAAGATCCGGATAGTAACGGTTCGAATTATCTGGGAAAATTGAAAACTTCGTGTCTTTTCCTTCATAAAATATGCTTTAAAACTTCTACCAATTGTTTGCCCTTGTGCAAAAAAGTCATAAGACATTATTTTCTGTCCCAAAGAGGTCTTTGTAACTGTTGTACCGGATTTGTCTGTGTCGAAATAAGTTGTTCCATAATCAGTTGTTTGTCCAGAACGAATCGGTTTCTGATTACTATCAGTATCATAAAGGGTTGTTGATGCTATGAAGAATCAATAATCAAAGTTTAAAATTTTTTCTTTAATTTTTGAAAATATATATAGGCAGACTGACTTGTAGCTAACCCAACTGATATCTTTGCTTGCACTTTGTCCCCCAACAAGTTCATGTCATTCTTACAGACACATTTATATGTTCCAACATCTTCAGGTCCAAAATTTAAAATGGTTAGTCTTGACCTGACCATATACTCTTCTATATCGTATTCCTTCTTTCTATACTTTCCACTGCTGGATTGGATCTCACCTGATGTAAGGCCTGAAATCGAAAAATTCTTATGTAACAAATCTAAGTGATGGCTTTCGTATATTTTTTTTTACTTCATCACGCAACCTATTTTGATTTCAGGGTGTCAAGCAGACTTATAAGCCAAGTTTTAGATCAATAAATTTGCTGGCTTAACTTGTAATTTTACTTAGCTGTTCTCTTTTAATCTTAGATTGGACACATTAACAGAGAAGTGGAATCCATTGAAATTGGTGTGTAATTTAAGTTACTTTCTTTAATTTTCATTTTGATGATAATTAAATAAAAATGCTAAACTTCTTTTACATTCCTTATTTGCTGATTATACCCTCGGTTGAATAATCATCAATGTCATTAACCACGGCCTACCATCACGCCTAAGCAGTATGATTTCAAAAAACTTCTACACCCTCAGAAGATCTGGACATATAAGGTCATTTGATGCGGCTAAGGAAAGGATTGGAAAGCAACCAATTGAAAACAGAACAGACGATATTCTTCAGCAACTTGACATGAACTGGACGAACGTAATTGACAAACAAAGCATAAGAATCTACCTAAAAATATATTTTTCTAGTCATCATTTTGTGTGATTTTCAATATTGACATTGATATAATTTTATTGACTCAGAACTTAAAATGACTATTTAATGACTTTACCCCAAAGCTCATAATGTTATTAGTGCTATGTGACTACTCAGGCTTTTGTAACGTCACATTTATCGTATTGTAAATTGTAGATAATAATTCTAAATAAAAGCTTTGAATTGAATTGAAATTCCCGTTAAACTCAATTTGAGACAGACAGCCGCCTAATCTCTCATTCAGCGCAAGGTATAATCGACCCCTCCAAACCAGCAAGTGCTACTGGTTGATCACCTTTTTGATCTTTTCTCTGATCTGAATCTCTAGTAAATAAAGGGCTGCTGTCCTATCAATGAACAGCTCAGTATTGATTCTTTTCTGATTGGGGAAGGTCATCACTGGGTTTCCATGTGTTCTCTAATCCTAAAAGCACACACTCTCCAGACCAAATTGGTATTCAGAACACCCACAACAATCGTAACCCCACATTATTTGCATTTATTCCATGATTCAATTATTTTTCTCATTGCCTAACTTTTATGACGTCAATTACTTTTGTTAATTAACTTTTATTGTCCACTGATGAGCTAGTTGAATCGTCGCCTTGGCCATCAGTCTCCTGATGGACACATGCAACCAATTAATGTGTGCCCTTTGAAACTGTCATCTGAGCCAATATTTCTGGGCCATTGCATCAGCCACGGGCCTACTTAGCTATCAGGCTTGACCTTATCAGCCTGCTCATCAGTACCTTTATAAGTGTAGGTGTTTTATGGAATAAATCAGTTAGGATTCAACTGTCTTGTCCTTCCAACCCAAGAGTTCAACCTTTTATTATAGAATAAAACAGTTATACTGAATAAAGTATAATAAACTTTTTCTTAAATACACTGAACACAATATTTTTCAGCACCCAACTGGGGCTAATCTTTGGAAGCTACAGCTTTACCTTAGGAAAAGGTGAAAACCTTTCAAAATAACAAATAAAAAAATGCATAAAATATTCAAACCTGTGTCTGCTTCCCAATAATAAACACCTTTTGGGTAAGCTTCAACTATACATTCAATGGTAGCATCTTCTCCTCTGAAGAAACTTATTTCAGATTGAGGAACCTTAATCACAGGGCGAACTAGAAAATAATTATTTAAGTAATTGCGGATAAAACTAAATTTAATTGATTGATATATTTGATTGCTTCTTACAATTTATTGCCAGTCGGACTCTTTGGCTGATTGTTGGAGGGTGTCCATTGGAAGCAATGCAAAGGTAAGTGCCCATTTGTGAACGTCGCACCTTGTGCAATGTTAATACCTCTCCATAGACTTTTTCCACTGAAAAAGATTCAAATTTATTAAGCTGCAGATCTATGACTTTGATAGGTGTGTCCTCCAAGGGCTAATAATAGAAAATAGAGTCTTATTGAAAAGAACAAGATAAATTTCCATAGATATATCTGCCCTTTACTCAAAAAGTTTGATATTAGTTAGATTTATATTCTTATAACTAAGCAATTGAAATAGAAAAAGCGTTCTTTCCTTTAGTATGCTTTTATTTTTATAGTCTGTTGAAAGCTGTTAATTCACAAATGGCCTTTTTGGTCTTTGTCACGAGCAGTCACAGGGTGAACTTTTTACAGCACCAATGACCACCCCAACTTTTTAGATACGAAAAATAATTTGTTCTGTATTGTAAAATTTCAATCTCATCATACAACCCCAAACCCCAAATTGCACCAAAAAATCTCTAAGGTAATAACTTACAAGAGATAGCCCTTCACCCGACTAGAGATGGGCCCTGACCCGACCCGAGCTTACTTTTGACCCGCAGTAAATAAGAAGCCGACCCACTTTCGACCCGGGTACTTTCCAACCCGTAGAGATTTTTTTGATCCGAAGGGAAAAAAATAATTTTTTTTTACATTTTTAGGGGAAATTTTCCAAATTCAAACCCAAACCATAAATGGCTGACCCAACCCGACCCGACCCGAGCCACAAAAAATTGACCCGACCCAAGCATTCATCTGACCAGCAGTAAATATGGGGCTGACCTGGTCTTGACCGGATATTTTTTGTCCCAACCCTTAGAGATATGTTTTTGATATGACATGACAAAATATTGAAAAATTTTCTTTTTGAGGAAAAATTTCCAGTCCCAGAAGTGGTTAACCCGACCCAGGTCAAAAATGTTCAACCCAAGACCTATCACTTTATCTTGCTGACCCCCGGCATGTTGCTAATATTTACTTAAAGTCAAAATGGAAATATACCTTCCTCCCTCTTTCCTGTGACAGTATTCCATTGAATAATTGTCAGTCCTTTGTCTTCTCTCTTCCAATAGACAGAGGGTTTGGGATGACCCTCTGCCCTACAGGTTAATTTTGCTGTCCCACCTTCAAAAACTGAGTCCCCAGTGCTTACTTCCACAATGTCTGTTCGAGAGAAGACTTCAAGAGAGCCCATCTGAAAAAAGTATCATGTTGTTGTTGATTTAAGAATCTGTTTTTTCCTCTTACACAGACACAATTCTGCCCTAGCTTTCATTTCCATTTCCATTTGAAAATTTAACTTAAATCTAATTAGAAAGATAAAAAAAATTCTCTTTTGGAAGATGAATTACTGTAGAATTCTTATCATGCAGCTGTGGCTATGATAATGAAATGGCAAACCTTCTCTTCTTATCTCAGTCGAATTGTTTAGAAAAACCAACAACAAACCTTCTGCAGGAAAGTTAATTGAATGTTAAATTGAAAATGTCAACACGGTTGGAAGACATAAATGAAAAAATTCAACTTATTGTCTTTAATAATTAAGAACAATAAAATTTTTCATCAAAATACCTTTTGTAGAATTACATTTTTTTAGTTGGGTTTTTCAAGTGATGCAAAATTAAGCAAAATCCTATCTCTATAAATAAGGGATGATGTGGTTTCGCCTAACCCAGGTTAGGCAAAACATGCCCGGCAGGGTTAGGTAAGGTAGGGTTAGGTTAGGTTAGGTTGGGTTAGGTTAGGTTAGGTTAGGTTAGGTTAGGTTAGGTTAGGTTAGCTAAATGACACATTAGGCAAAGTGACATGGTATCTTAAATAATATTTAGAAACCTTAAGATAATCTTTTTAAGTACAGGTCTTTCAGGAGAGCTTTTAACCATACCCAGACCCTGAAGAGATTTTAGCCATGGCTAATAATAATTAAGTAGTTTCGCATTTTTACTGAAAAATGCAGTAACCTCCATGATCAACAGGCATGTTTTAGACATTCTTTAGATATGATATTACATCTTAGGAACTAATCGACTCCCTCAGTTTTGAATCTAGAGAGCTGAAATTTTACATACAGACTCCTCATAAAGCGCTAGCGAGTACCAGGAAAGTATATGATAAGGACCGATTATAGAAAGGTGCTTGCCTAGACTTGCTTAGCCTTGAAAAAGCCTCCATATCTCAGACAAAATTTAAAAAATCCCCTTAGTAACATTTTGGCATTAATATGAGAAGTCCTTATACAAATTTTCAGCTCTCTAGCTTCAAAACTGAGAGAGGAGTTTGAAGTGAAAGACAGATGACATGCTGCTCCACTATACCATCCGATGTTAATGACCAATTAACACCTATAAGAATCCCGCCATAGGCATTGCATTAAGTCTATGGATGCTGCAGATTTCTATGACCCTGACTGAGGGTGCCTTTATAAAGATGGGCTCTGACCCAACCCGACCCAAGCATACTTCTGAGCCACGGTTAATATGGGGCCAACCTGGCTTTGATCCTATGAGATTTTTTTGACCCAAAGGCAAAAAAATTGAAAAATTTGGGATTTTGGGGTGAAATTTTTGCTTGTGGCCAAGAGATCATAAGCACCTGACTAAGATTTAAGGTTGTGGATTCAAACCCCCGGCCATGCCAGCAATTTTCAACCCTGGATTGCAAAAAAAATCAACAAGGCACCCTCAAGCAGTCAGTGTAATAGTAATCTGCAGTGTCCATAGACTTCTCTGGCAAGACTCTGATTAAGGTGTTGATCAGGCTTCACCATTGCCTGAGTCTATACTGCACAAGATAATGTTATTAAAATGTGTTTTACTGAGACCATCTCACATACAGTCCTGATCATCAGTTGAGACATATTTTTAAATGTGACATTTCTTATACGAAATTTTTCTCCTATCATCCATCCATCCACCAGCTGAAAGGGGTTGTTTTCTTTACCAAACTGGGTCACACTTTTCACAAACAATAAGAAGTTCGTGAATCGGAACTGGCATTCACTTTTCAAGAAAATGGGGTTGTCTTTCTATTGCCTCTACGACCTTCAAATGGAAAATGTTCCATACTTTGTGCAGAACTTTCTGCATTATAAAATTTTGTATCTCACATCAAATCTTTTTACCATTCCGAGAAAAAAATCACCACCGATCCAATTGCATGACATTTACCTTTTGTTTATTTCACAAAACTGATTGTCTAAGATTTCATTAGAATGCACTGGAGTTTTTAATGTGAAAACTTTAGAAGTTAAACGGAAGTTGGTGGAAGAAGAGCCGAGGCACCAAGTGGCACCAAAATTCATAAAAACTGACAGTGTAATTAACAGAAAGTTACTAGGCAAAAACTTTTCCACAATGACTTCATTTCTTCATCCTCACTTCTGCAGATATCATATTTGCTAAAGCCTAGCTAAAGCAAAATTTGTCCCTGTTTATGCCAATTTGCCATTTTACCATCATTTCAAAAGCAAAATATGCCTTGAAATAAACATAGAGAGCCATTTTGTAATTCATCAAATCACCACCAAAATTATTCTTGAAACTAAACTTTCCTGTTTTTTAAGGAAAAAATTATCTGCTTAATGAACCATTTTCTAAACTCCCTTTGGCCAGCCAAGTGGTAATTAAAAAAACCCAATTAATTAGAGATGGGCCCTGACCCAACCCGGCCCGTGCATACTTTTGACCCACAATAAATAGGAGGTGGACCCATCTTTATGACCAAGGGATTTTTTGACCCGATGAGAATTTCTTTGTACCAAAGGTAAAAAATTGAAAAACCCTGTGACAGCTGAATCCGTGTATGCACAGGGACCCTGAATTTTATCTGGCCATCTCTGTGTGCTGGTCTCTATCTTTTAGATGTGAATTTAAGACTCATTGAGAAACTGACTATGGCAACAAATTTCAATATTCGATAAGGTTTTCAAGCATCATATATGACGACTTAAATGTAGAATTGAACACCTGAACCCAAATCATGAATTATTGGGTGCTTTCAACAGGCTGTTGATAAAGTGTCCCAACTTTGGCTGCCCAGCATGAATGGTTTTGATATTTAATCATGGCGTTCATTTAAGCATTTTAATGAAACATATACTCCATTCTTTATTCATTGCCTGGTTGCAACACAATTGACATGTATTTTTCTAACCAAAACAAATCTGATTGATAGAACCCCATATAGGATTATTTTGTTTATTCCAGCACCCTAAGAATTTGCAGATGCTGCATAACAATTGCAACAAAAATTTTTGCTGAAGAATGGAAATTTGAGTGAAAAAACTTAGAAGAGATCAGTTTCCTAATTTGGTCTGAATGAAAGTATTTATCATTCTTAAATGATTGTTAAGTTTCACTAATATTTCAATCACATTCACAATTTGATCAGGGTGCAAGGAATGAATAGCTCTATTATTTATTATTTAGCAATTTTTGTCCATCACAATATTCCAAGATCTCAGGGTGGATCCCGAGGTCAAATAATGGCAGGGTTTTGCAGGTTGAAAAAAAACATCCTTAGGTGTCAGTCTGCAGTGTCCCTGATAGTGTTGAGCAAAAATCTGCTTTTCAGCACACTTGGTACCACTCATTCACACCCCAAGGTCAAGTAATGGAAGAGTTTTGCTGGTTGAAAAAAAACATCCCAGGGTCTAGGCTGAAGTCTCCCTGATGATGTTAAACAAAAATCTGCTTTTCAGCACACTTGGTTTTCAAATAACAATTTTGTCTGGATAAAGCTGAGAATCCACTCAATCACC
>Ga0194133_10005526_pt1 | contig 16064 bp, 10 predicted proteins | sample TA2KigOf40mmetaG_FD_155448 | JGI IMG/M metagenome (GOLD analysis project Ga0194133, IMG submission 155448) | Freshwater microbial communities from Lake Tanganyika, Tanzania - TA2015055 Kigoma Offshore 40m | ecosystem: Environmental > Aquatic > Freshwater > Lake | place: Tanzania: Lake...
TTCTACATTCTTTTCAAGTTTGAATACTTCAGCAAGCTTTTGGATTGAACAAAGTTCAGAGATAAGGTTAGATTTTTCAGTTTCTAAATTAACTTTTTCATCAATTAAGGAGGCTAGCTTTTCCTCTGCTTCATTAAACTTTTCAGAAGTCATTGTCAAATTTTCTTCCAACTTTTTGATGAGGCTCTCATTTTTAAGACTTTCAGTGGATTGATACTGACAATGAGCTTCTTCTATTCTTTTCATTTCTTCTGTCAGTGATGGAATATGGACTGTTTCTAGCTCATTAATTCTTGCAAGATATTGTTGCGCTTTATCTTCTGCCTCTGAAAGTTTTGATCCAGCCTCTTTTAGTGCACTATTTTCAGAGTTTTGAAGAGAGGATATCTTAAGTAACAATTCCGACAGATTTTGCTCAGATTCAATAATCAGAAGTTCTTTGGCTTGCTCGGAAGTTCTCAAATTGTCTGATGCTGTTCTCAGTTCAATTTCCAAAACTGAAATTTGATGGCTTAAAGAAGTTTTCTCATTCGTTAGCTGAGAAATTTCTTCATTCTTTTCAAGTTTGATTCTTTCAACAAGCTTTTGGATTGAACAAAGTTCAGAGATAAGGTTAGATTTTTCAGTTTCTAAATTAACTTTTTCATCAATTAAGGAGGCTAGCTTTTCCTCTGCTTCATTAAACTTTTCAGAAGTTAATCTCGTATTTTCATCCATTTTTTTGATGTAGCTTTCATTGTCACTTAAATTCTGCAGGCTTTCAGATAATTGTTGTTGGAGTTGGGACTTGATAAGAGAAAGTTGTTTAAGATTTTCTTTAAGGCAATCACATTCTTCCTTTTCTTGCCTTAACTCTTCTCCCAAATTACTAAATTTGATTTTCTCATTCATCAAAATTTCCTTTTCCATGTTTGCTTGTTGAAGTTTTTGTGAAACAGTTTCAAACTCAACCTGAATATGGATTAGTCTCTCCTCTCTTGAGACTGAATTTTCTTTGATGGCCTCACATTCCTGCTTTAAGTCCTCGTATTTTCTCTCCAATTGATGTCTTGACTCAATGTCTCGCCTTCCACTTTCCTCCTCATTTTTTATGGCCTGGGTAAGAGTATCCGTCATTGTCTTGAGTTCTCCATTTTCCTTTTCAATTATCCTCATGCTTTCGCAGATAGTGTTTTTCTCAGCTTCCAGGGTCATAAATTTCGCCTTGATGTCATTTAATAGGTCTTGTTGTTTTTTAACCTCATCGGTTGATAGTCCGATTGTAAGCTTCATCATTTGTTCCTTTTCTGAATATTCACTTGCTTGAGCATCAAAAGTCTTCTGCAAATTCAACAATTTGTTTGAGGCTGCCATCAAATTTTGATCTTTCTCAATGGAGTCTTTTTTCAAATTTTCAATAATGCTTTGTAATTCAAACAAGTGGGTAGTCTTGACTTGCAGTTCTTCTTCTAAGTTTTCAATGTGAGTTTCAAAGTTGACATTTTTTGTTTCAATCTCCACTAATATGTTCGTCTTGGTCGATAGCTCAGAAATAACATTTTTGAGCCTCATTTCAATACAATATCGTTCTTCTTCTGATAATTTGATGGTTGCATCCAAATCTTTGATGGTTGATTTCATAAGATTCACCTCATCAATACTTTCAGATAGCTTCACGAGCAGCTCGTCTCGCTCTTTGATGGCCAGACACATTATTGATTCATGATTCTTTCTTTCAGTTGCCAAAATACTTTCATGATCTTTTAATGCGTCTTTGAGTGCAGCCAACTTCAACATAATTTCCCTTTCATTTGATTTGAATTCTTCAATTTTGTACTTTTCTTTCAGCATCATGTCTGTCTTTTCATTCTCCAGTTCATTTACCAACTTAACAGTTTGAGAGTGAAGAGTTTTTTCATGATTTAAGTCTTTTCGACTGCTGATAAGTTCAGCATCTTTTGTCAAAATCATTTCATGTAAATTATCCATTTTGGATCCCAAATCGATAATTTCATTTTGTAACTTGCAAATATCTGCACCTTTTAATTTGATAGTTGCCTTTGCTTGCACCAATTCTTGAGACTTCTTTTCTAAAGCATCTTCAGACCTAAAAGGATTGTCCTAAATTAAAAACAATACTTTTGAAGCTTTTAGTGATTTTTTTTACTTTGCTAATGACTCTTTCAAATCTAAAATTATGTCATTTCCTATGATTTCCCCATCCTGTGTCTCCATTGAAAAGTCTGGATCGTCCACACTTATGTCACACAATCGAGCTCCATTTAAAACTAAAATCCAATCATTTTAGAAATCCATTAAGAATAAATGTGATCCAAAAATAAACCTGGTGTTCCTTGTCTGCCAAAAACAGATCCTCGAAGTTTTATGTTTTCACCATTAATGAGCTCTTTGAGCTGGTTGACCTCATTTGTTAGCTCTTCAATAGTTTCCTGTTGCCTTTTTACAATTGCTGAAGAGCTAATATCTTTTTGCTGTAATGATTTGAGCTCTTGTGACAACAATGCTTGCTCTTGCGACCTTTAAAGAAAATTTAAAATGATAAATGATAACAATACAAAAAGTTTGAACCCATTAACATTAGTCAAAATTACAATATAGTATTTTTGAAAAATTCTCTTTTTAATCAACTTTAGAAAAACGGGTTTTCTTATTAAGTATTATTTTTTGTTCTGCTGTTAGAAGAAATACACATTAGAGTATTGAGTCACGTTACAAAAAAGATTTCTAAATCTCTTAAGATAAGTGAGCAATAAACTGTAACTCTGACATAAATCCATAAGTTGTTTCTCCAATTACATCGTATTACCTGGCAGAGATCTTTTTTGAAATGGTCTCATTTTTCTTTCTCAAGTCTTCTGCTTCGTCAAAGGCAGTCTCTAATGAGATCTCAAGCTGTTCAACCCTTTTTTCAGATTCACGAAGCAGACCCTTTGTGTGTATTAACTCATCAAAGACTTCTTTACTGGAACTTTAAAGATTTCAAATAAATCAAAAAAATTAAGTTAGTCTCGTTCCTTTTTTAAAATTTAATTTCTAACTCACTTTTCTGTGTGTAAGCTTTTGTCAGGAGAAAAGCTCTTAAGCCTTTCTCTGTCAAGTAAGTCGTGAAGCTTTTGCTTGTTGTTCTGGATTTCTAAAAGTTGAGGTAAGACATCTCCTGTTATTATGTTATTCAAAAACTTTTAAAAGCATGGCTAATTTAGAGCTTACTTTTAAGTTCCTCTCTCAAGCTCTCTACCTCTAAATTTGCCAGGTCAAGATCTTTTTGCGTCTCCTCCAAACGTTTTTTCAAAGATTGGTTAATCTCTGATTGTTGCTTGACCTAATAAAAAAATTCAAGCAAAAAAAATTTTAAAACCCTGTAGTTCTCCTTCCACTGAAAAGTAAACTTAAATACAATTCGAGATGGTGTCAGTTTTTCAATACAATTTTTTTCTTCGACAAGTTACCTTATCTGGCAATTCTTTGACTTCAAGTTTGCAAGAAAGCCTTTCTCGAAGGCCTAAACTCTTAGTTGAGCAATGATAATCACTATTTCTACAACTATCTAACTAATTTGACATGTGAAAATAATACATTTTATTTTTACTTACCTTTCTTATTTGTTGCATAGGAGAAGGGGAACTGCAATTGGAAGGTACATTGTCCAAGTGGTTTGATGTTTTCGAATCCGGAGAATTCGAAAATAATTCATCACCCATCTTGAGGCACGTGGATGGACCCTTAGGAAAAGCAAAGAGGCCAAGTTAAGGATTAAATTGGAGACAAAAGGTTCTTGAAAATTTGATGCCCTATTATCTACTTCGAGTTAAAAGCTAAATAAAAAAACTTTTCTTAAACAGTACTTACGTATTTATTTTTCCTATTTTGTTTTTAATTTAGTTAAAAATCTTTCCACTCTCGTCAATGCTGGCATAGTTAGTTTCACCCTTTAAAACGTCTTTACCACTTTTCTGTTTACTTTGAATTTCCAATTTTCAAATCATAAATTTAGCCGCCATGCCATGTACAGCTAGCGGGTGGGCGGCCCTGCGCGCGCGCGCGCGCGCTGTGCGCACCCCAGCCATTTAAGCATAGATACCTGTAGTACAAAAAAGTGTCAAGATATCAAACCTAAACAGGGTGTAAAAGCTGCCATTAAGGCAAACTGATTGGCATGTAACAAAGATTACAAATAATAAGTGTCAAATACAGAATAAATGAATATTCAGTTGAAGAAGTTTTACTTAGATTGAGTTATTCAAGACCAATGTCATTCTATACAAAGAATCCATCAGAGTTCTGTTATCGTAGTACACACTCATTTACCCTATTTTCTGCGCTACGATATTTTTCACTTTACTAACAGTTCAAAGTTGTTTCAAACAGGCTGCCATTGTTTAGCTTTCCTTCACAGTAATAGGAAGTTTACCTAAACAGGATGCCGCTGTTCTCACTCACGCATATTTCTTTCCCGCCAATTTTCTACCCTCTTACAAGGGGTCCGATATTTCTTGATCCGATCTCGCCTTTACTTTTGTATATAAAGCGTCCCTTCCACATGAATAAACAGTTCAGTATTGATTCTTTTCTTGATTGGGAAGTTCTTCACTGGGATTTTAGCTCAACGATCACTTCTCCTCCCTTTCTGCCTCCATTCCGACGCCGAAGCATCGAACGTGCTACTGTCAAAAAAAGAAAAATTCCTTCTTCAGTGCACTCTTAAATAGTCCTTGGAAATTTTGTCTTTTATCCAATCAAAATTAACATTGTTTATGTGGTTGAGTCTGTTTTTCATCACTTGTCTCCTAACTTTTCTTAATGAAGTGTAGCAGAACTTGGCTCATGTGGGAGTCCTGTTGTTGATATAAGCGGATGCTCGTAGTTCTATTGCTAGTCTTGTGTCAGAAGTGTTGAATAACCACATGGCTGTTGATGCTGAGGAGTAGTTAGCCCATTGACGTGGAGGGGCTCTTTTGGAAATAATATCCACACCCCATCATCCAAGATGCCACACCACTCCACCAACCTCCCTAACCATCCCAAAAGATATCCCTCCCACCGTCCCTCTACCCCCACCCAAAATCCAACTGCAGAAAACCTTTTTGGAGACAACATAGATTTTTATTGATCCTAAATGCTTTTACAAAAAATATGTAAAAACTATAAAGATAAATATTTATTACAAACTTTCCTCTTACATTCTCACTTGAAATCTTCCAGCTTTGGTTACATATTTGACACCTTTAAATGGTTTGTACTTTTCACCGTACATGTCCAGTCTGCTTACTTTTAGCCCAGAAACCACATATTGGCTGATTGTAAACTAAAATTGAACACAGTGAGAAAAGAGCTAAAGGTATTCGTTGTTGGAACTACTGGAGATATCCATACCTGCACATTAATGGTTGGGTTTGAATCTGGCATTGTAGTTCCAGCTTGAAGATTTACCTGATAATAAAAAATTGAATGATAATAAGAACATTTTCAACATTAATGAATAGGTAAGATAAGAGATTCATTTACCGTTCCTTTCAAATTGGGAGACTTTTGAGCATCCACTTTTCCAATGTCCCAAGCTAGTGTTTTGCTAACCGGATCAAAGGTATATTTTCCTTGAGTGGCAGTCAATGTACAGTTGAGAACACTTTTTCCCATTGGAATTTCAAGTTTGACATTTTCAAGCTTTGGACAAAAAAATAATTTTGTTTTTTGAGGGAGCAATTCCATAAAATTGATGAGAACCAGATAAAAAATATTTGAATTGATGTGATGCAATATTAAATTAAAACCTTACATTTTTATTCAGCTTAGATCCTATTGTGATTTCTATTTTTCCTGTTCCATTTGTTTGGAAATTCACCTGATGCCTATATTTTAATCGGTTAACATGAATTTGTCATGGAAAAATTAAAAAAAAAAAGAAATAATTCAAGAAGAACTGTGTTACCTTATGAAGATTGGTATTGCAACTGGGCTTTGGGAGCCAATCAAATATGACATTAGCCTAAAGTTTCCATCAGGTGGTATGAATGACAAAATTCTTTCAGCCTTTGGATAGAAAAATTCTCATTAGCATCTTCATTATGAAACAGGGAATGGATAAATGAAAATATAAATTATGATCATTACCTCCCATCGTTTAAACCGCACACATGGGTGAAAACTTGTGTCATCAAACATCCTTGGATTCATGAATGACATTGAAAGATCAGGCATGCCAGAGAGTTTTACAACACAATCAATCTTTAACAGATAAGTCCAAAATCACCAGATTGAATAAAAACAAACATTTCAAGAACAATTACGTAGCCGTGAATTTCAGCTGAAACAGTTGAACCCGACTTGTCAATGATAGCATCAACCTCTTCAATACAATCAAAATAAGCCTCGTTGTTAGAATACTTGACTCCTGAGCGACGCCAGGGTACATTTGACAATTGACCTGTTGGGAGTGTGTCACTGACACTGCAAAAAAAAATTTTAACAGCCTATCTCTAAGCTTTCAAAAATATGATGTGTTACTTGGTTTTCCCAGTAACAGTGTTGACTACTGTTCTCAAAATGTTTGGAGGCTTTATGAGCTCTTTTAAGATGTTTGATTCTGTTGCCAATGGAAATCCATTGTCTAACATTTCATCCAAAAGCTCGTAGACCACAACTGAATTGTCTTTAATGGTAGTCTCTGTAATTTTTTTAAATCTTATTTTATAGCTCAGCTTTTTTTTGAAATACAAACAATTACCTGAGCATTCGCTGAAGTAGTCCGAAAATGTCTCGACAACACGATGAAGAAATTCAATTACAAACAGAGGAGGGACTAAACTCAAAAAATAGTTTTAAGGCCCAGCTTTTAAGTTCAATTACTCTCTTTTACCTTCAGATGTAATTACAGCTACCAAAAAGACATTACAGCGATAAATGTTGATGAGGAAATGATGCGGTGTGGCAATGACTGGAGGCACATCGGCAAAGCTAAAAAAATCAACAATGACATAGAAAAACATCTACCACAACTTTTATACATCTTGATACAAACCTCGAAGCCTTGTTTTGAGCATCAAAAAAGTAGTCACAAACTGATCTCGAGATGACACTTTTCCAATGCTTTTCCATAAAAACATCTCTGTGTGTTAAATGAAAAAAATCTTTTTGCTTATGCAGTCCAAGTTTAGTGACATATGTTAATGCATGGAAAGACACAACTTACCCTGACGGATTGATAAAAAACAGGCTGTGAATCATTTTCAAGTTAGTTTTTAATTGGTAGTAAAAATGCCAAAGTTTGTTTCCCCTTAATGGTCTGAAATGGGGATCATCTATAGGGTGTCACACAGCCTAAAAAGTTGTTCCAACTTGATTTTGCTGTTTGCACACCACACATTAAATAATGTAAATATCAACACGTTCGCTGCGAACCCATATAGAGACAGCTGTCAGCTGGGAGGCGAAAGTTTTCTCGCCTCAAATTGAGTCAGCTGTTGGTGAGCCCAGCTCTGATAAATTATGTTATGGCTATGTAGTAAACTATTTTGTCTTTTCTACAAAAACCCTGATTTTTCAAACAAAACTTGCAAAATAAAAAAAGTTGCTAATTACAAGCTTTAAATTTGTAGTTGGTAGTTGGATGTAAAACTTTCAAACTGTGTGCAACGGAACCCATGCGTCCTTTAAGTATTTTATCTATATTGTTCGTGCAACGGTATTCCACAGATACCTATGAAATTTTGACACTGACTGTAAAAGCCCTATATTTTGCACTCCAGCTACAAATGTTGGTGTTTTTGATTTAAACTATGTACAGGGTGAGGTCTTAGTTACCAGGGCAGGTTAAACGAAAACCAAAAATCACGGAACTGCGGTCTGCAATACGTCCACTCAACCCAACCATTATTGACTTAACATGTTGATCTAAATGATCTGGATTGGTCCAGCACTCCTTTTAGACCACAGACCTACCTCGTCCCACTGTCTTTTGGTCTATCAATTAGTCAAAGGCAATGGTTTCATTAATTTTTTAGTTTTTTGACGATCAAATTAAATACAGTTAAGGTCGTGAGATACATTTAAAAAGTAGATATAAAAGATAATTAAAGAAAGACACTACAAAATGACTCAAAGTTTAAGACCTCCCTTTAGGGACTACAATTATAGGCTTTGGCCTGGTTTTAAACAACAGCTTTTTCTTGACAACAGCTTCAACCGTAAAATACGACTCCACCGTTTCAGGCTTCATGTGAACAGGCTTGTTGAGGTTTTGAGGATCGGTACCTGGAATCTGATAAATACATTTATTTAATAAGGCGTTAGAATAAAACTTCAAAACAGATTTGTTTGAATATAAATATTTTTATGCAATGTGAATCATAACCATACCTCTGTCTCAGCCCCATGTTTTTTCCTCATTAAAATGATAGGATCTTGAATGTCGACAATCTTTCCATTTAAGATGTGGTGGCCAATGATAAGAATTGGAGCTCCATCTGCTTTGTTAAAGTGCTGAAGACAGGACTTGAAGTTAGTACGTCGCAGAGTAATGTCAAAAAACTAAACTCTTACCAAGTCTCCGATAAATTTTCCTTCAAACGATACTTGTGTTCCAAATCTTGATTCAAGATCTCCTTGCATTTCGATAATTGCCCATTCCTTTTGGCCTTCTGACTCATTTGGAAGTTTCACCACAAGCTGCATTTTAATGCAAAATCTTTACAACTGGCCAGACCAGGCCACAGATTTTAGTTTAATTTGTTTGACAAACGAGGTACGAAAATAGTTGTAATTAAATTAGAAACGTCCTTTGTTACTTGGTCTAGACATTCTTGTCACTTTCTTAGTAAAGTTACAAGTCTTTGGCGGGCGGCTACCAAGTGCTGGGTTTTTTCCTTTGTTTTGATCTTTTGTTTTGTATAACTCAACGGTTAGTTTTTCTACTCGGGCTCTCTCGCTCTCTGATTGGTCCGTCGGACAAAAATTCTTGATCTGTGAATTCCCGGAAAATTAATTCGACCTGACGACAAAACCTCTCATCCCCTATTTATAAAATTTAGTTTTTCACAAATGGTGGAGCCCTAGTTAGGAATATTTTTGACATTTCTACAATGAATCTCTATCAACATAACACGAGAATGTCCCCAAGATTAAATTTTAACTCTAAACAAAATGTATGATCTGCAAAAAGGGAAAAGACTGTCAGGTTAGAAGGAGCTGGACTTGTCTCAGCTATTCACCCAAATTTTTACTGTTCTTCCTGAAATACACTGAAAGCCTCAATTTGGGCCTAGTCTAAAGAATTCCAAGGAATGTGCTCCAATTTCTGCTCAGAATCCTTTCAATCGTCAACAGCCTCACAAAATGCAAGAACATGAATTGATCATATTGAAATAAATGAAGTTGGTTTTAAAAATTGTGAAAATTCTTTATTCTAAAATTTAGTTCAACATGTTTATTATAAATTTGAATTCATAAGGATGTAAAGAAAAACGATCGTCAAGACGTTTAATCAAGGTCATCTAGGGCGGCGAGAAATTTGTCAGCCCTAGCTTGGTCGCGCTTTCTGTCGGCTTCCAGAGCCTCAGGGTCAAGAAATTCAAGTCGTCTTTCCATCTCATCCTTCAATTAAAAAAATAGTTAGAAAGTTATCAAACATCTTTAAAAACTGTTCAATTTTACCTCAGGAAAAACGTGATTGGATTGATTCAAAGAATTTTTGAATTCACGAATATTTGTTTTTGGAGAACGATTTACTTCTAAAAAAATGGAGAAATGATAGCCTTGTAAAATTTGAACTATGTTGAATATTAAAAAATATGATCTACCTGAATGTAATGATGTCTTAATTTTTTCAGAAGCAGGTTGGAGTAATTGCGAAGTTATAGGCTTGCTGTCTAAAGCAGACAAATCTTCGCATTCGGAACTTTTTTCTTCAGATTTGCAATTTTTTTCTTCTACTTTTTTAGGATATTTCTTCTCGTTGGCAACATTTTCTGGTGATCGGTTTTTCCTTTTCGTTTTGGGCTTCAAAGGACTTTCTTGCTCAAACATAGAGCTACTCAAAGAGCTCGAAATTGCATTGGCTACACGAAGCTTTGGTACCTATTATAGAATTTAGTGACCAAAAGTCTTTTCAATCGAGAAAAATTGCACGAAATTACCTTCACTTCAGATTTGTGAGATCTCTTTACTCGTTTTAAAATTCCAAAACTATCATCTTTCTCTTCTTCAGGATCACTCAAATTTAAGTTTGAATTTACAAAAAGTTTTCGCTTTGTTGACGTTCCAGAGTCGTCGTGAGCTTTGGAGGGAAGACATAGTGACGCCTTAATCTTCAAGTTTCGATCGGATGGTTCTTCGTTTTTGAGATTTATCTGTTCAGGTACTACTTCACGATCGGAGCTCTCTTGGCTTTCGTCAGATTTTACTTTGGTCTGCTTTTTCACACAGTGACTTTTTTTGCTGGGATCCGACTCGGTTGAGGTTGCTCTGCTTTCTGAGTTGTCCCGAGGCTTATCCTAAAAACAAGATAATTTCAAATGCAAAAACGAACAGACAATTTGTAACTTATTTACCATTTCAACTTGTTTGAGAGACTTAAGGCTGCCTTTATCAATGTCCTTCGATTGTACCACCGCCTCCTTGAGTTTCTCTTTGTCTCTGCCTGACGTTTTTGAGGATGGCGAAGTGGAATCACTCCATAAAAATGACATTTTGGCAAGCATCTACCTCAAACTTATCTCACAGGCACTACGATCAATAAAAAGGTATTCTTGAAAGAAGACTTCTCGAAGAATGGTGATAAAACACTTATTTTTAATTACCAAACATGAATTTTGCATAAAACGTACAGTTTCTAGGTTCATCCCGTGTGCAATTGCAGCAGGCAGCCTGCGTTGTTTAAAATCATAATTACACAATCCAAATTCCAAAATTGTTTTTGTTGCTATATTTGTTTTCGTTACGCGCGACGCGTCGAGTTTTGGATCTTTGCGCTTTTTCCAGCCGCTGCCATTAGCACTCTGAAGATAAACAAGTTGGGCAAGTGGGTTTGCACGCCGGATCTCCATAGCTATAGCTGGCAGGGTTCGACTCCCACCTGAGGTATGCACGGCCCTTGAGAAGTGTGAATTCTGTTCAAGTCCAATTTTTAACAAAGGCATAAAAGCTATAAAATAAAGAGAGAGGCTCTTAATAAATTTTATTATAGACTCTGCCTTAGCACTTTGATTACAAATATTAAGGAAAGTTCTGATTTATTAAGTCACGTAGGCAAGCGTTAGATCTCAATTCCTAGATTAAAAAAGGTTCTCCCCTTTCGTGTCGGGGGAGAGGGTGGGGGGCCGCAAGGTTTATTTTCATCCCGTCTAAGACTGAATTCATCTTTCTGAGCTGAAGGTACTTGCATTAGTCGTAGTCATCAAGTAAAACGAAATGTTCGGCAAATGAAGTGTAACAGGAACAGTCTTCTGCACCGGCAAACATTGACAAAGAAGTTCCAAAAACTGTCTCGCGGAATCGTGGCAGTGTCAATTCCATCAGGTAGCCTGAACGCCATAACAATGAAACGAAGTGAAAGGCAATGCCACGAGTAAGAAAGAGGCATGTCTGACATCTAACAATAAGTCTAATCATTTTAAGTACATTGGCACGGGTACTTGAGCACACAGGCAGAGGGTTCGAAGACAACACTCAGTATTTACATTCAAACTATTCTAAAATTGGCTTTGATTTCATTTTTGATAAAGATAAATTTGCTTCTAAATAGTAGTTGTTATAAGGACCAAAACTTTTTGCGAAATGCGTCCTTAAAAAATGATCGCTTTTAGGATATACGTATTACTTGATTATTTTTTAAGGATGCTAAAAGGGTGTCCATAAGAAAGGGGCGGAGGTGGAACACTCATGCGGGCCTGAGAAGAGAGACCGAGCCTGGAAAAATCTTCCCCCGTGCCCAAGTCGTTTCGGCTTCCAAATTGGGATGAAAAGCTCAAACTACTTGGCGGGGTTTGCGGCGAGGTCGTGGGCGGAGGGTGCTGGAGGGCCGGAGAATAGCTTCCCGGGGGTCGCTGCTGCGTTCGAGCAAAAAGGGAGGAAGAGGGCGGCGTCACAGCTTGCGGTACGTATCTTGTCTGCGACCCCGGCGGATCTAAACTGAAGGTCGGGGGGCTATTGGCCAAAAGCCTTCGAAGGCCATAGGAGTCTTGAGCGTCGGCGGAAGGGACCGGTTCAGCCAAAACACCTGGACTGCTCTGAGAGCCAGGCAGCTTATTCGAGTGGACATAGTTGACCAAATAGTTGTGTTTGTCAGACAGCTTGTAGGTGTGTAACTTTTCCTAAAAAGTGCAACGTTTTTTAATGTCTCTTGTTATTGGGCTGATCTTAAGTCGTCTTACCAGCTCCAGTTGATGTCTTAAATTTCGAACGTTGAGCCGCTCATTTTCCAGTTGGCTTTTTAAAGAAACAATTAAGGAAGTATCATTCAGTTCGGTTGGGTATTTTTCTTGTTTTTTTTCTCTGGAAAAGAGGTATATCACTGTAAATAGCAGGTTGAATGCGAAAGTACAAGCAAAACGACATTTTAGAGACGCTTTTAATCAAGACATATCAAAATTGAAGATGTTTTTACCCCTCCTCAAGTAATTTCTTTAGTCTATCTATTTCTTTTCTTGATTCATCTAGTTCCATCCGTAATTTTTCATTGAGAATTTCAGTCTGGACGAAAAAAATGATTGTCTTAAAGCTTTTCTATTAGAGTGAAAGGTTGCTTCAATGAATACCTGTGGATTAAACATTTTAGAAAACTTTTCTATTGTTCGTTGTTTTTCACTAAGCTGAGACGACAAATTTTCATTTGTTTCCAAAAGGTTCTGAAAAGTCAATTTGGTTTTTTTTATGCTGCATTCATTCTTGTGCAAAATCATATATTTAACGATAAGGCTGAGCCATAGTAGAAAACTTAAAAACGATTGCTATGAAACATTTGCTGATTTTAAATCTTTAGAAGTAATCATTATGTTATTCAAAATCATGCCTGACCTGAATTTTTGTTTGCAAAAGTGATATAGTTGATTGATCCGGAGGGCTTGAGTCATAAGAAGTGGTTCCTAATCCACCAAAAAGTGAAGAGGCAGGTGTGACAGTAAAACCATTACTTATTCGCTGAGGTGAGTTTCGTGATGAAAGAAATGTTGTAAGTGCTCCCGGACCAGATAACTGGAATCAAATGAATCTGTTAGCCATGTCTTTGTGTTGGTGGGTGTAAAAAGTAAAAAATTTCTGGCACGACAAATATTTGATTATGATCACAAAAAAATTGTCAAGGGTGTTCTGACAAAATGTGGAGATATAATCCCATGCTTACCAAACTGGGCACGTTAGAAGGATCATAACTACTAAAAAGAGATTCCACTTTTGGCAATTCAAGAATAGGTGCTACATCAAGAGAGGGCTAAAAAAACAGCAGATAAATATTGGGAGGACTTGCGTTGTCGTTGCAATATTTTAATTTTACCTTAGATATTGTTAATGATTTACTATTCCAAACTGTTGGCGGTAGAGGAGTAGAAGGTTGAATGATGTTTGCGTTTATTGAGGATTGCAGTTGTTGTTTGTTACTATTTCTAGCAGCAACCGCAGAAACAATACTACTGAGTGCATTCGTCTGAGCCCGTTCGACTTGGTCTTTATTACAAACCTACAAGAAAGATTTGTTTCGTTAAAATTGCTTTAAATGGTAGCAAAAGAAGTATACGAGTTCAAAATATATCAGAGCCAGAAAAAGGCGCATAATTCAAACAGGGATAAGATAAATCATTATTTATTCCGATAAAGCTGCGAACTCACAAGATCGTCCACAATTGCAAATTCATCACTCTGTCGAAGAAACCCGGCCAAGTCTTTGTGTCTCTCTATTAGCTCCTTACCCTCAGAAGAAACGTGACGCAGCTCAGCCTACAATTTAAAATGAATAAGACTAGGTGGGTAGCGGATAGCATGAGGTTTAACGTCATCTCTTGTGGTGGATCGATTTCATAATGTTGAGATTTTCGGACACCAAATTATTCAAAGGTCTTCACCTGCAACTCTAAACTGTGAGCTTTTACAGGTCCCAGTCGTTTTAAAAGGTCAGCAAAAAACGAAAACAAACTCTCACGAAGAATAATGTCGTCGCAGGAAAGTTCTAAAAATAAAAAGTTGAACCAAAGGTCATAAATTTTGAAAAATTTGCATGACATTTTTTAACCAGCAAAGCATGTTAGAAAATGTGACTTAGGTCAAACAGAAAAACTGTTGCCATTGGATACTTCCATTCTCGAGATTTTTTCTCACTCGTCAATTGCTTCCAGGTATCATTTTTAACATTATTTAATGTTTTTAGGAAAGCAAAGTTCTTGGAAAATGAATGGGAGGCTCAAAAACTGGCTTTCTATAATTTGAGACTTGAGAGATCACCGCAAAATAGATTCATATTGATTTTCTAGAAATAAAAATTTGCTAGGAAAGGTTAAATGGGTTGAGTTTTGGGGTCAAGTGATCCCCTGTTGACCCTTTTAAAGAAGAGGCCACACGGAGGTGGATAAAAGCAGTTTAGGAGGGAAACGACAAGGGGTAAAAACCTCTGCTGGTCAAACTATGAGGCACTGAATTGTAGCAGCGGTCGATCACTAACCTGGTGCATTGCCTTCTTGATTATCTTTAGGAATGTCTTCAAAATTGTCGTTTTCTTGTCCGCCATGTTGCGAAAAAAAGGTTTGTAAGCTTAAAGTACGAGCATTTTTCAGCTTCTTTTTTCCCTTGCCCTTCTTGGTCTGAACAACGGAGCTCCAATTTCCTCCATCCAGGTGCGTATTCGTGGGTGACAGAGATAAATTGCTGGAAGAATCCATTACGAAGAGAACCATAAAAAATGGAATGAACTTTTCAAGGCTTTTCGAGAAAACTTATAAAGTTTTAAATTGCGTCACAATCAGAGAGCTGGCGTGGTTGGGATCGAAGCTTTCGTGTTTTTTTTTGATCGCAGCGAATAGCGAATAGCGATCACTCAAAACTAGATGTGCAAGATACATAATCCAGGCAGAGTTCGCTTCTCTCTCACAAAACACAACGACTTACATTACTGATCGAGAGATCAACGGATATCTACGAAGAATCAACTCCGCCAAAGGTTTCTACGAAAAACTGGAAGAGAGATTTTCGCGGACATTTTTAGAATTCAGAATTCAGATAATCAGATATTCACTCTCTGATTCCGCTTCGAACCGCCGACGAGAGAGGACGTACTCTAATCCGATCTTGTTAATCCGAAAAACTCTCAAGTGTTAAAAACCTCAAAAACTCGAACAAATTGACCTCAAAGACCTCAGAAAACTCAGTGACCTCGACTAATCAGTGCCCAGACTGCCCCCCCCACTTTTTCTTTAGTGCCCCTTTCCTGGTGACGACCTGATCCTGCTCCTTTAGACCGGAAACCTGAAGGACGCCACCACGCGAAAATGGGACGCCATCACAAACGATCAAAAGAGGACCGCCGACGACCCTCAAAGTCCAAATCCAAGAAAAGGAAGCACCGCCGGCCATCCACCTCATCTTCCTCTTCCAGCTCCTCGTCCTCATCATCCTCCAGCTCGTCCTCTAGCTCGACGTCGAGCTCAGAGACGACTCACAAACGCCACGATCGCTCTGACCGGCCCTCAAGCTCGAAATCCAAGCAGGCCACGTCTGACCGGAAGTCCTCCCGCCAACGCTCCCTTCCACGAGACGAAGGCCCCCAACGAGCCAAGCAAAGCCGAGTAACGGAATCTACCAAGGAGTCCCACCACGGCCGACGTGAGCCGCGTGCTCAAGACCGCCGACGCGACCCTCCAACTTCTCGCTCACCCCCACGTGAACGACGCAGGGAAGAGGTCCAGAGGTCTTCAAATACGCAGACAGCCAGACGACACTCCAGATCGACCTCACGCTCCTCACAGGCCCGCCCGAGAGAAGCACAAACCCGTCGCCGGCAATCACCAAACCGGCAAGACCGTCAGGAACATCGTGTACACCGCTCCCCATCCCGACGTCGAACGAATGACCGCCGCTCACCTCAAAAG
>Ga0194133_10005527_pt1 | contig 16063 bp, 9 predicted proteins | sample TA2KigOf40mmetaG_FD_155448 | JGI IMG/M metagenome (GOLD analysis project Ga0194133, IMG submission 155448) | Freshwater microbial communities from Lake Tanganyika, Tanzania - TA2015055 Kigoma Offshore 40m | ecosystem: Environmental > Aquatic > Freshwater > Lake | place: Tanzania: Lake Tanganyika...
AAAGGTAGCACACCTCCCAAAGGGGTAAGTGCGTCTGGCTGGCTGCAGGCCAACCTGGGAACAGTGCAAGGTACTTTTGAGTTATTTTGACCCTTTGTAGAATAGGATAGAATAGAATAGAATAGATATATTTCCATTAACATAAACATGCATTAATAGGAAATGAGGTATAATTGGTCTGGCCCTTGGGGGGGAGGGGGTACTGGAACCCTATTCGGTAGTATGGGTCTTGCTAATTCCAATCAATTGAAAGAACAGGTTGAGGCAGTACAACACCACCGTTCTTTCAGTGAGTCTAATCGAGACTTACAGGAATCTTACCGAGGTTCAGTCTCAAGTGCAAGGGATCCTCCTAACCAATGCCATACGGGATTCCTTTGACTCCACTATGCTGTTGACCAGCCTTCGTGTCCACACTGGAGATTGACACAATTGATTGACTGACATGAAAAATTGCAATCCCTCCAAACCTGTCGATTTTCCACCACCTTTCTTCCCAAAGAAAAGGTCGATGTTTTGTTTACTCGAGCTCAAAGACGGGCCAAAGCCTTGGGTTGTTCATTGTTGTTGACAAGCCCTTCTCACATCACTCAGTTTGAAGTATCTCATTTCTTCAATGGGTATCACCTGAATCTTATTTTTCATATGCTCATGGCACCCCATAATAGCATCATTCGTTTGTATGAACTTCATCCTTTTCCTCTCTCCTTTGCTAACAACACCTTCCTAATTCCTGCTGTTCGAAATGGCGTCCTTGCAGTAAGTAATACCAATATCCGCTTCTCCTCTCAACTGCCTACGTTAGAGTTACAATCATGTAATCGAATCAACAAGATTTATTTATGCGAGCGCAACGGGGTAATGAATAAGTTCCCAGAGGATACTTGTCTTGGTGCTTTATATCATCAAAAATTTGATTTAGCAAAGCGAATCTGTCATTTCCATGTTGAGCCTGATAAAGAATTCATATACCAGCTATTGAATAATTGGTTCCTCATCTATGTCACAGCACCTTCCATTGTTCCTGTAACCTGTCAAGATAAAAATCATTATGTATGGCATTTAAAAACTGGTATCACCCGACAACACTTACCTGCAGGGTGTACTGCTGATCTTCCCCAAAATCTCTTATTATCCGACATCTCCATCCGGTCTCGAGAAAGAACACCATGGCCTCGGCTCCACATTGAATCTAGTCGACACTTTACCCCCATTGATCAGCAACCGATGACTCCCCAGTGCAGCATCCGTTCAACATTAGCTGTGACAGTCCAAATGAAGAACACTCACCTTCCCAGCATGGAATTTCAGTGCTGAATCCTTGTCTACACTATCCAACGATGATGTAACATCTAATACCAATGCCTGATGATGAAGATTCATGCTGTGATATTTATAACATGCCAAATTCAAAACTTTAGTATGATTTATAACTAAGGTTCAAAACAAATAGGTTTTCACCGAGACCTTCAGTTTCCCTATTTGTAAGATTGATTATACGTTTCATGGCCTCTAATACTTTTCGAATGATCTTTCGACTGGTTCCTACATCCATTAAATTTTGGGGCAACCAGTCTAGTCAGGGAGGGATGTCATGCTTAGTCTCAAAGTAGTAAACGTAGTCATATATCTAGTATCTCAGCTTGATGCTGACCTTTATTTTACATGTGCTCTATTTGTCTCTCCCTCATTCCTTGAGTATAAAAGATGATACAATGTGCTTAGTGGCTTTGTCAATAAATGATACTAAAAACACGAAAGTCTTTTATTTACACCTCTGTACCTTTGGTCTTTCAATTTTAACCTATTTTTGTAGACATGCTTACTTTTTACATCTTTCCACTTTGTCACTGTTCCCCTAATTTTCCTTGATCACCATTTTGACCTTCCTTTCCCAGTCTTTTATTTTGCATACACTACCCCATTCTCAACTAAATTTTCCTCTCACTCAACCACCCAACTTATAAGTAGCTCACATTTCATGCATCATTCTCAACCTTCCCCCTCTATCCATACATACACTCCAACATTCTCCGCCACACTTCCCTTACACTGCCCAATTCTCCACTTTCATCTACAGAACTCTGCCCACCTTTGCACCGTCCTTGGTTACCCTACACTCTGCCTGTTACCTGAGCCTTCCCTGTGTTTCACAATTCTCATTTAAACTTTTCCCCCTGATAACCCAGGTAGTTTTTACAATCCCTACAATCACTTTACTTCCCTACTTCACCTTTCCCCATATTATTGCACCTCTTAAAAGTCAACCCTTTCCACCACACTCATCTTTGCTCTTTTGCACTCCCTGAGCTGAGGCTCAAACTTTTAGAACTGCTCACATTTCTATGGCAATTAACTTTTGTTTTATACTTTTTGGTCAAAATGGTATATTTAATGTTTTGCTACCCCAGCCCCCAACCGGATAGCTCAGGTCACAAATTGTTAAAAAATTATTGCACTCCGCTGAACACTTTATGTTTCCTTCAGCTTTGAGAGTTATTAGGCCCACCCCCCACCCAGCGCACCCCTGTAAGGGTAGGCATATAAAGCTAATGTTTTAATGTTGATTCAGCTAAGCCTTCAAGCCAAATGTCATCAAAATTGGTCCAGTGGTTTTTTATCCTTTTGACTATTGTCCAAAATCATATGTTAAGGCTGTATCAACCCTGGGACCCTTTCATGGCACCCCAGATCAATTTGTGGTAACTACTGACCCTGGACCCTTTTTGAGATGATAAACCCAGGGTATTTTGGGCTACTTAACAACTTTTGCCTTGTAAAGTGTAAAATGATTGCTTTAGGCTTCATAGACACGAGGAGCTCAAACTTTTAGATGGATTTTTACAGGAACCTGAGCTTCCTCCGTCTCATTTTTTAGTCATAGTTTTTGGGTTACCTGACCAACTTTTGAAAGTAAACTTTTCTGACTGAGGGAGGTTGACATGATGGTGAAAATTGATTGATGATTAAATCTTAGGACACTTTTTTCTAAAAAAAACCAGAAGCCATAAACATAACATTAAGAGGTCGCTGTGGCACATTGCCGTGGCATCAGGCTGGTAATTCGAGGGTCTAGGGATCGACTCAATTTAATGGAAAATATTTGCATGGCAAAAATGTCTATTTGAGAGCTAATACCTATTGTGCTGATTTGGTATTTAAATACACAATTTACAAATTAAATAAGATTCCTTGAAAATATCTATCTATCTAGTCTATCTATATATTTGTCATTTTTTGTTTTTTTGTTGGTTTGGATGTTTGTTTGAAAATCTTCAAGACAAATGGACTCAAAAACTACCAGAGCTAGAGATTTGAAAATTGGCACTTAGAGACTTCAAATATCAGAGACTATTAAATGCTAGGTAACTTTATCTAAGGGGCCTTTATGGATTGCAAATTGCTACCCCAGGGTTTGCTCAGTGCAGTTTCACCCCTAAGGAGTCATTTTCGTGAAAAGTGATATTTAGCTACTTTGATAAAGATGCGATGGTTAACACACTTAGTAAGTCAAAACTGCATTAGATATATTTGTTATTGTTATTGCTATCGTTATTACTTGACACTTTACTTAAGCAAATCGGAAGATAAACTGTTCATTTTTCAGTTTTCGTAACCTTTGAGAAATGTTTTCATTTGAAATTTAACTAGTTTTTGCCCATTTGAAGTGTTTTGAACGTCGTACTTGCTCAAAAAACTCGTATTAATTTTTGTTATTCAAAGAAATTTGCTGTTGCACATCCCATGGTTTAAAGTGTTTACCGATTTTTTTTTAACTTAGAACTTAATTCCTTACACAAATACTTTTATTTTCCAGACTTTAATATATCAGCATTTAAGAAGAACGAAACATGGCATTTTCTTTTATTCTTGCTTATCTTGTGACGATTTTGCGTTTTCCTGTATTCTTTTCCTTTTGAAAAATATTTTCTTTTGCCACGTTGCCAGATGGGCTTCAACACTTAATGAACTTTGTCAGCTGGCGCCATCTGGTGGTGAAAATTGTCATTTTGAGAGAAGAAAAATTCTTAAGAGTCAAGTTACCAAACAATAGACGAAACTTTTTCACCTCTGTGCTCTAAAAACTTCTTTAACTTAAAAAGAATTAGAGTTAATTTTTTCAACTTAAAGCTGAAGTTCAACCACCATTAGAAGTAAGTTCTATCAAAGAAGAGCCTATTTCAGGGTTGGACTCGACTTCACTCCTTATCTATATTAGTTGCCCTGTGTAAAGATGAAAATGTTTATAATGTTGTTTCTTATTTCTAAAAGACAGTACCGGTTGGAAAAAATTTCAAACTGTCGTACCGTCACGGATACGCCATTAACGCCAAAAAAAAGAGAATAAAGAATAAAAGTAAAAAATACTCACCTTTTCGCATGTTATTGTGTGCGCTGAGATGAAAATTCAATCCTCGAGGGAAAAAAGAAAAGAAAAATCCCGAGCCGAATTCTTCTCAATGTGGAAAGAACAGACAGACTCTTGGTCCGAGGCAACAGAATAAGAGGGAAGAAAAATCCCGCAAACATTTCATTGCGCTCGTCACCTACTCAACCGTCATAGGATCATCAAAATACCGTTCATTTGACAGGAAGTCGTCGGAAGTGACGCAAAATTCGTATTTCTCGCTTGCTTGACAGACACTGGCGCTGTCAATCCGTTTGTTTCTATTGCAGTGACAGTCTTAAACTGCTGCTGCCAGCCACGAAGTTAGTGTTTCAAATAGCATGATTTACGGCCGAATCAGTTCTTGACAGCTGGTGTTAAGAAATAGTTTGTGTCGATCATTTCATACAGTTTGAATGTCTGTCAAGTGATTATGAAAATCTGCAGACAACACAGCAGCAACAGCTACAGCAGCAACAGCAGCAGCAACAACAACAACATATGTGTCGAAAAAATAGAAGATGATGAAATGATCAAATTCATTTCAACGGTGTTTCTAGGCAAGAGTCAGGCCAACAGTTACGAGCCAAAGTTAAAATTGAAGTGGCTAGCAACTCATTGTTAGTCCAATCCAATTTATTTGGACCCAAAATTTGTTGTTTTGGAGCATCAAGTCACATGGAAGTTCTCTCACCAATGATAAAGTGATAAATGAGAAATTGTTGAAAAATCAAAAAGGGAAGAGAATATAAAATTCTCATCTCATCAGTTTTTTTCATTGTGAAATTGTTCAAATTAAAACCGTCACAATTGCAGGGTTAGACATTCAAGTCTATCTTGACAAGATGGCCGGCCAGCCAAGGGTAAGTCATAAAATTTTTTTTATACCCCTCGATGAATTTTCTAACGAAGGAACGTTTTCCATTGAAAAGAGAATGGAAAAAACCAAGATATAAATTGTCACGATAAGATCCATAATGTTGCTTAACAAAATGAGTTTTTTCCTTGTTGCATTCGGCTACTTAAACCGAGGTTTCGGTTCCAAATTTTTTTGTCCGTCAAGTGCATCATCATAAATGTGTGCAATATCTTACAGCAATTCAATTTTGAAACCTTAGCTTTCCTCAAGAACAATTTCAGAATAGGTATTAACATTTTTCGATTCTTTTTTAACTTAAACAAAATTTTGGAAATTAAGATCTTTTTTGAAAATGATTTAATGGTTATTTTTGGTTCCAAAATGCTTTGTTTTTTGATTTTCTAAGTTAGCACATTGAAAGACTCTACGGGCTAAACTTTTGAAAACTATGAGACCGTTCCTTTTGTCAAAGATGGATTCAATTTGAAACTAAAGAATCTTTTTGAGAAAAGGCTACATTTTTTCAAATAAACTTCAATACAAAAATTTAGAGAAATCAATAAATAATAATTAGGCCCTAATCCTCGTTTAAGTTTTTCGTGGTACGACAGAAAATTGATTGCTGAATTTTCATGACTTCAACATTTTTATACTATTTACTACACTGTGTGAATTATGAAAAAATTTCTGTTGCATAATTATCACTGTTTTATTTTTTTTATCTTTAATAATTTCATTTTTTGGCCTTTGTTTATTTTGTTGGGCTTTAACTTGTTATACGTCAAGTTAAATTTTAGTCAATATAAGAGAAAAAGTGAGAATTCATGAAAAAACGGCTTGTAAAAAATTTTGTGATAAAATCGGAAACTTCAATTTTCATTTCTTGAGTTAGAGGACTAATTTGAAAAGCATAATGTTTAACTAAAACTTCAAGCGATAAAATGGTATATTCAATGAAATTGCAACCCAAAATAGCCAGCATTTTTATTCAACTGATTTTAGGTGAACTATTTAGTATGAAAAGTTAAAACTTCTTATTACCTTGTTAGATCTAAATTCTCAGACAGGTGCCCATGACTTCTCAGCCATATTGCAACCCCGACGTAACAAAAGGGTGATTTTTACACTCAAACTACCACATGTACTTTGATATGTAATTGGTTGAAATTTGCATCAGCTACCAATTAAATTTAATCATTTTGTTCTTTTAAATAGTACGACAGTTCAAGTGGCTGGCCATCTGCAATGGACATGCCGCCAGTCTCAATGTACGGGGATCCTAGAGGAGGGCTTGACCAGGTACTTTTTTCCTCGTGAATGTTTGTACTTTGTAGTCCTGGCTGGGTCTTAACATATCCTTACCTTCCTAGCTCTCTGCGGCTCACCACTCTGCAGCTGCAGCCGCTGCTCACATGAACCACGCTATGCACAACCCTTACGCGGCTGTTGCAGCAGCGGCCGCTGCCAACAACCACGTTGCAAACTCCGTGGCAAACCATGTCATGGGTGGCAACCAAATTCCTGATGCACTCAAAAGGGATAAAGATGCCATTTATGGGTAAGATTAGAACTTGTACGATGGTCCAGTTTTGAGGGTTTACAAATTGAAAAATACTTGCGGTTAATCATCTATCTGTCATTCCTTTGACCCTCTGCCATTTCTAAGCAAAAATTTCTGGTTGCCCAAAAGATTCCAGGCCGAATCCCAATTAAATGTTCGATATTTGATGAAAAACCTATAAACTGCTAAAACAAATCTGTATCTATATTTACAAAACAGACTGTTTGTACTTATGTACCCTTTTCACGCCCGAACTGCTGGACCTATCTCCACCAAATTTTGCACAGACCTCCCCATCAACTCAGGGAAGGTTCTTAACACAAGCATGACCCTGCCAACCTGACCCCCAGACCACCGGGGTACCCCAAACTCTAAAACCCAAATGGGTCATTGGAGAAAAACCTTTGCTTTACAAAAAATGTCCAGATGGGTGACGTAAGATCATCAAATTTTTCCCGGGCAGTGCCAGGGCCTGGTTGGCTAGTAGCAAATATAAGACAACAAGGGGTCGCCGTGGTACATTGACACAGCAATCTGATTGGAGATCAGAGAGTCGTGGGTTTGATTCCCGGCCTTCCTGGCAACCTTTGACCCTAGACGCTACAGTGAAAAAAAGTATGCTCCTTTGGAAGCTATCTGGTTGAGATTAGGTGTGTATTCTGATATCCTGTCGTTCATACACTCGTTAAATGATATAATTTTATTGTTGTCAGGAAGTTGTGGTCCTTGTCTTTAATGTGCAAGTTTTAATACGGAACATTTAATTCAACCTGTTCGTGGTTACCATCGATTGTATTCAACTCGATTCGTTGTGGTGGCAAATAATTACGATACCCTTTGCCATTCATTCAACCAACTAAGGAAATTGGTTAACCAAAACAACACCACTCGTCCAGCACAAAATACAATACTTTCAGTGAAAATACATCCGAGACATTTATTCAAAAATTAAGAAACTGGATGAGATGATATTGTCCCTCTTTATACGTAGAAAAAAATTTCTTTTGTTTGAAAGTCAGATAAGTAGTACGGTTAAAGTAACTTGAAATTTGTAAAACAGGTTTTGCCCTTCTAGATAAAGGGTGATTTCTGATTTAGACAAATTGAAAATTCCTATTTTTTCCAGGCACCCTCTGTTTCCTCTTCTAGCACTTATTTTTGAAAAGTGTGAGCTAGCAACCTGTACACCAAGAGATCCATCCGTAACTGGAGGAGATGTTTGTTCGTCCGAATCTTTCAACGAAGACATAGCAGTATTCTCAAAACAGGTAGGACAAGCCACATTAATTTTTGCTATCATTAGAAAAGGGTTGATAAATATAAATGGGCCTTAGAGCAAACTCAAATTCAATTGAAACAAGTTAGTTAAAAATATTTTTTTAATATCTGAAAAAAAATCGTATTTTCAATTGAAAAAATAAAACTCTTTTAAGATTTTTTGAAGTTTTCTCTTTTATGGTAAGAATCAAAGTAGAGAAAAGAGATTATTGAGAACCAGCTTTAAACCCGAGTCTTCGTTGTTGGTTGACCAGTTTTTGTCCTATGGTGTTTTCTGGTCGACTGCTTTGACTCATATCAAACTCTTAGGCAAACCCATGACAAATAAAAGATTATCCAAAAGTCATTCCATTGCTGACTTTCAACTGTGCAGTTTGACTTTGACAATTGAAATTTGAAGTATTTTTACAAAATACAAATATTTTAGTTCAAAATGAGCCTTCCAAAAAGTTACAGCAAAGACTAAAGCCAATTACCCTTTAAAGTGACCAGTTTTTAAAGTCAAATCTAAACAAAAGTGTGCTGGTTTCGGAACTTGTTATTGGACCTTTGTTTTTGTCAATGGCTGGTAAATTTTCTTTTGCATCCTAGGTAGCATCTTCAATCGGACTTTATAAATGGTCTTTATCTATAAACGCTAAATACGCTATAAATTAGCATCTAGAATTTGTGTTTTCCTTCAGAAGAGCAAATTCTTCTTCCCCAGCTTAGTTTTGGTGCCGGCTGGGTTCTGGTGTGGATGGAATCTGTATTTGCGTGCTACTTTAGCTGTACAAAAGAGAGAGTGTGGTTTTCCTGGGTGAAATTTGATCTTTACAAGAAAAAGATCAGTGAATGAGCAGTAGGGCAGACGTTCGCTCAATTTTCTCCCTAGTTTTTCAAAAATCGAAAATAAAAATAAAACCTTACACAAGAGGCGGATATTTTCAATTTCTCATAGTGCTCTTACCCCCATAAATACAGACATAGAGGTTGTTATATTGGGAGAAAAATATGAAGAAAGCTAGCTTTTGGCAAAAGTAAAGTAATAAACTCTTATATGACACTTAAAATTAAATAAGGAACATTAAACTTGTTCAAAGAAGTCGAAATAAAGGATAATAATAATAATGAAAGTTTTTAGGTCATAATCAGTCGATCTGATGCTCAACATTAAAAAAAAGTTTTTGAATTGCACAGAGATTACGTTGGGTATAGCTTGCCACTTTGCTCCTCATGGCCTGGCAGATGACGAAAAAAGTAAAGCATTTTTTACATTGTGTGTGTGGCTTCGTGCTTGCGCTATTCATCTGATTCATTGAGCGTTCAGGCAACTAGAATCAAACCTTCTTGTCCGTTTTCAATCGTCTTTAGTGTTTTTTTAAACATAAACTTATGACCTAAACTCAGAATAAACCAGTGAAACTCTAATTTTGGTAGGATATAAAACTACAAATCATGCACTGCTTTAATTAATTTAACATTCATTCATTAGCTTTATAGGCTCTCGCGATTCTGTTGAAATTAAAAATAATAATAACAAATGTTATTATTTTACATATGTATACGTATTTACATAGTTATTTATTTGTCTATTTTTATATCTAAATTGAAATCGACTTTACCTTAGAAAAGGTAAAAATACTTCTCATACCCTCCTGCTGTGAAGTCAGTTAATTTTCTATAAAAATTTCTGCTCAGACATTTTTCACAGACGATTCAGATCCTATCTGTCGATTACATTGCTCCCCAAAAGAAAAGCTTTTGCTCATTTTTTCAAAAAAAAATTGTTGTTAGGTGCAGCTTTTTGAGTATGGAAAGTGTGACTAATCGTCAAAGTATACTTTAAACATATTTTAGCAGCACAGAACAAAATCATGCAACTTTTCTTTTGGTTACCTTTACGCGTTTGTAACTAAGCTTCATTTTTTGACTAAAAGAAAACTCCAATGCTACAGTTTGCATTCAATTTCTTGAGGATTGGCTAAACGATTTAATCCCCTGATCTATATTCTGTTCATTTTTGCTCTCTCCACAAATGTTTCTTTGTGTTTATCTTTCTACTATCCAAGCTAAAGCTTTAATACCGATTGACGCCAGGCTAATCCCTAGAGGCACGTTAAGATGTTCTGAATACACACACATTTACGTTGTAGTAGTATAGCTCCTACCCGTGAGAAACAAACTAAAGTATGCTCATTTTTCTTACTTGGTAAGTTTTATCGAAAAATGTTTCAGATGAAAAGAAATCTATGAAAGAGTACATTATATTGCAGTGTTGTAAAGAATCAGCTTTAAAATTCATGTCATGTTTGATATCAATCAAAATTACTATCAGTTCCACTTGCTTAAATTCAGTCTAATCTCTCAACTACTTGTGCTTGTTTATTGCCAGTCTTGTATTTACAATGTTTGATGATCACCTCAAAAACTCAATTTTGTAAGAAGAGCTAAATAAACAGAACAGCAATATTTGCCTAGAGTGATTCCTGTTCAATAGTCGAGCACAGAAGCCTCATTCTAAAGGTCTGATGGCGAGCGAGGAGCGTGAAATTTTGAGGAAATATACACATCCGAAAATAAATATAAACTTTGGGCAATATTTTGAATGTGCAATTTTTTTATCTCCCTAATAAAATTTATCGTCATTATATATTTTTATAAATGGGTATCTTTGCAATCTTCTACTACTTTGTTTTGAGTGTTTCTCATTAAAAAACTTACACATAATTTGTTACTTTTGTTTGTCTTGTAGATCAAATTTATGGTGGCAATAACATATCAGTAAATTGTTTGGAGATTTCAAAGAATAACAATCTAACTTTACGGTTTACAACATCATTTTCAAAATTGTTTGAGAAACTTATCTCGAGAAACACGTCATCAAACGTAATAAAGCTACCGGGTAAATTCACCTTAGCAATAATATTTTTAAAGCAAAAAGCGGTCTTCAGGGACCCACAACGAATTTGAGTAAGGGAAAAGGAGTCGTTTTTAAAATTTCAAAGTAAAATACGAAATTTTGGTGTGCTGTGGTTATAACTCTCCAGATGGTTTGTACCAATTTTCTTGGCCTCTTATTGCCCCCTTCTCAGTCTCATTTCCGTTTTACATAATGCAATAAGGCCAACTCATGAGAAGTATCACGCAAGATATCCAAACCTACACAACAAAAATTGTTTTGATCCTTTGGATACAATAGAGACGGTCAGTCAAATTTGTAGAGCTCCGAATACCCTTTGATATTTTCAATCAGCTCCCCTTAAACGGTTATATGCAATCTAAAAAACAAAATTGCGGCCACCATTACTGGAGCACAGAAAAATATCTTTTTTTCCACATTTAAAATCACTTTCCTGATGATGATGATGTTGAGACGAGATCATCTTGGATGAGCTTTTTTGGTCTTAAATTAAAGTGGACAGGAAGAATGTTTGTTGAGGGATTGTGGAGTTGGAAACTGTTTAGCAGCTTCTTGAGGTACTTTTTCATCTGGAAACATCTACATTTGTTTATTTCCTGCCTTGAATAAACATTTACCACCATTTACATATCTATACTCATAAGAAAATTCAAACAGAAAATAAATATAGGGTGATTAATTTACAGAACCGAAACAAAACCTGTTGGAAAAAGTTTTTTAACAAAGTTTCATTATTTTAAACATAACCGTCTTGTGGATTTAAGCACTATTTAGATTCGTTTAACTCGCAGGGAATCATTTCATTCTTTCTGTATGTCTGTAGCCAGAGATTGGCTACTTACATTTTCAATGGTTTTCAAAATATCGAACAAACTAAGATCAAATTATAAATATTACTTTTTTTCTTTTTTCAGATAAGGGCGGAGAAACCTTACTACATAGCAGATCCTGAAGTCGACAGCCTAGTAAGATTTTTTTTATTTCTTTCAAAATCATTCAGACTTTACCTTTTGTCCCTAAACGTCTATTGAATCTGGTCAATAAATTCAGACAGTTGACTTAAAGCAATTTCTTTAAAAATGGAGTAAAGAAGAGAAACAATTTTCCTTCTCATCCTTCAATTCAACCAACCGTTGCAAAAATTTACTCCTTGAAACTAGAGAAAATTCTCAGCCTTTTCGAAGAATGTTCTTTTTTATTTTTGTCCACGGCACTCATAATGGTGATTCTTCTTTTTTGTCTGTCAAATTAAAACTTCTCTGTTTTTCCACTTTCTTGCAAGTTCAGTCTTCTTTTACAAGTATTTGTTTGACGTAAGTATGCAGACTATCTCGGGTCCGTGACAGATTCTATTCTTGGGACGTATGCAAGGTGCTTCAGTGAGACTGTTTGTCTATACTGTGGCAGAAAAAGAAATTATATTTCCAACAAATATTGAACTTCAATCTGCCGTAGATTAATAGGTATGGTTAATAATGTATTTGAGGCAGAGCATCAACCACTTGCTTCTCCATTAAGATAAGTCAATTCACACCGATTCAGATAAGATTCTGCAGGTTTTATTTCCTTTAGTATTCTGTTATTTAACTTACATAGAATATTACGGAGAAACAAATCACTGAAAAAGCTTCAGAACTTCAATATTCATTTTTTTGTCCATGATTTGCAATAAGTTGGCCTGTCGGTCGGCCGATCAGTCTGTCTGTCACTGTGAAGAGTGAGTTGGGCTCTGTCAGAGGAAAAATTTGAGATTGACAGTTTGACTTTGTTTGTGATGTGATAATAACCTCTAACAGAAAGAAACAGACGGATGAAGATTTTTTCTGCCCTTTCTCTCTCTTTGGACATTCAACAAGTATCTACGTATTTAGTCCGAACAGTTTGTCTGTTCCTTTGTGCAAACCTGGTTGTTTAACTTATTCTATAGTAAACCAGTGACTGACAGGTCCTCTTATTTTGTTTTTCGAAATTACATGCATGAAATATACATGAAGGAGCCACCCTTCAGCTAAGTTTCTCACTGTTTTGGCAGTTTGATTACACAAATAATAATACTAAACGTCAATAATTTTGTTTTGCCTCATAAGAGAGGGCTTTTGATGCAAAATTACAGATAGAAAGGCTGGTACTTGCTTAAGTGTCGTAAAGTTAAATTATTTCTTCAAAGGTTGAATCTGAGAACTGTTTTTACTGAATATTGCGTTAACATTTTTATGGTGGCAGACAAAAATTCTTATAGTTATTCATTTTTCCAATAGTTTGTATAAGAATTTTGTCTGAGAGACTTTGTTTATGCTTCAAATTTCAATCAAAGTTAAATCAAGCTGTTTTGTGATCAGAGAGCCGTTTGACATTAATGACAAATTGCAAAATTTCAGTTTTCTGAAATAAAAGAGGGCAAAAACTAACATTTGTATTTGTATGTTTATGCTCTCCAGCGAGTTACACGAAATAAATTTGCAGAATCACATCTTTTTAAGAGAGATACGTCCCAGGGACGGGTTAGTGTCCACATGAGTCAATTCAGAATGGTGTTACGTATTTAATAAATCTTCATTTTTGAACCTTAGTTTGTCCTGTTAACTTTGAAAAGTTTCCGTTAACAAGTACAACAGACTCAAAACTTGATGCCAACAATGCAATTTCTGAAAAGCTTATCAAATGGAATAGATTTTTCTAGGGGATAGCTTTTAAAGGCGCTTTTTCCTTCTCTTTATTCATAAGAGAAAAGGTTTCACCGTGGAATTATTACTATCAAGGTACCACTAGTTGAATCTCTGAGACAACCTTACTATCTTACTGAGTATATACTTTTGTCAAAAACTCTTGAATTAGTAGCGGACTTATACGAAATATACAAATATTAGAGACCCTTTTCAGCAAATACACGACAAGAAAGGGATACATATTCGGGGTCGCCGTGGCTTAATGGTCATGACATCTGGCTGGAGATCAAGCGGGGGTAGGACCCCAACGTGTCCAACCCTGACACCTCTGGCAGCCGGGTTGCCACAAAATGCGCAAAAAAATAAAAAATAAAATGATTTCTAGCCAGGACTTAAATTGTCTGAAATGATCAACTTTGCTGGACACTCAGGAACAAAAGTAAATTAGTTTGATTTGAAAGTGGCAACTAGCAAATCCATATAAATTTGTTTGCTTTCCAACCCTACAGCTAATTAAAGTGGTCTTCTATGCAGGGGGCTGAGAGGTCAAGGGCACCTGACTGAGAACTAAGATTTAAGGTTGTTGGTTAAATACCCAGCCATGCCTGCAATTTTTTAACCCCAGATTGCAAAAAAATCAACAAGGCACCCCTGGTCTGGGTAAAAGTAATCTGAAGTGTCCATAGACAAAATTCTATGTCTGTGGCAGGACTCTTGAAAGGGTTGTTGATTGTGCATCAACATCTGATGAGTCTACCGCACAAGATTATTATTATTACTATTAATTGACAATTATTTTTACATCAATTTAAAGTCTGTAATTTACAAATGACAATGGAAACTAGAAAGATTGCCCGATAATCTCAAAAGAACACATTAGTTATCGCTATTTTAAACTTTTAATCTCTTAGATTAATATAAAATTTGATCAATTAAAAAAAGTGTATTTTTCTAACATATTAAAAATGACAGAAATCCATATATTTCCGTCTGTCTGCTATGTACGTGCTAAGCGATTAAAAATGTTGATAAGGAAAATCTCTGCTGAAACACACCTGATCTTACAGCCGTTCAACTCCAGTCTGATTTCATATCTCAATTTTTTCCGTTGATATTGTCGTTGTTTTTCCAGCACTATTTTTTCGCTAATTACGTATCTGTCGAAAAGTTTATTAAAAGGTAAATTTTATCTCAAATTCGACAACAAAAATTAAAGAGACAGCGAGATCAAAAGTTTTTTTGAACATTAATTTTTTGGTATACATGACATTAGTGTAACTGAAACAGTAAGCAGTATAATATTTTTTACATCTAAGAAATCATAAACTGTAAGTGAAATCAAATCAGAAACAGAGATTAAAAGTTATGATTTCATTTTCAGATGGTTCAAGCGATCCAAGTTCTGCGTTTTCATTTACTCGAGCTGGAAAAAGTAAGTCACTAATTTTTGTTTTCTTTTCTTTAAAATAGTGGTGGTGAGTTGTGCCAATCGAAACGAAGGATTTCTGAAGGGGTGTTTCTATGTTTGAAAACCAAAATGCCTGAGAGAATATTCTTTCATTTATGTACATGTATAAATAAAACGTGGGTTTTCTGTGGTTAGACGTTAGACAAGGAGATGGATTGCACTCAGTCAGTTGATGTTCCACCGTCTAGTGTTATCGCACACCCACATACTTAACTTGCAAACCGACTATAACCAGTCACTCAGTAATCAACTCACTCTTACAAAAACGGATTTTTAAAAAGTAATATGCTATCATACAAGAAAGACTTTTATCATGTTTTTGCTTGCAAGGCTTGCATCAGGGAAGAAGTTTAGTTTAGTTAGAACCAATCAAAAGAATATTGTTCCACCTCATCGAGTTAGCTAATGATAATGACTATCATGACAACCAAGTAGGTTTGCCGAGCCTAGTCACATCAACCCCGACATTTCTTCACATCCTATCCTGTTAAAACAGAAAAATATTACCAAGTAATTATGCTGGCACATTTTGTTGTCTGATTCGTGGGATGATTTGATCTATGCAAAGAATATTTTACACACGCCAAACTGAAATAGACAGGGGAGAGGTTCAATATTCATAGCCACAAAATGAATCTTAAGTCTCCTTCTCACATCAATCACGTAGAAATGAGAGCTAAAACTGAGCAAAAATTAGAGGACAATGATGAATTGCGTTTAAAAGTCAACCAATTTTACCCAAAGATTTGGAAATATGTTTCCAAAAACAAGCAGAAACGAAAATCAGATTAGACTTTTAATTTCTATTTTATAACAATGTTATGCAGAGTTTAGGGCTAATGCATACCCTGAAGTGTGTGTTTATGCTTTTCGCATTGTACACTTAACCGAATCTCTGCGCGCTTTGTTTGAATTACACTCTTTCCTCTTTTTATCTATTAA
>Ga0194133_10005529_pt1 | contig 16059 bp, 9 predicted proteins | sample TA2KigOf40mmetaG_FD_155448 | JGI IMG/M metagenome (GOLD analysis project Ga0194133, IMG submission 155448) | Freshwater microbial communities from Lake Tanganyika, Tanzania - TA2015055 Kigoma Offshore 40m | ecosystem: Environmental > Aquatic > Freshwater > Lake | place: Tanzania: Lake Tanganyika...
TTGACCAGCACTAAATCCAATCGCCACCGCAGATCCCGACTGTGATGAATTACCAGCAGCATTTCCAATCGCTACTGCGTTCATCCCCTGCGTTGTTCGACCAGCCAAATTTCCAATCGCCACCGCATTCGCTGCCTGTGATGAACTACCAGCAGCGGCTCCAATCGCCACCGTATATGCTGCTTGCGATGTTTGACCCGCTTCATTTCCAATCGCCACCGCACCCAACTGCTGTGATGAATTACCAGCAGCATTTCCAATCGCCACCGCAGATGCAGCCTGCGTTGTTTTACCCGCATCATATCCAATCGCCACCGCATTCGCCGCCTGTGATGAATTACCAGCCTGATTTCCAATCGCCACCGCATTCGTCGCCTGCGATAATTCACCAGCCTGTGTTCCAATCGCCACTGCGTTGCTCGCCTGCGATAATTTACCAGCTAGAGTTCCAATCGCCACCGCAGATGCAGCCTGCGTTGTTTGACCAGCAGAGGGTCCAATCGCCACCGCATTTGACGCTTGCGTGTTATTACCAGCAAAAGAACCAATCGCCACCGCAGACTCTCCCTGTGATGAATTACCAGCAGAAGATCCAATCGCCACCGCATATGCCGCCTGCGTTGTTTGACCAGCACTATTTCCTATCGCCACCGCCTGTGTCGCCTGCGATGAATTACCAGCATTAGTTCCAATTGCCACCGCAGATCCCGACTGTGATGAATTACCAGCAGCATTTCCAATCGCCACCGCAGATGCAGCCTGCGTTGTTTGACCAGCACTAAATCCAATCGCCACCGCAGATCCCGACTGTGATGAATTACCAGCAGCATTTCCAATCGCTACTGCGTTCATCCCCTGCGTTGTTCGACCAGCCTGATTTCCAATCGCCACCGCATTCGCTGCCTGTGATGAACTACCAGCAGCGGCTCCAATCGCCACCGTATATGCTGCTTGCGATGTTTGACCCGCTTCATTTCCAATCGCCACCGCATCCAACTGCTGCGATGAATTACCAGCCAGAGTTCCAATCGCCACCGCAGATGACGACTGCGATGTTCGACCAGCCAAATTTCCAATCGCCACCGCATTCGCCGCCTGTGATGAATTACCAGCCTGATTTCCAATCGCCACCGCCTGTGTCGCCTGCGTTGATTGACCAGCAAAACGTCCAATCGCCACCGCAGACTCCGCCTGTGATGAATTACCAGCAGAATATCCAATCGCCACTGTGTTCATCGCCTGCGATGTTTTACCAGTATCATATCCAATCGCAACCGCATTCGCCGACTGCGATGTTCGACCAGCATAAGTTCCAATCGCCACCGCAGATGCCGCCTGCGTGTTATTACCAGCCTGATCTCCAATCGCCACCGACTGTACCCCCTGCGATGTTTGGCCAGCCCAATTTCCAATCGCCACCGCATGTGTCGCCTGCGATGAATTACCAGCCAAATTTCCAATCGCCACCGCAGATGCCGCCTGTGATGTTTGACCAGCATTAGTTCCAATCGCCACCGCATTTGCCGCCTGCGATGAACTACCAGCAGAAGCTCCAATCGCCACCGCCTGTGTCGCCTGTGTGTTATTACCAGCAAAAGATCCGATCGCCACCGCACTTATATCCTGCGTGCTTTGACCAGCACTAAATCCAATCGCTACCGAACCTTGCTTCTGTGTGTTATTACCAGCAGAATTTCCAATCGCCACCGCATTCACATCCTGTGATGTTTGACCAGCCTGATTTCCAATCGCCACCGCATTCGCTGCCTGCCTGTCATAACCAGCGGTACGTCCAATTGCCACCGCGTTCGTTCCTTGCGATGAATTACCAGCCTGATTTCCAATCGCCACCGTATATGCTGCTTGCGATGTTTGACCCGCTTCATTTCCAATCGCCACCGCACCCAACTGCTGCGATGTTTTACCCGCAGCATTTCCAATCGCCACCGCAGACTCTCCCTGCGTGTCTCGACCAGCAGAAGCTCCAATCGCCACCGCAGATGCCGCTTGCGTGCCATTACCAGCAGAAAGTCCAATCGCCACCGCAGACCCTCCCTGTGATGTTTGACCAGCATTAGTTCCAATCGCCACCGCAGACGCCTGTGATGTTTTACCAGCAGAGGATCCAATCGCCACCGCATTCGCTGCCTGCGTGTCATTACCAGCCTGATCTCCAATCGCCACCGCAGATGACGACTGCGATGTTCGACCAGCCAAATTTCCAATCGCCACCGCAGATGTCGCCTGCGTGTTATAACCAGCCTGATTTCCAATCGCCACCGCCTGTTCCGCCTGCGATATTTGGCCAGCAGAAGATCCAATCGCCACCGCAGACTCCCCTTGCAATGAATTACCAGCAGAAGATCCAATCGCCACCGCATTCACCGCCTGCGTGTTATTACCAGCAGCGGCTCCAATCGCCACCGCAGACCCTCTCTGTGATGTTTTACCCGCTTCATTTCCTATCGCCACCGCAGATCCCGACTGTGATGAATTACCAGCAGAAAATCCAATCGCCACCGCACTCACTGCCTGTGATGTTTGACCCGCTTCATTTCCAATCGCCACCGCATTCGTCGACTGTGATGAATTACCAGCATAATTTCCAATTGCCACTGCGTTGGTCGCCTGCGTTGTTTGACCAGCAAAACGTCCAATCGCCACCGCATTCGCTGCCTGCGTGTTATTACCAGCAGAAGCTCCAATCGCCACCGCAGTTGCCGCCTGTGATGTTTTACCAGCATTATTTCCAATCGCCACCGCAGACTCTCCCTGCGCGTCTCGACCAGCAGAAGCTCCAATCGCCACCGCAGATGCCGCTTGCGTGCCATTACCAGCAGAAAGTCCAATCGCCACCGCAGATGCCGCCTGTGATGTTTGACCAGCATTAGTTCCAATCGCCACCGCGTTGGTCGCCTGCGATGAAAAACCAGCAGAACTTCCAATCGCAACCGCACTTATATCCTGTGTGGTTTGACCAGCACTAAATCCAATCGCTACCGAACCTTGCTTCTGTGTGGTTTGACCAGCATTAGTTCCAACCGCCACCGCATTCGTTCCTTGTCCGGTGTTTCCTGCGAGAAATCCAATTGCGGTTCGAGTTTGCGTTACATTCAACGTATCACCATTAATGTCAATATTGCCTCTTATTTTCACATTTCCAGATACATCTAATTTTGCTGTCGGTATCGTTGTTCCAATACCAAAATTACCACTAGTATCAAATCTACTAACTTCAATACCTCTTATCCTAAATGGTAATATATTTTGTGACGGATCTCTGCTATTTACGTCCATGGATATATTATTATTATTCCTATATTTGATAATTATATAATAAAACACACAATTATTACTTACTATAAAAGTATAAAAACATAATATTGATACATAAAAATACTTGTATATAGTAAATGTCGTTCTATAAAAACACGAATGCGTTCTCAACATTTCCACAACCGATTCAAACCCGCCCTACAAGCACTCCTGGCGGTGTAATACCGGGAGTTCATGGTTCGTCGTCGTTGGGTCTCGGCGGCGGCGGCGGCGGCGGTAGTGGTGCGGATTACCCTCTTGGCTCTATGAGCTTTATCAACCTTAATATCGACGAATATCGCATGGCGGATTTAGAAGCATTCTTTACACTTCCTACTAAAAACTATGATATCCAAGACGTGGTTCATAAAAAGAAATCGATGTGTGCTGCCGTGGAGCGTGATCATACACTTAATGCGGCTACTCGTGCGAATATCCATACATTTCTCGACAAAGCACTTGCGCGGATCGTCCAGCATCTTCATCCTATTGGAAGTGGAAAGGCCATCACCGCACTCCCGCAAAACACCCTCAGCGGCGACAACGGTCACTTCATCATCAACAATCCTGCGCGTGATGGTATCAAGAATTATGATCCCACTAGTAAGACAGGTATCAATTTGGATGATAATGGTGCACCGCCTGGTGTCATGAATCCTCTTAAAGTAAATACGATTAAGCGTGCTGTAAATATCGATACGCGTTTTCGTCCTAATTATTATACCACGAAAAGCACCGATCTCCAGATTCATTTGCCGACGAAGGTCGAGCGTGCTGTGAGTATGCGTCTTGCTTCGATCGAAATTCCGATCTCATTTTACGCGATTAGTTCGGAGCTCGGTAATCATTTTTTCAAAGTCACGTGGAATTGGGGCGGTGTCGTGGACGCGTCATCTGCGGTGATTACAATATCTGATGGGAATTATGACATCGGTCTCTCGGATAAGACGAAGGCCGCGCGGCTTGAGACGGAAATCAACGCTCGATTGGCGGCGACTGAGGCGGGTGTCGCGACAATTGGAAAACTAAATCTCCGTTTCGAGGTGAATCCGATTACGGGGAAGTCGCGGTTTTATCAGGACCCTTCTTCCGTATTGGTTCCAACACCGATTCCGTTCAAAATCCATTTTAATACTACGAATCAGGGTGCGATATTGCCGGTGAGCGAGAACCCTCAACCGTTTCAGATGACGTTAGGGTGGTTGCTTGGTTATCGTGCGATGAATGGACTGAATGGATTGTATAGTTCGGGCACGGTGAACGGTTTCACGAATTCGATTCTCTCGGAGGGTATATGTAATGTCCAAGGGACGCGTTATATTTATGTCAGCATTGACGATTTCGTGAATAGTTCGAATAATTATTTTACGGCGGCGTTTGCTAGTTCGGTTATGGCGCCGAATATCATTACGCGTATTAACGTGGCGGATTTAGCACAGGATGTTACCGTATTTCATTACGCACAACAGGAGGGGTATTCTACTGAATTGGATCGAAGTAGGAATTATTTCGGGCCAGTTGATATTCAGAAGATGCGGATTACATTATACGATGAATATGGTCGTGTCATTAATTTGAACAATATGGATTGGTCGATGGAGTTGATGTTTGAGTGTATATACGCATAACGGAGCGAAGCGGAGTTTGCGCCGCCAGCCACGGGCGTTGCGCCGCCAGCCACGCTCTCTCGTTGCTTCGCAACTCGGGGGGCTTCGCCCCTGCCGCGGACCCTTGTCGTCACAATATCATCGGCGTGTCAATTATTTATGCTCTCGTTATCGTCTCATAAATAATTCCATAAACATAAGGTCGCCGGCAGGGGCGAAGCCCCCCCGAGTTGCGAAGCAACGAGCAGCGTGGATGGCGGCGCAACGCCCCAATAATAACATATCGCTAGTATATAATAAAATGAATTTACACGGCGACTATGGATGTTTTTTCATGCTATTTAAACAAACACGCGATGTTGGGTTTATTATTTATATAAAAACAAATTATTTACTCAAACATCACCCTCAAGCGAAATTGAACTACTTTGATACAGATAAAGGACAAATGTTAACCAAGCCACATTCACCTAATAAAGTTTGGTATATTGGATTTTCTGGTAAAAATGTTGTTGGCGGCGAGTCTTTACAAGATGTAACTATCAAAGAATTTCAACGATTGTTTTCGAATAATGTAGAAAAAATATACGATTATTCCGATTATCCATCATCAGATGAACTTTATACTGTAATGAAGGATAGTAAAGTTGGAATTCCGGCGAGTTTCACAAAAAAATGGTTTGAAAAACAGTATAAATTTATAGAAAAACAATACTCTAGTCTTAGTAAGAAATAAGGGTGGACGTTCTTCATCGACCACAGTAACAACCCCGCACGTCACGTCAATTATTTATGCTCGCGTTATCGTCACATAAATAATTCCATAAAATCATAAGGTCGCCGGCAGGGGCGAAGCCCCCCCCCCGAGTTGCGAAGCAACGAGCAGCGTGGCTGGCGGCGCAACGCCCGTGGCTGGCGGCGCAACGCCCCCCCTAATGCCCACACGATCCACAACCACTACCAGCTTTCATCCTAAACATCGTCGACACCGAAAAAATTGGTTGCGTAGATCGTGCCAAAAGGTCGTGTAATGTTCTCGGAGCCGGTTGTCTTGGATTATTTTCAGAAATCGTAATTGTCGGATCTCTCGCTTCGGTCATATGAAATTGTCGCGGCGGCGCTTCTTCGGCAGTAGTAGTCTTTGAATATTGTTGATGACTGTTTGACATCGTAGTGAAAAAAAGGTTGCGTCGCATCGTATCGGCGATAATAATGATAATGATGATATATAATATTTGTGTTATAATAAATCTTCAAGGGTGTAAATATGATTTCAGTAGTATTGACAAGATAGTAATATTATTATAAATAACGTGCTACATATCGCGAGTAATATTGACATGACTCTCATTCCAATTTCAAAAGTGTAACATACCAACTGGCCTATAAATCGGAGAACGTCCATTATGGTTAGGTCTATCATTCGTAGATCCTCTGCGGGTGGCGGCATATAATGTGCGTGCGACGGCGACGTATTATCATCGCTCTTTCGAACATACAAAGATGAACATGTTCGCTTCATTTCATGTAGGTATCGTCCAGTTATGGCGTATATTGTTGCGGTTTTGTATACATCAGGACACATATCGCGGTCATTGTCGTCGAGTTGAAACCGATGTAGTGTATATTGATAATATGTCTCGTATGAACCTTCTAGGTATTTCATTCGAAACCACGATTTTATATGCGGCTTCACATACTGCGACGGTGCTGACCACGAACACGACGGACGACTCGCCGCGATCAGTGATATAAATAACAGCCAACATCGAATATTCATAGTATCGTATTCAATCGATATTATCAGGAGTATACCAAATAATTCTATTCAATTCTTTGGTATGGTTTCGGTTCTTTTGACTTGAATTCGTATTTGAATACTATGCCGCGGTGGGGTGGGGTGGGGTGGGGTGGGGTGGGAGCGAGAGTTTAACACAAGCATTTATTGTAATACGCAATACCGAAGTTCCGCGTTTTATTTCCTTCAAGCGGAATGGCGGCGGCTTTGGCTGGGGCTTGTGTGCGAAGAGCCGATCTCCCCTTCAAACGGGCTAAATACCGGTCATATGAACCATGCTTTATGTCTACACCAGCACCAGGCGCGGAGGTGGATCCAGGGCGACACCGTGTAATACTATGACGGGTTGAACTCGCGTGTGTGGGAACATCCGCGCGAACGATACCTGCGACGGCGCGATCACTCGCTTGATTCCAATTTACACCGATGGGGAGTGTAGGTGCGGTATAAACATGTAATGCTGCGCGATTCATCGTGTATTCACTCGCTGGGACACGAACTGTATTCCATATTTTTTGTTGTGTTGATATTGCGGCGGCGGCGACATCACTTGCGGGTATCGTGGTATTAATATTACGTTCTTTCAGCGGGACTTGGAATTTACAATTAGGGCAGTCTGGGAATAATTGGGGCATTACGGACGACGTGCGGCGATAAAAAGATATATAATACGATCAGATTATAAGATTATAGATAAATTGAAATATAAAAATAGGTTTGAGAAAGATGAAACGGATGAATCTCGTTATGAAAGACGACGCACACGACGGTGGTGATGCTTTTGGCGGTTGTGGCGGCAGCAGCAGCAGCGGCGGCGGTAAATACGAATGCGATAATTGTCGCTTAGAATTCCCGAATAAAACATCGGCGGACCGGCATATGTTATTTTGTCGGACATTAACGGAGATACGGCGGGGGTGTGGAGGCGGTGGCGGTGCGGCGGGGACGGCAGGGACGGCGGGGGTATCGATGGAGGACCCGCTCATACCCACTCAGCGCGAAATGTTCGTCCTTATTCAGGAACTCGCAGCGAAATATAATAAGGTGAAGGATGAACTCGATGTAATGAAGCAATGGGCGAAGATGGTCGGGCGGCGTATCGGCGGCGGAGGTGCGGCGGGGGGTGGTCATGCGGCTCTGGCCGGCCTCGATTTCACATCCGTCACACGTCAAAAGCGACAAAATATGGAAGTGATTCTAAATGATGAAGACGCCGAACACCCCGATCTCGCAGAAGAAAGGCTCGGTTTCGCGGAATGGCTTGTCTCGCCGTCACTCACAGTCACCGAGACGGATTTACATGTCGTATTCAACGAAGACCTCGTCGCGGGAATCACCGCTGCGATCCTCCGCGTGCTGGCCGGATATACTGCCGAATCGGGCAGATCCCACCTTGCCCCCTTCAAAATGGCGGATATAAAACAGGGGACATTCTACATTTACGACACGGCGTTCAAGGTGGCCGCCGCTGCCCCCGCGGAAATTGGCCCAGACCCCCCAACGCGGAGGTGGCGTGCGATCGAACCATGCGAATTTCAGTTGATGGTGCGGACATTTCATAAACTGTTGTTTCAGGAGTTTAAGAAATGGCAGGATTTGAATTGGGAAGCACAGCGCGAATTGGCGAAACAGCGGCAGAAGGCGGCGTCGTCGTATCAGCAGATGATGGCGTCATGTGACGGAGGAATGTATCATCATCCTATGCTGGCGGCGGGGACGGGGGCGGGGGCGTGGACGGATGTGGACAACAACACTTCGCAAGAAGAGCCAAGAACTCCGGTTGGAGGCGAGACTGTATTATCAGAGGATTTCGCTACGCTTTATAACAAATACGCGGATAAGATGATGGGCGGTGCTTTGTCCGATGAGACGATATTGTCGCGGGTGCGGGCGAAATTGTGGAAGGATATGAAGGCGTGGCGGCTCTAGAGGGGGGGGTCCGCCCCCCAACGACAGTTGTTGTACTCCAGGGGAGCACCCCTTTGACCCCCACCCTGGTTCTTATGGGAGGGGTGTATTTTTTATTATATTACATTCCGTTGTTCTTCAATCTCTCGAGAATGTCATTGATGAGAGATTGTTGGGCGCTGACGGTGGCCTCGAGTTCCGCAATCCGTGCCTTATCGGCCTGTTGCTGTCTATCGACTTCTTGGAGGGCGGCGGTGGCGACAGTCCAGATTGCGTCCTTTTCAAGATTATGAAAGTCATGTACTTCTTGCCCGTAGATGAATACTTTATTGTATTCTTCTTGTTTATTAGAAAATTTATATTCATTTTCTAATTTTACAATAACGTTCTTCGCATTATTCACTTGTGTTACAGAGCAAATATATTCGGTGTTATCGTAACCGTAAATTTTAACATTATGAATTTTTACTTCGTTCGCACTACTATCTATTACCTTTTCAAAGGATAAATCATTTTCAGATGATAATTCGTATATGTTATTACTTGCGTCTATCACACAGATATTTCCTTTACAATAAAAATTCGGTATATAGTCTTTGCTACACATTGTTGAATGTAAAATAACATCTTTTACATCCTGCGCGATAAAACCATAAACATCAACATTTCCTTTTGTGAAATAATCAATATAATTATATATTTTTGGTTGTATTTGTCTAATTTGCGATAACGCGATATTGCCATCAATATCTTTGACGTTTTTTTTGATACGTTTGTCACTATTCCATACGATATCTCCTCCAACACGAATTCCGTGTGAGGCGCGAATACTAAATGCCCAATTGAAACCATTGGAGTATCGGAACCCGTTTCCGTCTGTCATATACGATCCTCCAACAGAAGGATTAGTATAGCCACTTACGTGTAATGGATATTCTGGTGACGTCGTTCCGATTCCGACTTTGCCGTCACTCGTAATACGCATACGTTCTTCTCCATTTGTTCCAAACCGCAAGGCCTTATTATTACTATAACTCCAAACATATGAAGTATCTCCATAAGTGCCAACTTCAAAATCATTAGTAGTAGAGAGTATCATACGGACGGAAGCAACTGTATCAGATACTATTCTTATACCTCGGGTGGTGCCGCCTTCTATATTTAATATATGGTCTGCAACAGTACTGGTGCCGCCGATACTAACAAGTCCTGAAGGATCAACATAAAGCCGATATTTGTTATTCGTAATGATTCCTGCCCATTCCCCGCTGGAAGGATACAAATGTTGTGCTGCCGCGGTGGCGCTGCCCCACTCGGTAGCGGTTACCAATCCGTCTGCCGTTGATTTTGCGGTGTCTGCCGTTGATTGTGCGGTGTTTGCCGTTGATTGTGCGGTATTAGCGGTTGATTGTGCGGCGGCGGCGGAAGCGGCGGCGGCTGCTACCCCACTATCCACATAACTTTTGGTAGCGGCATCTTGGGTGTTCGTAGGATTAAGCAAATTGATGATTTTAGCGGTGTTATTCATATCCAATTCTCCTGTTATTCTGGCCGCACCCGCGTTCAGCGTATTCGTGTTCGGATTATAGTATAAACTAGTATCACATCTCATTAATGCTCGTTTGGATGAACCGTCGTTTGCTAAATCGTTGCCATCAATAAACGTAAGATAATTTGTGGCATTTGTAGTATCACCTCTTGTTACCGTCGGCCTATTCTCTTGCGTCCCGCTACTCCCCAACGCGGTCGTAATCACTGTAGAAACCATTGACGATGTCGCCATATCGGTTGTTTTCGTATCCACATAAGATTTGGTAGCAGCATCTTGGGAGTTATCAGGATTAACCAACTTAATGATTTTGCCGGTGCCATTCATATCTAAATTTCCGGTTATTCTGGCCGCACCCTCTACATCGAGTGGAACCGTCGGCGATGGTTGGTTAATTCCGACCCGTCCTGTCGTCGTCAGTGCTGTGTTTGTCGTCGCACCGTTATTCACACGAGCAGCACCTGCTACATCCAAATCGACCGTCGGCGACGGTTGGTTAATTCCGACCCGTCCTGTCGTCGTCAGTGCTGTGCTCGTCGTCGCACCGTTATTCACACGAGCAGCACCTGCTACATCCAAATCGACCGTCGGCGATGGTTGGTTTATTCCGACCCGTCCTGTCGTCGTCAGTGCTGTGTTTGTCGTCGCACCGTTATTCACACGAGCAGCACCTGCTACATCCAAATCGACCGTCGGCGATGGTTGGTTTATTCCGACCCGTCCTGTCGTCGTCAGTGCTGTGTTTGTCGTCGCACCGTTATTCACACGAGCAGCACCTGCTACATCCAAATCGACCGTCGGCGATGGTTGGTTTATTCCGACCCGTCCTGTCGTCGTCAGTGCTGTGCTCGTCGCCGAGCTGTTATTCACACGAGCAGCACCGGCTACGTCAAAAGCGACCGTCGGCGAAGTTGTGCCTATACCAATATTACCGGTTGGTTGAACATATAATCTCGAAGTGTTGTTTGTATAAATTCCTGCTGGTTGTCCTGAATTGGGCCACAAGTATTGGGCAGAAACTGTTGCTGTGCCTTGTTGAAACGCTGGATTTGATACTCCGGATGCTGTCGCATTTGATATTCCAGTATCCACATAACTTTTGGTAACAGCGTCTTGGGCGTTTACAGGATTCACTAAATTGATGATTTGGCCGGTGCCATTCATATCTAAATTTCCGGTTATTCTGGCCGCACCCGCTACATCCAACCTCACCCCCGGCGTGTTTGTTCCAATCCCTATATTTCCACTTGCGTTTATAATCATGCGTTCATCATTCGCTGTATTGAATCGTATCGAATTACTATAAATTGCGTTCGTTGATGACGTATTATCTCCGGTTAGATCAATACAACTTTTTGCCGGAGTTTGTGCGGTCAAGCGGAGAAATCCCGAATTTTCCGATAGATTTACACCGCGGATTTCATTCGTGCTTTGTGAAAGTGACGGAATTAACGCTGTTGATTCAATCGCACGAGAAATTAATTTAACACGCGGATTATCAGAGTATGATGTTACTGAAGTAGTCATGTGTGTTGTTCCGTTGATATCGAGGTTCGATTTCACGGATCCATGCGTCGAAGTGTCTGTGAAATTATTGCCAATACTCACCGCACCATTCAAATTTGCGCGTCCCGTCACTGAAACATCACCCGCCGAATTAATGACAATAGAGTTGCTTTGTGGATTCGTTGTTCCGGTTTGAAATGTAATAAAATTCGGTGCCGTTATGCTTAACCCGCCAGACGAATCCGCCAGATTGAGTGCGGATGCTGTCGCACCTTGAACACCGCGATGATACATTCCGGGATAGGTCGTCGATGTCGGCGTAGCGGTTGCCTGATTGAACAATACCATCGCGGATGACGCGGTTTTTGACGGGGTTGTTCCTGGATGTGTTCCGACCATCACGTTTCCTCCGACATGAAGCATACGGTTTAGACCACTTTGACCTACAGCGGTCATTTCGCTTACCGTCATGCCACCTAATCCAACCGAACCATCCGAATTTATAACACAAAACCGATCTCCGGCAGAAATATTTCCGGTTGTCAAGTCAAACTTCATTCCAATCCTGCCGGAATTTTTATCATTATTGTGTAGATTGATGTTGGCGGTTGGCGGGTTTGTATCCATATCGTGAATAATTTTAATCCCGTGGGTTATATCGGCGGGGGTTGCCGGTGAATTCGTTGCTCCTCCGCCTATCGTATCTTTTCCTGAAGCAAGAACCACATAACTTCCGTTGGGTTCGCCGCCTTTCACGAATGTGCGTGGGCGTGTGGCGGAGCCGCTAATCGACGGGTCTTCCACATAAAAAGAGGAATGGATCGATCGACATGCGAGGTCATTCATCACGATGGTGCCCATATTTGCGTCGGATGCGTTTGTCGTATAGCCATTCGCCATATACCGAAAATTGGTTGATCCTCCGAAGTTACCGTTGGGGTCGGTCTCTCCTCCTGGCGCAGGATTCGATCGGTATTGAACGGAAAACTGCGTTCCGACTGCGTTGGCGTGTCCTGCGGGTCCAGTTGGTCCAGTTGCCCCTCTAAATCCGTCTGGTCCTCTCGGACCAGTATTACCGGTTGGACCGGGGGCACCAATTGGTCCGAAAGGTCCGGTTGAACCAGGTAAACCATTTGCCCCAGCAGGTCCAATCGGACCTGTTCTACCTTGTGGTCCCATCTGTCCAACGGCACCAAATGTGGTCTGTAGATACGAATACGTGGTTTCAGACGTTGCGAGATCTGTTTGATAATACAATAAAACATTCGCGGTTTGGTTTGACAACTTTGTGTTCTTTGCGTAAATTTGAAGCTGAACATAAACATTCTCCGAATTACCGCTTGCGTCTTTCAGCGTCACAAAATCAACTGGCATTTGGATTTTGTATAATTTCTTCGCGGTGCTTGTAATGATTGCACCGGTTGTGCTATCCGTAGTAGTATCGAGCACATTTTGACTATTACCAACGTCCCAGCTTCGTCCAATATATTTCACGTGGTCGGGTAGATATGCTGCGCGTGGAGGATAATACCCCGCATCACCGCCCTCTTTGGTTTCGATAATCAAACTGTCGGGTGATGGCTGATTCGATGTTCCAGTTATCATGAAAACCGCTGCATATAATGATACTTGGTTCGCGTCGGAGTTGGAAGGAACCGCCGCGTATATATTCAGCACCCAAACACCACTTGGAACCACCGCCAAAACGGATACTTTCTCTGCTGTATTCCAGAACCGTGAAACTGGTATCGTTTTATTGATATTACCGTATGTCGCACTTACGGATAGAGGTCCCACAGTTCGCATCGTGCTTTGGATCGGTGTTTGTGAAAGATTATATGAGTCTGTAATGAGTTCATTCGATACGGAATCGCCATCAGGGTTGAGCCATAAAATCGTGCCGTTAGATCCTTGAATACCTTGAGCACCAGCAACACCTTGTTCGCCTTTTTCGCCGATTGGGCCGATCGGGCCTGTTGCTCCAGCTGCTCCATTTGCGCCGGTTGCTCCTCTTGCTCCGTTTGCTCCGGTAGGTCCGAGAACACCGATAAAACTACCTGTTGGGCCAACCGGTCCAGTTACACCTGTCGGTCCAGTATCACCTACGGATCCGGGGTCACCTGGTAATCCAATACCTGGTGGTCCTTGTGGGCCAATTGGTCCAGGTTGTTGTTGTTGTATTTGAATCGCTTCAATCGAGCGGTCCACATAATATTTCGTTGCGACATCTTGATTGAGGATGGGGTCACGGACATTTCGAACACGATTAATCGGCGCGGCTACACCCGGTCCACCCGACATATCAATATCACCGTTGATAAATATGACACCTGCGTTATTTCCGATTCGAAACGTCGTATTTCCGGTATTGTATGAAACATCGGTTGACCCGCCGAATGTGGTTCCGCCCATCGCTGCGTCCGTTGTTCTAACATAATTTTGTGTTCCTGTTCGTGAAAATCCGCCAATTCTTTTCCAATTATTATTACTGTTCGACATGTTTCGATTTTATTATATACAACGCTTTATTTGGTGCGTGATATATAATAACTATCAAAAATAAATAACGCGAAATCGACGCGAATTCGTTTCCTTATGTCATAAGTGTCGTCGTCTCATTTTCTTTGTTCGTCGACGACCTTCTTTTTCGATATTTTCGGTTATGTTTGGAGGTAATAATCCTAAATCGGCTGGACTCAATAATACGTTATTGAATATGGCTGATCTGTTTTTCGTGTCTTTCTTTTTATCTTGGTGGTGACGGTGTAATTCTTTCGGTATTTCTCCATCTAAATACATATCAACCATTTCTTTTCCGATTGGTATCTCATGAGCGAGTTGTTCTTTTGTATATTTGTGCTCGATCACCGGTTCATTATCTCGCTGTGTTTTCGTTATAAGTGTATTTCCATCAAACGTGATACTTGACATGAAACGATGACTTTCTGTATCATCGGCATGGTGAGCATCGGGATTGTATTTTTTAATGGTTTGTGTGCGTCGTCGTTTATTGTTACCGTGTTTCTTACTCTTTCGTATATTGTCGTCTTTCGTTGTGCGTGCCATAATTATTGTGTATATATATTACAAACACAATAATGAAGTTTGTAATATTAGATGATGTGAAATCTCAATCCATAGATAATCAGGTTGATCGTGAAAACTTACATCATCATAATAATAATAATAATAATAATAATAATAATAATAATAATACATACGTGGATCGATATCATTATTTAGATGAGTTACTGGAGAAGACATTTATTGCCGATTATTTTATCGATCGGGCGGCGGTGGCGGAGAGGCGGGGATCGCAGCACTGATGAATAAAAATAATCCATATATATACTATTATGTTTATTCAAGATATAATCGTATTGGCGGTGATTATTTTGGCACTTGATGCCGTATTTTTATACGCGGCGAAGGACCTTTTTGCTCGACAGGTCATGCTCGTCCAAGGAACCGCAATTAAAGTGAATATTCCAAGTGCGATCGCATGTTATGCTTTGATCGTGGTCGGCTTGTATTATTTTGTGTTGCGGCATATTATTGTTCCAAACGCAACATCAGCTGCCGCCGCAATCCAAACCATGCGACTAGGTGACGGCATCAAGGCCGCGTTTTTCCTCGGTATCCTCGTATATGGTGTATATGAAACGACGACACTCGCGATTCTGCGTAACTGGAGCCCGATGACTGCGGTGATCGATACAACATGGGGTGGAACCTTGTTTGCTCTCTCGGCATACTTATTTTACAAGTATAAAACGTTGGTGTATTAGCATTAGCACAGCCATCGTTCGAGTTGGAATGTGCTACTATTCGTGGTAAGGGTTGGAATCTCTCGGCAACTCGTAATAATACTTGTATACATCATCAATTGATATATAAACTGAATTATGTTATATATGAATAAGCACGCTCCTATTTTGTCTATTCCGGAAAACCATGTGATCGGTGTTCCATCTCTCCTGAAATATGGCGAGACGAAGATATTTGCGTAATAACCTATGCCGGTATAATTGTCTTGTGTTGGCGGTATTTCATCAAATCGGATATACTGTGTTGTTCCGTCTGAACTTGAAATCATTCCGACTTCGCCGATATCTGTATGCCGTTTTTCGAGCGTATTGAACTCTTTTTTGACTTGTGCTTCAATATATGCTTGACCCCATGATGAATTATAAAAACTCGGTTTGAATGCTTGTCTTCCGCCGAATGTATAAACCGGTGTTTCATCAGCTTGAACTGTATGAATATTTTGGGAATAGTCGTGGTCGTGACTAGGTATCGATCTATACATGCGTCCGTGTCCGTGTCCGTGTCCGTGTCCGTGTCCGTGTCCGTGTCCGTGTCCGTGTCCGTGGTGT
>Ga0194133_10005531_pt1 | contig 16056 bp, 6 predicted proteins | sample TA2KigOf40mmetaG_FD_155448 | JGI IMG/M metagenome (GOLD analysis project Ga0194133, IMG submission 155448) | Freshwater microbial communities from Lake Tanganyika, Tanzania - TA2015055 Kigoma Offshore 40m | ecosystem: Environmental > Aquatic > Freshwater > Lake | place: Tanzania: Lake Tanganyika...
TGGTTAGAGCGTGAAAGAGGGACATAGGTAGGTACAAACAGTCTGTTTTATATTTAGATATATATCTACAACAACCAAAATGCCAGGTTTGGTAGCTTAAAGGACATTCAAAATTGAGTTACCTTCCAGTTGAGAGAACAATATTTTTCTCTCACGAAAAAAATGCAATCTTCAATTATACAGTAACTTTAGAGGTGGGTCAAGAGGTCAGCTGCACAGGGTCGTGACATTTTATAGTTGAGGTATCTATCTATAATGCTGTTATAAAGTTTCTAATTTTGGACCTGGCAAAACGCCCATGCCTTGTCGTGATGATGCATATATGTGAGATAATCACTTGCCCAAAAATAGAATTGATTTGAGGACATCTTAATGGAAGAAAATATCATTCTTCAAAGTAAAACAGTTTCTGAAATTTTTCTTAAAAAACCTCCTTAACTTGTTAAAAACTTCCCAATCCATGTGACTGACATACCAAAATGACTTGACGCAATTTGATTAGGACAAAAAAGAGGTTTTGAGGTACTAAAAAAACTCTTTTTCAATACTGGTCTGAGTAATAAAAAACTCAGTTTAAGGCATTGAAAGTTTTCTCTGCGACTTTCTCCTACATCCAGTAAAATTTCATCAAGAGTTTTTTTTATTGTGGAGTCACAAGACTAGGGTGCCAGACATAAAATTCCTTATGTTTTAGGTGCTGAAAGGTGTCAGCCTTTTCTGGTCCATTGCTGATTGATGTAACGAAAGTACTTTGACTTCATGTACAAATCACAAAAACACTTCGAAAGGTTTGCCAAAAAAATTTAACTTTAAAGTTGAAGAGGAGTCAAAAAGGTAAATAAATCTTTTCTAACCAACTTTGATAAAAATGAGGTTTTCCTCTTCCTCCAGTTTCTTATTTTTAGTCAGTGGCCCAGTCAAGGGTGTGGCCTTTTTGATCTAGTTATCACTATCTGTGAAGGTTAAAATGGAACATTTTCTCTTGTGAATTGCAAGAATCATGTTAACCCGTCAACTCTACATAGATGCAGTAATAATAGAGTATGAAAAATAGAAATTTTCTTCCATAGTAATTTGTGAAGACATTTCACAAGTGCATGATAAAAGGAGATTTTAGAAAAATGCTAATTTAACTGTCATTTACAGTTTAATCTGACAAAAGATGAACTTCGAAATGTCCAAAATATTTTAATCTAATTTCTTGCCATTTAAATAAAATTAATACTTTAAAATAAAAAATATTACAACTGAAGATTGAGCTTTTCCTTGGAACAGTCTACTTTTGAGCCTGGGTTTTATTGCAACAAAAATCATATAAATTAGGCTTCAAGTAGTAAACAGGTATTTTTATTTAAAAAATAAAACCCCCAATTTTTCATCAAAAGGTTGCATTTTCTTGCTCTTTGTCAGATTTATTTATTTATATATCTAAATTCAAATTTCCCTTTGAAGATTTTTAATTATTTTGATAACTTGTCAATTGAAGCACCTCGATTGATCCTAACTAATCAAATCACCTCTAAAGAATATGATATAGGTGACTTTAAGAAGGAAAATTGAAGACATTATGTCAACTTACTTCACATTTAGCCCTGAGGCACTTCAACATGGGATTGATAGTAGGTTGGATTACCTGAAAAAGGAGTGATGAAAATTATTGACATTTGTAGCAATGACTTTATTGCAAATGTTTATGTTGGTTAAACCCCTTGATGATTGGAAAATAATAAAAATTTATGCTGCTACAAAATTAAAGCCATAATGGAGTTTTTAAGAATCCTTAAGAAAATTCTTGACAAGCAATGAGTATACATACTAGCCCACTTAATTTCTGAGTATTGATCAAATTCCAAAACTTAGGTTTTAATATGATGCCTGTCCGTTTTCCTGACTCAAAGGCCATTACAACCTAACTGTGGTGTAAATTAACATTGCTTTGATTAATCAGTTTCTGTTTTAAACTGCACTTCAATCAAAGAATTGTCTTTTTTCTTCTTGTAATAAAAGAGAAGATTGAGCAGATCAAACTACAATGCATGAAAAACTTCAAAGGAAAAGAATCAACTCATTCAATTGATGAAGTGAATGTATGATAAAAAAGTTTTCTTTTCTTAAAAAGAAAGTCACTTTTTATAAAGAGTGAAATTTCAGCTGAATAAAATTCGCCAGTTCACTCAATAAAAAGTTGAATTGCAATGAACCTTAGAATTATCTTTCACTTAAGCTATTTTTGTTCATCTGTTAAGCAAAGCAGAATTGGTGATCATAAAAAAGTTTAAAAGCAGCTGAAGGTGTTTAACTATTCTGTGAAATTCTTTTGCAGAAACTGACCATAACTTTTTCAATTTTGGCAGCTTTTTCTTTATATATCACTTGATATGGAAAAGACTTTTTGAGTTGCAAAATTCAAACGACATGTCATAGTATTGAAAGTGAATATAACCAGGAACAATCTTCCATTTACTGGGTGGACTCACACAACTTTGTTTGAAAGGGCCATATATGATAAGAAAGGGTGCTTAAATATTATTTATGCTCTTATCCATGCACAAAAATCTTATTCCTCACTTTAAATAAATCTAGCCAAACGTGTAACCAGACCTCTAAATAATGATCTATCTTAGCAGGGTTCCAAAAACCTCAGTTTACATTCAATTAACTCAAAGGACAATCTTGTGATAAAATCTTTGGAACATAAATCATGAGAGACGCCAAAATTGATTTTGTAGTTGGATATTTTTGATTGAACAATTTTCTTGACTTTCAAAATTTCTAAAACTTCTACAATTTATGAAAAGGATTTTTAATGAAATTATCTTGAGGCACTTTTTCCTTCAATCGCTTCCTTCCATTGCACTTGGATCTCATTTTCTAAACTTTTATTATATCATAAAGCATCAAACTGATGTATTTATCTCAAAATTTTGAAGAGATTCCACCTTCAGGCCTTTTTGATCTGTTAAAGTGATTTAAAAACTACATATTTACACAATAAACCGTTGTTGGGGAAATCTGAGAAAAAGAATTTTTCAGAAAATAAGGTTCATATTATACATTAAGTTTTTCTTTTGAAGAAAAAGAAATCCTTCGTGATAGTGAAGATGCTCCGTGATTGTGACTTCATGTTTGACGTTCAATCTATCAATCAGATCTATCTCAAAGCATTTGGAATGGAAAATTTGACTTCAACATCTCAATTTTTGACCAAATTCAAATGAAAATCATCAAGAGGAAAGTTGAAAATCAAATCAACCGAATGAATATATGAAAACGTTTTGAGTAATTTTGGCCAAAGATTTGAATATTTGAAAAAACCATGTTTGGAATAATTCAAGATATTTTCTCTATCGACTTTTTTGCATTGAAAAAGCAAAAGTTGAATTCATGTTTGGTCAGAAAAACTATGGCGACGAAGACGACTTATGGAGATAAAAAACTTTCTAGAAAATTGTACATGTCAAGGCCTGAAGGTCAGTTACTTGAACAGCGATGGATAGCGAAAACTTAAATGATATCAACATCAATCAGATTCACCATGTAAGTAATAGATTTCATGCCAGAAAAAAACTAAAGCCAAATTTTCAAGAGCTAAGGGAAAAAAGGTCAAAATGCTTGCATTGAAATCTCCATCCACTCCAATATCATTTTTGATTTGGAATAGGATGAAAGTTCTAATTATTGCATTTTTCGAATTAATTATATCAGTGATCATTTGTTATTTCATCATGCAAAATTGTTTTTGTGACAACAAAACATGCCTTGACTAGTTTGAAAAAAAATATACCTAGGGGAAAGTTTTATTCCTTTACAAATTAAATAAAAAAATATTTCAAACCAAGAAAAAAAGTAGCTGAATGTTTAATATTACTACTTAAATATTTTATCAGAGATTTTTCTTATTTCTTAAGGTCTAATTTTTTAGTAATTAATTATTAAAAATTCTGATTTTATAAGTTTTCAAAACTTTTTTGACCAGATTTGGTGGAGTCAATGTCATGCAGTGTTGGTCAAATATTGTAAAAAAATATCCTTATTCTGTGCAATGCTAATGGTTTGCTTCAATATTTACATACAGTATTAAGTATTTTTATTCAGCTCAGAAATTTTCTTTGCTGCAAAAAAGTCTTTTATATGTGAGACAAGAAAACCCTGTGAAGGGGGTTAGGTTTACTCAAGTTATAGCTTAATTGTGGGGATTGCTCTTGTAAAGTTGCTAAACACGTGTAATAATGAATGAGCAATAAATATTCAATCAATCAATCTGTTTTACATACATTTCAAAGGGTGGGCATAGCCTAATTAAGAAAAAAATTCATGAGGATCAAGGATCAATTAATGATTCAGGCGTACTTTGAACCTTGATTGCCAAGACAAAAGAAAGAAGGGTCATTTATGCACTAAAAAAGTTGCCCAGGCCTTTGACAAATAAAACATAAAACTAATTAAGATTTGGGCAAGAGCCCAAAAAGGTCGTCCATGATCTTATGATTACTCAAATGTTATATACTTATGTCAAGTAAGTCTTACATCATTTTTCAACGCTCCATAAAAGATCCCCTGATATTTTTAATGAAAAAATTTCAGAGCATTTTCTTATGGAACTGTCATTAAAATGACCTCAAATCTCGTTTGCTTTATTCCTGTTTACTAAAACAATATTTTTAATTTTTTAGTTTCAAAAAAACTTAAAAAGATGCAGAATTAGGAGCTTTTGATCGAATGGTTACAGCCACAGATTAAGAGTTAATTTAGTTAGAGGTTTAAAGTCAGGGCAAAGCAAATTTTTTAACTTCAAATGAACTTTGAAATCAAATTACATTGCAGGAAGTCTGGTCATTTTTCATCTCTCCAAAAAGATGCCTTCATATGTATTTTTGATGAAATAAAAAAATCAGAAAAAATGGCAGTCAGGATGCTGAAAAAGTCATCATTAAATTACATGCATTTGATCTTTTGCCATTTTAGATTTAAAAATTAGCCTTTCTTTTCTTCCCTTAACATTTATAAAATCAGCTTTTCTAGTTGTTTGTACTATAAACCTCACGATTTTCCAATAAAATATTTTCTCATGTTCTTTTATTAAAGCCCACTCATCTTAAAATTTCTAATGAGAATCTTCGAGAAAGTTGTTTGCATTCTCTTCTATCAGTCACCAGCTCAGTTTTCGATGTGTGTGTTTTTCAAACACTGCTATGCAAATTTTTCTAAATGTGAAAGTTGCTGCGAAAATGTGATATAGTTTGAGTGATTAAGGCTATCTGATTTCCAAAGAAAATAGCTAAGCATCATGTGACAGGATAAATATCTTTCTGACCAGGTCAAACGGACCAAAGTCTTTATCTTATCTCTAGATCTATTTTAGATACACAGGAATGCTTATTCACTCAAAGGTAAAAGGATGCAGGTTAAATGCACTTCCAAAACAACATCTGGGTTAAATTTAAAAGTGTTGAATTCTTTAGATAGAACAAAAAAAATGACTTTGCACCTTGAAGAAGGAATGTGTGTTTATGACTCAAAATGAAACAATAAATATCTAATTGATGCTTCAATCATCTCAGTTTACAATTAAAAGGTTGTATTGCTTTGGTAAAAAGATGCCGAAATTATTTTACGACACTTTGTCAAGGACTGGATTTTTATGAACCATAAACTTAATGAAAAAGAATAATTTCTTTTTCTAAAACCAGATTAAACGAAAAACATTCTGCTTTTGAGTTTCAATGAGATCACGAATTTCAGATCAAAAATAGACCGTCTCTTGTAAGTACGATATGATGGATCTTCAGCTCAAAATATCTTATTAAATGCTAGAATCTTTGTTTGCCTGTGACTGAAAAGTTGACAGATATGCAGGACACCTGCAGGGGGAGGATGGAGCCTGTAACCAGGGATGAGTGGCAATCAAAGTAGTGAATTAGCAGATAGGGGTGTATTGCACTTATAGGGCAGGGGTGATTGGCAAAGCTGGGCCTGGCTTAGTCAAATTTTATTTGATGTTTTTTCCACACTGTCATAATGGGCCCCAGCAAGAATAAGAAGAGAGCTTGTGTTAATTGAACTGATTATTCTAACAGTAAATCATGTTAATGAGAATAGTGTTAACTTTACAACAATTCATTTTTGACTGAAAGTTGTGTCTCAAAGTCACTTGATTTTCAGTTGATAAATGTGAATAAATGCTTATAAGAGATCTTTTCAATCAAGTTTCTGCACAACAATCAATCCTGGCTGAGATAATCATCTCATAGAAATGATTAATTAAGGCAAATCCAGGGGTCAAAGATTTTTGCCCAGACCGAGGATTGAACCCCAGTCTCCCAGTTCTCAGTCAGATGCTATAACCATTAGGCCACAGTGAATAGGTAAGACTTCATAGATATTGGTTTAGCAGGTCAAGGGAGGCTAACACGTGGATTTGCAAATGTAAAAGTTTTTACATTCTTAAAAAGAAACTGGCTATCTTGTTGTTTAATTGTGGCACCCTGCTTAACTTAATCATTTTACTATTCATTCAGAGCTTAGGTCAAAGGGAAGCTGCATATGGATCCAGGGCAAAACCTCTGAGGGGATTTTTACCTCTGCACCAATTTATGCAACCCTAGCTGAAAAAGCAGCTCTGAATTGCTTATAAATTGAATTTTGTTTTGTGAAAATTAGAAATCAATTCACATAAGAGCATTGATTACCGTAAAAACTGTCCACATTCGAAAATTTCTTAATTTGACGTTAGTTTTTGAACGTAAAGCTTCTTGGGCAATGGCAGAATTGAAATAAGAACTACCCCTGAACATTTTGGTTATAAGATATTGCAGATGAATCTACTGGAAGTTTTTTTCTCTTTGACATTTGAATGAGAGACTAAAAACTGTACAAAATTAAACTTAATTAAAACCAGCTACTCAAAAAGCTTTTTCCAAAGATCATTAGGTTGAATTTTTAACACAATACATTTTGTGCATCTTATGTGAAATAATTGCACTCTCAAAATTACCACCACGGTTCAAAAATTTATAGCTCCAGGGTTTAAAAGGTGTCTTTAGGTGTCTGAATGAAAGTGTAATAGGAGTTTATTTGGAGATTTGATTGACACCATCTCAATCTACAATTCTTAATTATTCTAGAACCATGTATTGAATATTTTCTTGTGAATGTATCAATCTTGACACAAATCTGAGATTAGGTAAACAATCCTATTAAGAGATTCATGAAGACGGAATAATTGTCACAAAAGTTTTTCCTCCATTATTGAGGATTATCTTGTGTTCAGTTACCCGAGTGATTTATCAACATCCAGCCCTTAGAGATCATATTAAAATTCCTCAGAACGGTCAAAATATAATTCCAAAATCTGGGGATGTGATCTGTTACGTCCGGATATGTATGTTTAATGTCAAAGTAGAAGGAGAAAGTTTTATTTTGTGCAACCTTAGCCACAGGAATCCCGAATATAAATAAATTAAATTTGCTCTAACAGACACTCTGGCTATAAAAAATGATTGTAACATCAAACACCACGCCAAAGTGTCTTTCTTCCTTTGTCAGAACATTTTCTGTCATTGGCTGAAGTGTTAACAACTCTTTTGTATTTGAACGAGACAAATCCAACTGGAGATTTGTGGTTCTAAATATCATTTGTTTATCATGTTTTTAATCTTTGGTGGGAAACATTTTGTAATCTAATAGGGGCAATCCAGGGGCAATGTTTTGGCATAAAGGCTCTTTTTGAACCTTGGGACTCTCATATTCACACAAGTACCTTACATCCTTTAATTTAAAAATATGTCAGGATTAAAAGAAGTATGACTTAGATAAGGAGTTGCATGGCATATTGGTTAGGTAAACAGGCTAAGAAAAAAGATTTAAGGTTGTTGTTAGAGGTTTTTATCCTGATTATGCCAGCAATCTTACTTTCCAGATTTAAAAAATGTAATATTCACCTTTACATTTTTTAAGTAGCCCTTCTCTCACATAAAAAAGTGACTACTTGCTTATTTATTTAGTGAATAATGTGTTTTGGCTAATGCATTCAGTCCTTTTGAGGAAAGGGATGCAAGATTTTCCCAATCCATAGAGACTTACCTAAAATGGAAGAAAGAAGAAACTCTGTTTTACAAGTCTTAAAAAACAAAATTAACCAATGCCTCTTTGTCAAGATAAAGAAAAATTTTGGCTCCCGAAGTGGACCCCCTAGGAAGTTGACATAATGAAAAAAAGTATTTTCTCTTATTTTGACTGAAACATGGATGAACGAGAAGGAAGTTGATCATTGCTTTCAACTGTTATTATGAGTGAAATTAGCAACTCAAAAGAAAGATTTCCTGACACATCCAAATATTTTTGACAAATTTTAAAGAAGAACAACTAATCTACACTTAGGATTTTTTAAATAGTATCAAAATGCAATAAAATGTCAGTGGTAAAGTGATCCATCACTTCAATTGAAAGGTAAATATTTCACTGAGGGTCATTGTTTTCCAGTGAGAAACTGAGAGGAATGATGCAACCTTCAAAAATCTTACTTTTTGGTAGAGTCTCAATAATTTTGGCACAATTTTATAACAATAAATAAACTTCTTTTTCGTGTGAACTTTTCTTCTTATTGATTTAATTATGACATGATAATGGGATGTAAGCATTGAATTTTTTTTCATATAATTTATATCTTTATAGTCTGTCAAAAAAATTGAGAATTTAGTTATGCTTGTCAATGGATCATCTTTTTTTCACTTTCTCCAGTTTTTTTGGTGCTGTACTATAGTTTTAGGCAGTTCCTCTTTATCTGGGAGTATTACATCATTATGGGTGTCACTACGTATTTGCTAGGAATATTCTATCTTTATATTATGTGATGACCTTTCATCTATTTAACATCTGTCAAAAATCTTGTTAATTTCACAGAGAAACCATGCATGCATGACCTGGAGTCCATTGAGTAAAAATTTGCATATTTCATAACAGAGAGTCAATCATTCTTATGTGAACTGTGTCAGGTGTTTGTGTTTAGTATCATTGTGTAATCACTGACAGTAAATATTACTATAACTAAATGATTTGTTTTTGCGTATGTGAAGCTAAAATATTTCCATAAATTTTGTAAATTTCATTATTGGTTTTTACATAAAAAAAATCAAAATAATTTTTAAATCCCAGCACTCAACAGAAGAATAAGATTTGAGCTGACTGTGATTTGACTGATGTTATCAATACTCTAAACATAATAGGCACTTAATTAATAAACCTTTTTGTAACAGCCCTAAGGGTGATATGTATGTATTTTTCATACTAGAAGTAAAAAAGGATTTATTGAAAAAGAAGCATTATTGTGACATAAATAACTCAAGGCTTAGGGATATAATCGAAAACTTTCAATCTCTATGTGCCACCTTAGTAATGTTTCTTTAATGAAAGATAGTCATGCTTTACACAAAAGAAGACACACCCTGACAATTGAAATAAGACGTAGGTGGCTTCAAAGGATAATTGATTTGTGTTTGAATTTTTGAGTCAGCACAATTTTTTTGCTCATTTTAAATCTTCTTCGAAACTATGATGTCAAAACGAAGATGTAAAAATTCAACGTATCAATTAATTTTTAACAGCAGATCAGATCTGAAAAAAATTAATTCATTGTACACACTCTTTTCATAGAATATTCTCATGAAATTGATGCATTTAATATTTTCATGAAAAATCATTTTCAGATCCCTTTTGAATTTTGAAAAAACCTTTTTTTCTCTTTGATCATAAAAAATATTTTCAAGGAGGTTGAATCTCCATTGCTTAACTGATGATTTCTGCATTTCAACTATAAGCATCTGGAAATATTAATTGTTTGTTTTTCCTGGTTTAATTTCTCTCGTCTTAATCATTTTCACATATAAAAAATCTAATTAGTTGAGATTCAATGGATAAATGATGATTTTTGTGTGGTTTGAGATAATGGTCGTACAAAAAAAAAACATTATAAAGCTAAATATCTCTACAAAAAGCCTTTTCATATAGCAATCATTGACAATCTAAAGTAAGTATGGGAGAAATTGATGCTAATCATCAAAGTAAAATAAATGTTCAATCATATAAATCTGCATTTTATCTTATGAATTTCATTGCATTTTGTAATCAATGCCAATCTGATTCTCCATGGAAAAATAATCTCTTCTTCTATGATTCTAACTTTTTAAGTGACAATCCTTTTTATTCCTCATATTGAATTCTTTAGAGCTTTTAAAAATCTAATTACAGAAATGTCATAACTAATTTCTTATGCCATTTAAGTTAAGTGACTGACCAAATTTGATTGAAAAGACTGTTTAGAAAACTCAAGTCAACTTTCTCTTGGTAGGGTGAACTACGTCAACAAAAACCCATGGCAAGGCATGAGTGGCATGCTGAAGAAATTCTATTTCAGAGAGATCAAGTTGACAAAGATGGAGATGAAAAAAATAGAATGGATGGAGTTTCACCACCAGGACATCAGGACATTTTTGTGAAAACCAAATTTTTGAGAAAAGGATTTCTTTTCTTTAAACACATTGACCCTTGAAATATTTCCCCTTCAAAAAAGATCTCTCCATGAAATTTTTGAACGAGTGTCAAATCCAAAGAAATCTTGGAGAGATAAAATTTCAAGCAAAGATGATTATATGAACTTGAAATATGATTTTCTTTGTTGAGGATTCTCAGTTTCATAATTGTTTAGCCTGGACTGAGGAGCAAAGCCGGTAATTAACATAAAAGAACCACACGCTTAACATCACTGACCTTGCTAAGTTGGAAGAGCCTTTTGGGTTAACCTTATCTGTTAATTGTAACTGAGAACCAAAATCAAATGGAAAAAGGTTCAACTGTTGAATGGAATATGCCTGAAAGAGATTTAGTATAATCCTAGTTCATTAACCTTTTGTCAAAGCTTAACTTTTTCCTCGGCATGTAGGTATATGGAGTTTATAAGCTGCTGAATTATTGGTTGAACTTAAATATTGACATGAAACATTATTTTATTCCTTTATTGGCAAATCAAAACAGGATTGTGACAAGAAATATTGATAGGAAATGTAACTTGTGTGGTCAGGTTAATAATTTTCAAAACTCCATTAGAGAGTATTTTAAGATTTTATCAAACAAAAAAGTAAATCTTAGGTGGGCTCAGAATTGATGTGGAAATTGAACTTGAATTAAGCCACTTTTCTTTTCATTCAATTCAAATTGTACTTTTAGAATTTTTTTTGATATTGTTGAAAAAAAAGATAGAAAATCAATTATGAGTGACAGTATTGGTACTTTAAAGTCCACCTCACTTTTTACTCTTAACCAAAATTAGTTCTACACCTCGTTTCAAAATTACGAATCCAATCATTGTCTTAACACATCCCTGCATAATCCATCAAAGCATTCAAGATGAAGCGTATAGAATGAATTTTTTGTGCCGGTCAAAAGATATACTGCATCACATTAAATTCTGATTAACTGCTTTTATTGCAAGACCTCCTCTTATCTTCCAGAACACAGATATGAAGCTTTTGCCAAAATATATCATCATTTTGAATGTTGTAAAATTATTATTATGGCAATATAATGTAATAAAGCTGCTTTACCACAAATTGAAAGTGAAGAAAAAATGATTGATTATCAATGCTTTTATCAAATTGTGTCTGACAATCTCCAAACCCTAAATCCAGGACAACAGTTACTTTAAGGCGGTGCTTGAGTGTTTATGAAATATTCAATTTAACTTCTAAGAAGTTTTAGGACACAAATAGAGACTTGATACCAGGACGAGCATAAAAGTCTGCTCTGAAAAATATTAGCTAGATATTGTTGTCCATAGAAGGACAACAATAAGAAGATGATTTGTGATAAAAAAAATATCAGAATCACTCTGGTAATTCTTTTTCAAAAAAGGGCACCTAAACAGATTTTTATTGGAACTGACTAGCAGTGAACAAGAGCTAGGATTCAGTCTCATGAACTTAGATCTCAATTGTAAAGAAATATGATTTTAACATATTATGAATGCTTAACATCATGTAAAAAGATCCAAATAATGAATTAACATGACTAAGACCTTAATCAAGACCTTTTGGATTTTCAGATTCAATGATTTCTACTTTTGTCTAGGTTTTAGTGCATAAGGGTCAGAATATTTCTTAAATGCATGCATACAAATGTTATAACCATCATCAAGCCTAGATTATACTTTGTTACATGGAAAATCCAATTAGGTTCAAGGGTAAACACTTCAGATGTCTTACTATCTGACTGAAGAAAATGGTTATCATCCAAGAGAAAGTTTAGGTCCCAAATCACATGGGCCATAAGCTTGTGCTCAAGCAAAAGAGTTTGATTATATTCACTACGACATTCCTCTTGTAACAGTGTATGAATTATTCATCTCTTCGTTTTGTCTGAAGAAAAGTTTCACAACTTGCAAAATTCAAAAATTCAATTTTGTTTGTTGCTTTATTTTTCACAAAGTCACTGTAATTGTACAATAAGCAATAAATTCAGTTGTCATATATTTACAAGCACCTTTATTGTCTGATCTGAAGCGTGCAGATTTTAATGTCTAGTTGTTTTCAACTACCAAAAATGTGTGTAAAACACCTTAGATCATTTCTGGACCACCAATAGATCATTAGAATCAAACCAGCAGCAAAATTGAACAAAATTACAGGATCAACTATTTCAATTGAAAAATTTTCTAAGGAATAAAAAATTGCTCTAAATACCATGTCCTCCTCTGAAAAAAACTTTTTTTCCATTTAACCAAAGCAATTATTTCTTGATGGAGATTAAGGATTAGATGATGCAAAAACTATGATTTTAAGTCTGAATGAAATGTTGGCCAACAAGAAGAAAATGTTTTGGTGCTATAAAGGTATCATTTTTCCTTCTAAAGATAATCTTTCAGCATATGTTATACCTCATTGGATCTTTTTTTCTAGTAGCTATAGTGTGTGGTTAGTATTTCCAAACTACATTTTTCAAATGAGGTTTGGAGGTAGAGTCGTAATTCAACGAGACGAAGATGATAGGAAACTGATCAACCATCAAACAATTTTTGAAACTATTGAAAAATATTATAATTTTCAACAAACTTTACTCCCTAGCAAGGGATCCATTCCCTTTTTCATCAGTCTCCTACTGTTATTTTCAAACTATAGAATTGAAGTCAAGTCCAACGAAGCGAAGATCCTCTCAATCGCAAAAAAGTCTTTGTTTTTTAGTTTGTGCCTCAAAGAATTACCCTGGTGAAAATAGTGCCACCCCATGGCCAAAGCTATCTGATACAAATGCTTAGATTTACATAAGAACAAAATGAATAACTCAGTTAACAAATGTCTTGGGGATATAATCAGATTCAAATTTTTTCTGGTCCAATATCAATATAATCTGAAATAAGACATGCCATAGAAAAATAATTCATGGATAAATAATAATATAAAAATAGAATCAATGAATGAAAATTTGGCTTGAGTAAAAAATTAATTAATGTTTAAATTTAGAAGAAGATTGATTTTTTGGTTGGTCAAATTTTTAGATCATGGAACAGACTTTTTAATTTTCTGGGAAATGCTTTTCCTGGTACTAAATTAGCCTGAAAATACGTTATTTTGAAACCAAGGGCCTAACTTTTGTCTTTTAAATATCTTGCCCATGTTGGAAATGTAAAGTAAATTCAATCAAATTATTTTGAATTTAGAGTCTTCATGCAGATGCAATCATGGTATTAATAAAATTATTTGTTTTTCCATTTTTTACCATATTTGTTGAATGCTCCAGCAGGAAGCAAATCATTCACTGATTTTTATGCATCAATAAATTGATATGTCCACGAACCCTTGACCAAATTCATCTTATTTTCACCAAATTAATCACAATCTAAATTTAGCAACTTTTAGAAAGTATATGTAAAATCACTTTTATCATATTTTTACAGCCACTAGCTGTGATTTTGCTCAAGCACAAATTCAACATGAAGAGTTTGGAACAAGAAGCTTTACTTTCATTTACTCCAAGTTTTATGCCAAAAATCAGACTATTTGTGTAAAGTTTTCAATATAAAAACTATGCTCATAACTGTAACTAATTGCTTAAAAAATTGAAGTTATGTGTAACTTAATTTCATATTTTGAAAATCACAGTAACTAGGTGGTCTCTTTGCTCAAACAAATATTGATTAAGTTTTAGCAAACTCAAATGCTGCATCTTCCTCTGAGCAATAATTTTATTAATTACAAATGGAGAAAAAAATTATGCTTCGGCTTCTGGTCTAAAAATAGTTACTTTCAGTGAAATTGATTTGAAATTTCCAAAGAAATAAATCTTTGATTTGTCTTGTTAACCACATACGTTCTTAAGTTTATTTAATGTGTTTTTGGCCAGGAAAATTCAGATCCATTAACCACTTGATGAGGAGCAATTTGTTTTTCCAAAAATCTTTGTTCAGTGTTTCACGAATGCTTGAAATAATAACATGTAAAATTGGAATGAGCTGGTCAGAAAGATAGATTGAGGCCCTCATCTTGAGAACAAAAATGTACGCCTCGACGATTTTTCCATGAGAACTTCTTGGTTGAAATATTTTTGGAATTGTACACATGAAACTCATTTGTCATACACATCATTTAAGTTGTCTAGATAGACTTCACTTTACATTTCAATCTTTGTCAATTATAAAGACAAAGCTTAATGCTTTTTACACTCTTTCAGCAATCTAATCATTTTTCATACTTTTTAAAAGCATCATGATTTTTAGAAATTAATTCTATTGAATCGAAATCTGAACATAAAAAGATTCAGGGCAATCAAAAGTATTTGGACATTTGTCAAAATTACAAAATTGCGAGATTTTATCCAATCAATCATCTCAAAAATTCAGTAAAAACAGTGAGATTTCCGAAATTGGGGGTTGCTATTCATCATCTATCCATTAAAAAAAGTTTCTGACCAACTTTCTATTTGAAATGGCATAATTAATGATGCTGTATTGTAATCCTGCTCAACATTCTAAATGAAAATTATTTTGAAAAGATTCTGAAAGGTTGGAGAAAACTTTCTTCTAATGGTTAGAGCATCTGACTGAGAACTGGAAGATTGGGGTTCAATCCCCGGTCTGGGATAAATCTTTGACCCCTGGATTTGCCTTAATTAATTATTTCCAGTAGATGATTATCTCAGTCAGAATTGATTGTTGAGAAGAAACTTGATTAATAATTAACTGTCTCTTAACTTTGACTCATAAAATTATCAAATACAATCAAGTGACTGTGAAACACAACTTTCAGTGACAGGAATTGTTGTAAAGTCAACACCTCGAGGTGTTAGAATAATCAGTTCCTTAACAAAAAGCTGGCAATCAATCAAAAAAAGGTTAAAGTTAAGAGCAAAACTTGTTTTAGGGCAAGATATCTTTATTCTATTTTTTATTCTTGCACTTGTCAAAAAGCATTATTTTTTGCAAGTTAGGTTTAAATGAAGAGTACAAAAAGTAAATTTCTGAGAAGAATATATCTCAAACTCTTTTTTGCACTGCAATAAAAAATGAGATTTTTGTTAATATCAGATTGAATCATTCTGTCGGAGGAATTCATTCAGCTGGAATAAACCTGATTTAGGCTAAATGTAATATGTTGTTGACAAATAAAACAACATTTCCTGTAAGTTTATTAGGTTCTTTTTTATAAGTCTGTTGATGAATTATTGATAGAAGAAATAACAATTCTTATGCAGTTAAGCATGTTAGTACATTCATTTTTATTTTACACAGTTTTGTATCATCATCCATAGACTCTTTCAAGTGAGGCCATTAGGATTAGAGTACATAGCCTGGAAGTTATACCTGAAAATTAAGAGATTGAGGGTCGATTCCAGGTCTGGACTACTGGCCTTTAATAATTGTTATTCAGGTTATAGATCAATTATCCTTTAAAAAGTTTTCAATATGATGAGTAAAATTAGTAACCATAGCAGTTTAGGTCACCATGGTTTAGTGGTCAGGTTATCTGACTTTTGGTCTTGGAGGCAAAAAATGATGAACAAAGTAGGCACAGC
>Ga0194133_10005536_pt1 | contig 16044 bp, 15 predicted proteins | sample TA2KigOf40mmetaG_FD_155448 | JGI IMG/M metagenome (GOLD analysis project Ga0194133, IMG submission 155448) | Freshwater microbial communities from Lake Tanganyika, Tanzania - TA2015055 Kigoma Offshore 40m | ecosystem: Environmental > Aquatic > Freshwater > Lake | place: Tanzania: Lake...
CTTGGGCCGCGGTCATGGAGTCGAGGATCAGGTTGTCGTCCGGCGTCAGGTAGTTCCCGCCGCCAAACAGGTCGACGTTGGCGTCGTAGTCGTGCTGGATCAGAAAGGTGACCGGGACAGGAGGGGCGGCAAAAAGACCGAAGGGAAAAGCGAAAGCGATCCCGATGATAAAAAACTTCATGATTTAAGGTTCGCAAGCGTTGGGTTTTTGGAAAGGCGTGAAATTGTGCGGAGACGGGAAGGTTTGAAAGAAAGCCGAGTGGAAAGTAGTTTTGAAAGGTGGACTTCACCATCGTCACTCCGAGCCTCCGCCAGTTGGATTGGCTTGCCTGCTGCATCGCATCCGTCGCGGATCAGGAGGGGGTAACCATTGAGCACATTATTCAGGATGCCGGGACCAACGGCTTTAAAGAGTTTTCCGAAAAAATGAAAAAAATTTGGCCCGAGCGGCAGGGATACCGAAGAGTCATGGTCTCGGAGCCGGATCAAGGAATGTATGATGCCGTCAATAAAGGCTTAAAAAAAGGGACCGGAACTTTCTGCGCCTATCTCAACTGTGATGAACAGTATCTTCCCGGCGCTTTGGCCAAGATCAAGGAGGAGTTCGAGAACAGTCCCGCAATCGAAATTTTATATGGGGGCTTCCTCGTCGCGGATGAAAAAGGGAAACTGATGACCGCGCAGCGGCCGGTCAAAATGTTCTGGCAGCATGTCGCCACTTTGCACCTGCCCAACTTCACCTGCGCGACTTTTTTTCGTCGGTCGATGTTGGAGCGCGATTTGGCGTGGTTTGATCCCTCTTATCGCGTTTGTGGGGATGCGGCTTGGACGGCCGACCGGCTCAAGGCCCGTAGAAAAACCGGCAGCCTTCCGGCTCTAACCAGCCTTTTTACCGAAAATCCTCTGGGGTTGGGGTCTCGGTCCGAAGCTCAAAGTGAAGCTCTTCGGCTTCGGTCCCTTCAGTCCGTCGGAACACGGCGAGCTCGCGGCCTTTGGAAGATCGTTCATCGGGCGAGGAAACTTTTCTCGGGCTTTTATTTTTTTCGAAAGATCTCGACACGAGTGTTCACCCTGGAAAGTCCGGTCGTGCGCAGGCCTCTGGCCGGGTTGGCTTCCCCGTTTTGGAGCACGCGAATTCGGCGGGGGTCTTAGGATTTGTCGGTGGGCTCGTCAAAGATGGTGGCCATCAGGCGTCCCGAGGCTGCTTTGAGGCAGAACATACGGGCGGCGAACCTTTTGTGGGGCTCTTTGCGAAGCGACATAATCAGTCTTCCTTGATTTTCGCCAGGTAGTTCCGAAAGAGCAGCATATTTTTCGATGGTGTTCCTCTCTGGGGGGGGTCAGAAGCGAAAAGTAGGACGAGCCTAGTTTTTCCATCGCCACCTTAAGAATTTGGGCGCCCCGATCATTGGCAAAAGAAATCAGCCCACTGGAGTCAGAGATCAGGGCTCCCGAAAGAAGAGCGGTCATCACCGCAACCATCTCATCGGCCGCGTTTTGCAATTGTTCTCTTTGCAGACTTAGAAGGGCACAAAGCCCCCGGCGATCAGCACGGTGAGCGAACGCACAAATCCACGCCCAAAGCTCACTGGAGTCTCCATCTCAGGAAGGTCTCCAAACCCCGGCAAGACCAAGGAATGCCGCCAAAAGGTCAGCAAAAGAAAACAGAGCAAAGCGAAAGTCGGGGTGCAGAGAAGAACTGCCTTGGGCCTCAAAAAAAAGGCTAAAGCAGCCAAGGAAACGACAGCCAAAAGGCGGGCCAAGGTGATGTCGCCGAAAAAAAGTGAGCCACCCGGCCCAGCAAGAAGACGGCAACAAGCGCTGCTCCGGCGAGCAGCTTCGCGGGGAATTTCGGTTTTGAGCTTACCGACCGTCCCCAACCTATCCCCTCACGGCTTTGAAAAAAAGGCCGACTTTTCGCGGGCTTTCAATGCCCGTTGATTTGAACCTAAGCTTTTGTCATGCGGCGCCTGCGGCTTCTTCAAATTTATTCCCGATACCTCGAGTACGGGGGGGAAGAATATATTGCAGAAAAGATCGAAGATGCCTTGGTAGATCGGCACGAAATATTTCGCTACCTTGGGTCATCCCGAAGGTTGTTTGAGGGGGGATTGGCCGGACGGGCCCTGCTTCCGCAGCGGACCTTTTACAACCCAGCCGTTGCCCGCGATCTGCGGGAGGAGCAGCAGCGCAACCGCCACGACCTTTGGGTCATTCACAACGTGCTTCCGGCCCTTTCCCCGGCCGTCTATGCGGTCGCCAAGGAGCTGAACGTTCCCATCGTGCACTATCTGCACAATTATCGCCTAAGCTGCGCCAACGGATATTTTCTGAATCATGGCAAAGGCTGTCAGCGTTGCGCCCAAGGAAACTTTTTGCCGGCCCTGACCACGGGCTGTTGGCGCGATAGCCGAATCATCAGCGGATGGATGGGAATCATTCTGCAGAAAGTCAGGAGGGATGATGTGTTTCGGCAGATCCGATGCTGGATCGCCCCCAGCCATTCCCTGAAAAACATCCATATCCGGATGGGCCTTCCGGCCTCCCGCCTCGAGGTCATACCCTATTATCTGGAAGCCGAGACGCCGGTGCCGGAGCCGTGCCCCGGGGGCAATGTGCTTTTCATCGGACGGCTTTCACCCGAAAAGGGCGTAGATCGGCTGTTGCGCGCATGGGCCCTGCTCCCAACTGGAACCCGATCCCTTTGGATCGCGGGATCGGGGCCAGAAGAGGCCAAGCTCAAATTGCTGGCCCAAGAACTCAAACTTTCCAACGTTCGCTGGCTTGGGTTTGTGCCGCGGCAACAGCAGGCGGCCTTATGGTCTCAAACCGCTTTTTCCGTGATTCCCTCGATTTGGCATGAACCTTACCCCTTAAGTTTTTTGGAGGCTTGGAAATATGGGAGGCCCTTTGTCGGGAGCCGGTTGGGAGCAATGGTCGAAGTCCTGGCGGATGGCAGGGGAGGGCGCCTTGCTGACCCGGATTCCGCCGAGGACTGGGCCCGGCAAATCGCGCACCTTTTCCAAAATCCGCAAGAGGTGATCGCAGCGGGGGCCGAGGGGCATGCCAAGCTGCTACGGGACAACAACAAGCAACTATGGCTGAATAAATTCGAGAGCGTTCTGGAAAGGAGTCTGAACCCACGGGCCGGGGCAGCAGTCTCCCGAGCCGAGTCCACAGAAATTTTCTATGCCTGCACGCTTTTTGACGCGGGTTTTCTGGCCAAGGGCCTTGCCCTGCGGGCTTCGCTCCAACGGCAAGGCCGGCCGTTCTGTCTCCATGTGTTCGCCATGGATGACTTCACGGCGGACTATCTGGAGCAACGCAACGACCCCAGCCTCGTGGTGATTCGCCGGGCAGATTTTGAAGACCACCAGCTTTTGCGCGCGAAACATGGGCGAACCCGGTCGGAGTATTACTGGACCTGTGGTTCTTCCGCGCTGCTTTATTGCCTCGAGAAGCTGGGTTTGCCCCGTTGCACCTATCTGGATGCCGACGTCTGTTTTTACAGACCGGGCCAGATTTTGGAGACCCAGATGGGTCAGGACTCAATTGGAATTACCCCACACAACTATGCAGCGTCTTATGATCAAAACCGCACCCACGGGGTATATTGCGTCCAGTATGTGACCATTCGCAACGATGAGCGTGGCTTGCGGGCCCTCCGGTGGTGGCGACAGCAGTGTCTCGCCTGGTGCTATGGCCGAGTGGAAAGTGGGCGTTTTGGTGACCAAAAATACCTCGACGACTGGCCCGAGCGCTTTGAAGGAGTCCGGGTGCTAGACGCCCCGGGGGTCGGCCTGGCCCCTTGGAACTGTCGAAATTATGAAATCCGCAGAAATTGCGGCTCCCAGTGGGTTTGCCGCGACTTGTCGAACGGAGAAGAGGCCCCGCTGGTCTTCTTTCATTTCCACGAATTACGCTTTTTTCCAAATGACCGGATCAAGTTGGTGGCCGGAGGCTATGAAATCCCGCCCGCCATCTTCCAGGCGTTGTATCAACCCTATCTGCGCGAGCTTTTGCAGATTGCGGCGGAGATCACCCGCGATCACCCTGGAGCCAATCCCCTGGCCGTGTCCGCCCCAGACTTTTGGAAGACCCTTGGGGCGAAAGTTTATGCCCGACTCAACCCCCGTTTTCATGATCACTATATCTCGCTCCGGGAAGCCTTGGACGATTAGGATACGGGCATGGCCAGGCTGATCGAACTGCCCACCTTTGCCGACGGGCGGGGGGAGTTGAACGTTCTGGAAACCGCAGTCCCGTTTCCCGTGCGGAGGGTTTATTTCATCCATCACGCCCAGGGCCTGCGGGGGGGGCACCGGCACCGCAGGAATGTCCAGTTTTTGGTGACGGTGGCTGGCAGCGTGCAAATTCACGTGAACAACGGCAGGGACAAGCAGGACTACCGATTGGCCACCCCCCGGCAGGGCCTGCTTTTGGAAACCTCCGACTGGCACACCATGGACAAGTTCTCCCGCGATTGCGTGTTGCTGGTGCTGGCCTCCCAGCCGTATGACGTGAACGACTACATTGACGAGCCCTATCCGGAGCCATGATCGAATACGACCAGCTGGCCCGGGTGAATGCCCCGCAAGCCAAGGAAATGGAGCAGGCGTTTCGCCGGGTGCTGAACCAAGGCTGGTTTATTTTGGGGGCGGAGGTGGCGGCCTTCGAAAAAGAGTTTGCCGCCTGGTGCGGGGCGAAACATTGCGTGGGCGTCGCCTCGGGGCTCGATGCCATCACCCTGGCCTTGCGGGCCTGCCATTTGCCTGCCGGGAGCGAGGTGCTGGTCCCCTCCAACGCCTACATCGCCTCGGTGCTGGCCGTGCTGGAAGCGGATTTGGTCCCGGTGCTGGTGGAGCCCGATTTACGGACCTACAACATGGATCCGCAAGCGGCGGCCCGGGCCATCACGCCTAAAACCCAGGCCATTCTACCCGTACATCTGTATGGGAAAATTTCCGACATGGAAGGGCTCTCCCAACTGGCCCGACGACACGGCCTGCAAATCGTGGAGGATTGCGCCCAGGCCCATGGAGCCGACCAGAACGGTCGCCGGGCAGGGACCTGGGGAGAGGCGGGGGCCTTCAGTTTTTATCCCACCAAAAATCTGGGCGCACTGGGAGACGCCGGGGCAATCGTCACCGCGCGTGAGGGTCTGGCCAAGGAAGTGCGGACTCTTCGCAACTACGGATCAGAGAAAAGATATTATAACGACCTTCTGGGGGTGAATTCACGTCTCGACGAGCTGCAGGCCGCCCTTCTGCGGGTGAAGTTGCCCCATCTGGAGGGAAATAACCGCAAAAAGCGAAGTTTGGCGGAGATTTATTTTGAGGAGCTCCACTTGGCGGACCTGGTCCTTCCCCACCGGGATCCGGCCTTTCAGGACGTTTTCCACATTTTCGCAGTCCGGCACCCCCGCCGGGATGCCTTGCGGGAGCATCTGTTGAAAGAGGGTGTGAAAACCGAGATCCATTATCCGGTGCCGCCGGCGCGGCAAAAAGCCTTGCTGGGAAAACTGGCCGGCGGCCCGTTTCCCCTCGCCGATCTGATCCACGCCACGGAACTCAGCCTGCCCATTTCCACGTTCCATGAGGCCGAGGAAATCCGGCAAGTCTGCCGGGCCATCAACTCCTTCCGGGGCTAAGGCATGGGCGACAACCGCGCGTACGATTACACCCCGGACTCACGGGCCGAGCGGGAGGAGTACGCGATAATTCAAGACTGGATTCCGGAAGGATGCCGGGTGTTGGATCTGGGCTGCGGGGAGGGAAGTCTTTTGCAGGCCCTGATCCGGAAAAAGAAAATCCAGGCGGAAGGGATGGAACTCAGTCCTTCCGGGGTGGAGGTGTGCCGGTCCCGGGGTCTGCCGGTCCGGCAAGGCCGCATCGATGACACCTTGCCGTGGGCAGATGATTCTTTTGATTACACCGTTTGCAACGTCACGCTCCAGATGGTCAGGTACCCGGAACGTCTGCTCGGCGAGATGGCCCGCGTGGCGCCTCGGCAAATTGTCAGTTTCCCAAACTTTGGCAATCTTCGGAACCGTTTAGACCTTTTGTTTTTTGGCCGAATGCCAAGGGCCATGCTTTTTGGGCACTCTTGGTGGAACACCGGGCATATCCACCAGCTTTCCGTGAAGGATTTCGAAGAGATATTGCCCCGGGTCGGCCTCCAGGCCCTGGCCCAAGCTTATCTTGGGCGGCTGATGATTCCGGGGATGGGAAACCTTGCCCCCAATCTGTTCAGCACTTTGGCCGTATTTATGACAACGCGAACTTCGGCCGCCCCGCTATCGTGAAATCGGAACTTCGGACCGACTTTGTCCCCCCAAAACCCAGGGCTTTAAAATGATGAAATTCTTTCGGGGACTTAAAAGGATTCCCCGAGCCCTTTGCCAAAGGGATTTTTTCTCCTGCCCCAATCGGTAGGCGAAATCCGCAGTTTGAAGCGGCTGGGCTCCCCCTACGGCGGTTGGGTTTGCCAGACAACCAAATTGCGCTCGGAGTCGGTGGCTTACTCTTTTGGGGTGGGCACGGATATCTCTTTTGACCTGGAACTCGTCGCCCTGACGGGCTGCACGCTGCACGCTTCCGACCCCACCCCGGATTTGGCGAGCTGGATCCGCCAACAGGGTTTGCCGGCAAACCTGCTTTTTCATGATGTCGGATTGGCGGATCGGGGCGGAGAGCTGGTTTTTCACAGGCCGGACATCCTGGGCTACTTTTCCCCCAGCGCCGCTTTCGGGTATCCGGGCGCCGGGGAAAGGTTCCCGGTTCATCGGCTCGCCACCATCATGAAAAAGCTCGGCCACTCCAGCATCGACCTGCTGAAGTAGATATCGGGGATTTGGAGGACGCCGTCATCGAGAATATGGCTGCAGAGGCGATTTTCCCCCGCCAACTCCTGGGGGAGTTTCATCACCGCACGGCGGGCATCGGCATTGGGAAAACGAAGGCCTCCTTGAATCAGCTGAGACAAGCGGGCTATTGGCTGACTTCTTTTCCGCCCCGAGGCGAGGAGTTCACCTTCGTTCGGCCGGAGAGCGGATAGGTTTTTGCGTTGCCATGACGATTGAAACGACGGGCCGTGCCCCAATCTCATGCCTCCCACGGATTACGGGTGGACCCTACTTCTTGACGAGGAGACAGCGGAGCACCCCCCCGCAAAAATTTTTGCTCATAGCCTCAATGGTTAGGGTTTTGGCTTGAGCCAAGGCCTCCCGCGCCAGATTCTCCCGCAGAGAAGAATTTTTAAGGAGGCTGGCCACCTCTTGGGCAAAGGCTTGAGAATCCTGCCAGGGGCGTGCCACCCAACCGTTTTTCCCGTGGCTTAGGTAGCCAACCTCCGGGCTGTGATACGGATAGTCGGTCGTCACCATGGGCACGCCCAAGGCAAAAGCATCCAAAACCCCCAGGCCTAACAATCCTGGCATGAGCGCTACCTTGGCCAGGGACCAGTAGGGGATCTTTTCCCGGTCATCCTTGGGCCCGACAAAATGAATCCAAGGGTACTGGCGGGCGGCCTCTTGGACCAAGGCCTCCTCGGGGCCCGAGCCTAAAACGATTAGCTCGAAGTCGGGAAGGTTTTGGCGCACCTGCCGGCACGCCTCCAGTAAAAAGGGGATTCTTTTGTGGGGATAAAGGCGTCCCGTAAAGATGGCCACGTTTTCTCCGGAAATTCCCAGATCGCGACGCAGGGCTTGTTGATCCGCCTCAGTGACCTTGGCCCGCAGATCGATGAGGGATCGTGTATCGATGGCGTTACCCACTTCCGTGATGCGCTCACGGGGGAAGCCAAGCTCTTGAACCACCCGGGCACTCAGGCCGTTGTAGGCAAACCACCAGTCAGCCCGCCGGGAAAGGGACCGCTTCCATCGTTCCGATAGCGAGTTCGGGCGGCGGGCCTGGAAATTCCTTCCGTGGCCCCAGAAAGCGAACCTCCATCCACCCCGCTTCCGGAGGAAAAGCAACAGGGGAACAGCGGCGTATTTAACTTCCTGGGGGGCCACGACCAGCGAAACGCCTCGTGCCCGGGGCAGGAGATTTTGCCAGCCCAACGGCCCCACCCAATGGATGGGAACGGCCTCAGCCCAAGGCATATTCCCCGGCAAATGATCTTGTGATTTTTTTTGGGAAAAAGTCACCCGGAGATCCACCTGATTCCGGTGGAGTTCATCGCGCAGACACTCAAAAAAGGGAGCGCGGTAATGGGGTAGGTGCTCCTGTACAATCAGAACCGACCTTCTTTCATTTGGGTTCAAGATAGGTCATTATGGTCCGGGCATGAGAGGATTGCCAACCACGGTTGGGATGATCAAGTCAGCCGCTTGTTGGGTCGGCTGGGCGGTTCTGATGGTCGCCGGAATCGGGACCGGACACTCCCAGGAAACCATGACTGAGTATATGCTGACTTCTCCGATGATCGTTGATGGGAAAAGCGGGGTGGTCATCGAAAGGACTCGCTTTCGCCACCGCCTGCCTCCGGGACAGGCCGCCGTGCAGATCCGCAATTGCAAGAATGTGCTGATAAAAAATTGCGCCTTTTTCGGAATCGGGGCGGGGATTCAAATTTCAGACAGTGAGAACGTTGGGGTGCAGAACTGCGCTTTTGTGGACCTTTTCGAATCAGGAAGTGGCGGGGTCGTTCCTCAGATCGGGGTGGAAGTCCATCAAACCACGGGGGTGGAAGTGGAGGGGTGTTTGTTCGAATTTGTTTCCTCGGGACTACATGCCGTTTCCAGCCGGGAGGTCGTTTTTAAACGGAATATGGTTTTCAACATTTTGGGTCCCTACCCGCGGGGACAGGCTGTTCAGTTCAGCCAAGTGACCGGCGGCGGTAATCTCATTGCGGAGAACTATGTATTGAATGAGGCGGGCATCAGTGCGCCGCAGGACTGTATTAACCTGTTTGAATCTTCCGGGATACCGGAGTCCCCGATTCGAGTTGAAAACAACCTTCTTTTGGGAGACCCGAAAAACGGGAATCAGGGGCAAAGCACATCCGGATCTGGGATTATGGCCGGGGATGGGGGGGGCTCATTTCAGCTTATCAGAAAGAATTGCATGAACAGTCCTGGACAGGCGGGGATAGGGGTGGCCGGTGGGGACCAGATTGTGGTTGTGGACAATCTGGTTCGGGGGGAAGCCGTGGGAGTGTCCAACGTGGGAATCTCCGTTTGGAGTCAATATCCCCGGAAAGCGGGGAAAGTGCTGATTTCTTCCAACACCATCGGGTGGAAAAACAAGAACTTTCGAGAAAACAACTTTTGGCAGGGCAAGGCCAAGTTTGGTCCTACTTGGGAATTTTCCGAGGCGCGGTGGGTTGATAATCAGCTGACCTGGCCCGAGGAGGTGGAGGTTCCCGTCCAACCCCCTGCCTTTGGATGGCTATTTACCGAAGGGATCAAATACTCCCTGCGCCTGAAAAGACCCGGAATGACTCTTGAGCACCTTGGCGATTTACCCAGCGATTAAATCGAGCCCAATCAAAATTCCTGCGGGGTGGAGAGGACCGTATTGTAGGCACTGAGGTATGTATTCACCATGATATCTTCTCGGAAAAAGCGACGTGCGTGTTCCCAGCCTGTTCGGGCTAAATGGGCAAGCTTTGCAGGATGATTGGCCAAGTCCTCTAAGGCAGTGGCGATTTGGCCCGGGTCCCGAACATCTGTGAGGGCCCCGGCCCGTCCATCGTCCAGAGTCCATGGCACGCCGCCGCTGGCATGCCCGCCGAGGACCGGTACACCCAGGGCCATCGCTTCCGTAATGGCCATGGGATGGGATTCCAGCAAGGCGGGATGGAGAAGCAGATCAGTCTGTTCGCTCAGGAACGGGAAAAACACGGATTGGGGCGTATGCCCGCGGAAATCCACCCCCGTATCGAAACCCCATTGGCGGGCCCACGAATGGGCGGGTCCTCCCTTCTGATAGTCGCCGCCGAACATGACATACCGGCTTTTGGGGTGGCGGAGCCGGAATTCGGCAAAGGCCTCCAGTGCCTTCTGGGCATTTTTCCTTTTCCCAAAACCTTCCAGAACGGATGTGACCGTGAAGCATTCCGTGTGAATCGGCTTGGCCAAACGATCCTGCCCACGCTGGAACAACTCGGGGGTCACCCCGTTGGGAATTACGCGAATACGGGCCCCAGGCCCAGAAATCTGGCGAAGGTTGTTTTCCACGTACGGGGAAACGGCACTCAAAAAAGGTGCCCGCCGGACAATTTGGCGCCCAAAAAAGCAACGGAACCACCAGTAGGGGAAAGCCCGGGTCCAGCGGGTAAAATGGTGCTCCTCGTTGGGATTGTCATGGGCCGTCACCAAGGTAGGCCGGCCGGAGTCCAGCGCGGCGGCGGCAAACTCGTAACACCAATGGGCGTGAAGAATGTCACAAACAGAGGCGCGCATGGCTCCTTCCAGCAAGCGGCGCTCTTTGCGGTAGAAATCGTAGGCACTGCGCTTGGCGCGCATTGGGGCGATAAAAACCCGGACGGCTGTTCCCTCCACCACTGCCGGGCTGGAGAGGGCCGTGCTGGTGGTAAAGATGGTGATGGTGTGCCCCTGCTGTCTCAGCGCGGCGGCCAGTCGGCCGATCAGGGGGAAGGTGAAGACGGGGGGGAAATCCCTGCCTTCCGGGAGCCAAGGCCGGAGGGCGTTCCACGAGGTAGGTCCGGCAACACCAATATGCACAATCAGTCTCCGTTAGGCTGAAATAAGCCTTTTGCCAAATCCATCCCGGGAGCGCTTTCCAGAAAAGATGGGCTGACATCGATGACGGCAGCCACCAGTTTTGGGAGGTGGACTCTCTTTGGGTCAAACTTTCCCGGTTGCTGGAGATCCTGCTTTTACCCGGGGGCCTGTCCGCCAAGCTGCGGACGCCCGCCTTCCATCAAGGGGACTGGCGAATGTGCCGCACGCTGGCGGCCATGGGCGTGCGGCCGCTGACGGTGATCGATGTCGGGGCCAACATCGGCCAGTTTGCGTTGGCGGCCGCGCACATGTTGCGGCCCCAGCGGCTGATCAGCCTCGAGCCCATTCCGGAGGTCTGCGCCAAGCTGCGGTCCTTGCGGATTCCCGCAGGAATCCGATTCCACGCCGTTTGCACGGCCCTGGGCGAAGTTCCGGGTAACGCGGAGTTTCGAGTCATGTCCCAAACCGCCTCTTCCTCCCTTCTGCCCTTGGGCCAGATTCACCTGAATCTTTACCCGGAAATCCGGGAGGAACGGAAAGTTCCGGTCACCATCCAGATCCTGGACCACTTCTTATCCGCGCACCCGCTCGTGGGGCCCTCCCTCCTGAAGCTGGATGTGCAGGGCTCCGAGCTCGATGTCTTACGAGGTTGCCGCCGTCTCAAGGATCACTTCCGCTGGATCCTTGTGGAAACGAGCACGACTCCTTTTTACGAGGGGGGCGCGGCCTTTGCGGAAATTCAGGCCCATCTTTCCACCCAAGGCTATCGCTGGCTTGGTCCGATTACGGTACACCAGCCCATGGAAATCAAGCCGGCCGAGTCCCTGCAGTTCGACGCCCTGTACGTCTTGAAAGGCTAGGAGGGGCTCACGGCTCCGACCGGATGGGGCGGGGCCAGCGGCTTGGCAGGATCCGGAAGCGGGGCAAAAGCCTTTTGTAGGCCCGCGGTAAAACACAACGCAAAACCAGCGATCTCCGTCATTGTGGAGCGGAGCGACCCAAATAAGAGCCAAAATCCGACGATGGCAATGACCATCAGGGTGGCACCGAAATGGGAGGTGGAGGTTTCCGGGTTGACTGGTCGGAGCAGAAGAAAAGGCAGGCACTTTGCGAGGACCAGAAAACTGAAGATGATCCAAACCATGGTCCCGATATGGCCGGTGATGTGATGGACGTTGAGAATGCCCTCATGGTGGGAGCGGCGAATGATGTGTCCCCGGATCTCCTCATCCTCGTCCATTTCCCGGGAGTAACCGACCCTCCGCCAGAACTTTTCCTGGCTGTAGAGCAACTCCTCCCGGTCGTAGAGGTAGCCTTCCCCCAGCAGGTTGTCTTTGCGGAAAAATTCGGAGAAATAGATTCTCCGAAGATCCTTGCGGAATTTGGACGATCCCTCCGTGGCGTTTTTGACAGCTGGATCCCAATCTCCGGGCAGCCATGTCATGGTCCGCTGAATGGATTTTGGCAGCTCAAAAAGGTTGCCTTGGGCCCAGAGGAGAACCCCCAATGCGGCCACGGCTGGGAGAAGGAAAAAGAAGGAGTAGACACGAAAGGACTGCCAAAGCCCGATGAGGCCGACAAAAAGAAACTTAGCCAAGGTGTTGCGAAAACCAGAAATCAGGGAGAGAGCAAGCGAGAGAAGAAGAAAACAGGGACCTATGATAATATTCGGAAGGGCAAACCAGCGAGCGTAGGGAAGATAAACTTGAAGGGCCGTGAGCATGATGAAGGCCAAAACCCCGCTAGCACCAAAGCGCAGAACGAAATCCTGGGAGATGGCCGCCGTCTGGCTCACGCCCATCGCCTCGAAGGCTTCCAAATTTACGTTACTATAGACACGGTAAAGATGCGGGGAAATCGCCGGAAAAATCGTGCTGACGGCAAAGACAATCGTGTCCACAAAATAACCCGCCAGCACGTAAAGAGGGAGCATGCGGTCGTGGAAAATATCCGGCTTACGGATGGAGATGGCGGCCACGTAGCCGATAAACGGGACGATGCACTCCACATAACCCTTGCCGTTGACGAGGCGCGATCCGAACAGATTCAGACCCAGGTCCCGGCCTTTAACCCAATTATAGAGCAAAATAAGATTGAAGGCAGCCAAGGGCCAGAAGATCCACCACGGCCCGAGACGGATGCGAAATTCAGGATCCGCCTTCAAAAAATAAAGACACATGACCGCCAGCAAAATGCTGACCAACTGAAACGGACTCAGCCCGCCGGGAATGAGGTTAATCGCCCCGCCGAAACCGGCGGTGATCGGAAAGAGAATCCAGATTCTGCGCCCCAACCGCCCCAAAAAAACCAGGGCGAAAATGCCCAAACAAAGACCGATCACCAAAATGGGGTTTCCCGGAGCAATAAAGACGCCGAGGAAAACTGCGGTCAGGAACAGGCCCCCTTGAATCAGCCACTTGATAAGATCCTCGGTCGTCATCCTCACCAATCTGCGATACTGTCGAGGATGTGGCAACTTTACGCCTCGGAAACACCTTTGCGGATCAAGGATCTGGATGACGCTGCCAGCCTCGATCTTTGGTTTTGGTGATTTTCGATCTTTTTCGTGGCACGCCGGCCCGCGCATCCTTCGTTTATTCTCCGGGATCATCGGGAGTGCCGTGGTGGCTCGCCACCTAGGCCCGGAAAACTTTGGAACCTTGGCCTTTGCTACCATGGTGGCGACATGGGCGGGATGTCTTGTGCAGACAGGTTCCCTTGAGGTCATCACCAAAAACACCGCGGTATATCCTGCCCAAATCCCGCAATGGATTCGGCTCGGACTCCTTTTTCGTCTCTTGGGCGCGATACCGGCTGCCGTCGTGGTCTGGGGAGCATCACTCTGGTTCGGGTCCGCTGGCCTTTATGCTGTATTGGCTCTTTTTCCCCTCACGCTTATCCCCGATGCAGTGGAAGCGGTGTTTTTTGGGCGCAGCCAATTTCATCCCACGGCTCCGATTCGGATGGGGGCGGCCATGGCCGGCCTCGCCGGTCGACTGATTCTGGCGTTTTCCGGGGCTGGTCTGGATGCTTTTGCATGGATCACCGTGGGGGAGGGGATCCTCACAGGAGTCTTGATGCTCTGGAAAAGCCGGGGAATGTGGGGGTTTTCATCCGATCTGCCGCCTTGGCCATGGCGGAGTTTTCTTCGGCAATCCCTGCCCTTGGCGGCCTCGGCTGCGGTGGTGGGACTAGCCCTTCGGCTGGACCAGTTTATTTTGCAGAGCTGCCGGGCCGGTGCCGAGATAGGTCATTATCTGGCGGTGGTCAGGCTTTTTGAAATGGGCAACATTTTGGTTCCATCCCTTTTAGCGGTATTGTTACCCGACTTGGCCCGCTGGCGGCACCTGGCAGCGGAAGAATATCAACACAGGGTGATTCGACTTTATGCATTGACCTACCGGTGGGGATTCACGGCCAGCTGCGTTTTGGCCCTGCTGGCCCCCGTAGTGGTTCCGCTTCTTTTCGGGGAGGCGTTCCAGGCCTCCGTCCCCATCTTTATGGCCTATGCATTCACCTTTCCCTCTTTTGTGGTCGGCAACATCCGTGCCATGGATTTTGTTGTGAGGGATCAAAACATTCATCATCTCACCGTCATCCTTTTTCTGGTGCCGATTCAAATCCCTTTATGCTGGTGGGCGGCGTCTTGGGCGGGGCCGGTGGGCCTAGCCTTGGCCATGGTGGCCGTCACCTTTATCTCGACCACGCTTTTTTCCTTGTGGCTACCTCCCCTGCGGGAGACCGGAAAGTTACAGGCACTGGCCCTCAAAAGTCTTATTCCCCGCCCCGCCTCCAAACACTAGCTGCGATCTGCCACCACCAGCAGGTTTAAAGAGAGAGGGATTGCCCGCCCCTGTTCTGGCCCCAGCTCGGCGATCATCTCTCCCCGCCGCCACATGCGGTACATTCGGAGCAGCGCCCATAGCAGTGTGGATTTTCTGGGCAGCCAAACCCAGCGGGGACGAACGACAAACTCGTATGGAAACACGCTGATCTTGGAAAAACCGGCGTTGAACAACAGGAAGTCAATGCTGTGCTCGGTGAAGCTGGTCTCATGGGTCCAGTCAATATAACGCCATCGAGAAGCGAGCGCGGAACTGGCATTGGGAACGGAGAAGATGGCTTGCCCCCCGGGATGAAGCGTCTGCCGAATGGCGGAGGCAAAAGCCAACTGATCGCACTTGGGCACATGTTCCAGAACATCCAAGCAAAGAACCAAGTCGTTGCTTTTGGCCTGTGCCCGTAAGAACGAAACGGAATCCTCGATATGCCGGACAGCCAGACCAGCCTTTTGGGCCAAAACGACCTGATTTTTATCCGTGTCGAACCCCTCCACTCGCCGATAACCAAGCTTAAGGAGGGCCTCCATGGCAAAGCCCATCCCGCAGCCTACATCCTGGACAGCGGAGTTTTTGTTTTCGGGAAGATGGGGTTGCAGCAGCCGGTGGTAGTGGGCGGACATTGCCGCCCGATGGCCTGGAGATTCCCTGTGCCACTTTAGATAGTGCCTCGTGTAATCCACCAGTTTGCTTTAAACTAAGAGGACAGCTTTGCCGAACCAAACATGAAGCCCCTATCGCCATCCACCGCAGGCACATATTCCCTGGATGTGTTTGGAACCTTGTTGTTTCGAAGAGTTTCCGCCCCCCAAAAACGATTTTTGCTGGTGGAGGGCGCAGATTTTGGTGGTGGCAAATGGGCCCTTAGGAGGATTGAGGCCGAACAAAATTTGTCCCTGACAAAGGGGCCGGATCTTTATTCTTTGGGCGAAATTTATGAAGCGCTTGGGCCTGGCCACATTTCATTCCAAGACGAAATTGAGATGGAGTTGAGGCAGTGCTTTGTCCTAACGGAAGGGAAGCGCCTTTTGAGGGCCGCGCGAAAAAGAGGCGGGACCATCCTCTTTGTTTCCGACATGTATTTGCCGGGCGAGTTTATACGGCAACTCCTCGGCAAACACGGGCTTTGGCAGGAGGGGGACTGTCTCTACGTTTCACACGAACACGGGGCGGCCAAACACGGGGGCCTCTTTCAGAAAATTTGCGAGGAGCGATCTCTTGCACCGGATCAGATCGAGCACGTCGGAGACAATCTCCGTTCGGATGTGCTCCTGCCCCGAAAGCTGGGCATACGCACGTTTTATTTCCGGGCTGCGGAGCCCGGACGCTACGAAACCACATGGGCTGCCAAGGGGGGAAAGGGAGGTGAGGCGGTGGCGGATGCGATCCGGGCCGCCCGGCTTCAGTTTCCCGAGGAGTTGGACGACCGGGGCCAGGCCGTCTGGGGAACGGCCTGTGGCGTGGCCGGCCCACTTTTTATTTCCTATGTGCTCTGGCTGGAAAAGCAGGCCCGCG
>Ga0194133_10005537_pt1 | contig 16043 bp, 10 predicted proteins | sample TA2KigOf40mmetaG_FD_155448 | JGI IMG/M metagenome (GOLD analysis project Ga0194133, IMG submission 155448) | Freshwater microbial communities from Lake Tanganyika, Tanzania - TA2015055 Kigoma Offshore 40m | ecosystem: Environmental > Aquatic > Freshwater > Lake | place: Tanzania: Lake...
CATGTGATACAGGTGCTCGTAAGCTAACTGATTGCTGTAATCAACAGTTTGGAAGGATTGTATCGCTGTTTTTAAAGTTTGAAATATGAGCTTAATGTTGGTTATAAATCCGCCATTAAGATCATTTTCTAAAAATAGTTTTTCTAAATCATCGATTGCCTTTGTTTGCTGTTGTTGTTTTTCCAAATATGCTGCTTCATTATGCAACCCTGGATTTGACTGCAGAAGGAATAGGGCATCATTAATGAATTTGCTGATGTGCTCTATGGCTGATATTACAAGGGTTGAGTTAGAAATTGTCGGAATGTCTCTTGTTTTCCTTACTATTTTCCCCATTTGATAAATGGATGGGGTGTCCATATGAAATTTTTGACGATTTTCAATGAAATGATTGGCCAAAGTGCCGGCCACTTGGAGTAATTCTGAGATTTCACTAAAAAAAAGCGATTTCATTTCTGGTACAAGATGATTAATTTCATGGATAGCGTCAAAGACCTGATCAATGTTGGTATAAACCTTCCTAAAAAGATCTTTCCCTATTTGAGCTGTGCTTCTTGAGGAAGTAATGTCGATATTTTCAACTGTGCTAAAACCAGCTTGGGCATTTTGAAGTGCATTTAATATCTTTTTTAAGGACATGCATAATGTGGTATCAGTTTCCTTAAGGGCAAATATTTTTGCATTTGAAGCTAGCTCATTTTCAAATTCTCTTGGGATGTCCCAAGGTCCATCCGTTAAATGGGAAATTAGATGACTGCGGGTGGATTTGCAATGATCTGAAAGATGCAAGTCTAATCGAAGAGTTAATATGGGGTTTTCAAGTTTTGATCTCATATTTTTTTATGTTATTAATATTTTTATTGCTAATTTACATTTAAATTATAGCAGATCACTGGCATTATTCAAGATAAAAGCCCAGGGCCTATAAGATAATTAATATGAATATCATGAAGGTGGTGTCTCATGTTTTTTAAATGAAAAAATGGCCAAAAATTAATTTGACCGGTTTCATGGCAGTTTTATTTACTATTTTCTTTTTAATATGTTAGGATGAAAGCGTTTTTCTAGGGAGGGATTGTCATCATGAGGGTGAAACCAGATTGTTTACGTGCAGATATTTTTGGATCGGCAGCAATTTGTTTTCATAATTCTGATAACAGACGTAAAAAAGCCATTTTGCGCTATCTTTTAAGCTTTGGTAAAAGAAATGCTAATTTAACGCTCGAAGAGCGACAAGTTTTTACTCTTTCAGAGCCTTTTGTGATGGAGTTTAAAACCAATCGATATTGGCGCAATGCTGTTTCAAGTTCAACGCTGTACAAGGCCATAATAAGTAAACTCATAAAATATCCATTAATATCATATTTAAGAATTGATCCTATAGTTTTGGTCCAAGGAGAGGGTATAATTTTTGCCCAGGAAAAGCTAGGGTTCCAAAGGCCGGGTCTAATTAAAAGGGGGACTTTGGCTGATTTATTAAAAATAAAAGAAGACGGTGTGAATGAATTTTTAAAAACCAGGTCAGAAGGTCGGATATGCTATTGCTTTGAGGATAGTGATTCTAATACAGAGATCTTATTGTTGGGATCTTGGATGAAGTCTGGATTTGTTCCTGAATCTACTGATTATAGCGACTTATCTGGGCGTGGATTCCTACCAGATTACACAAGACTGGTTGATTTGATGGTTAATTTGCTAAGCGGGGATATTGATAAATTTCCACTAGATCGTATCTTCAAAGAGATTAATCCTCCCAGCGCAGCCCCGTTACCCTCTATAGATTTGAAGAAATTTAAGGGGATGCCCCAGCCATCAAGTTATCCTGGAACTATTTGTGAAATTTTAGAAAATGTCAGGCAGAACATTGGTGAATCAGCAGATCTTTATCGTCTTTTGATTTTGCAAATGGTTAAAAGCTTCCCATCAGGGGATCCTGTCAATGATAGAATCACCTGGTCTTTGGTAGAGTTTGCTGTGATGCCATATCTTCAGCTTAAACTTTTGTGTGAAGAAGATTGGCAGAAATTCAGTGAGTTGCGCGATAGCTTAAGTGGCTTGATTGGTGGCCCGTCTAATCAAACAGAACGGTGGCGTCGTTTAATTGAGCATCATGGTCAGAATAATGAAGTTCTCTTTTGGCTTCAGGAGGATGTGACAACAGAAAGCTTACTTTGCTCTGAAGATAAAGCACTTAAAGGAAATATTGACCGCTGCCTTGTAGATATTAAAGCCCATTTACATGAGCTGGTATTTAAACAATGGGCTATGGCATATGAGCGAATGATAGAAATTAAGCTATTGAATATTGATTTGTACGAATCTGTTGATCAAAAACCCAAAGAATCTATGTTTAGAGAATTATTTACTGCTGATCCAGAAAGCACTAAATTTAAAACAGTTTATAATCTGTATCCCTATGCAATGAATGCTGTCTTTCATGTTATATCGGCTTTGGTAAATTCAACTGATGGTGGTTGCGATATATATTACCTTAATTCTATATATTTTGAAGTGATCCAACAACAAATTAAACAATTCCGGTTTAGTAAAAAGGTGGAATTACATGCGGTTACACAATTAAGCAAAATCAAACATTTTCCAGCTAAAAAGCAGTGTATACTGATTGCAGATATGCATACTAATAATGCAGATTTTGAATTTCGAAGACCAAATGATGTTTGTACATGGGTATTGCAGTTGAAGAAACCTGGTCAGCCTCTTGCAGATGTTCACCTTGATTTGGTATTGGATCTTACTTTAAATAATCCAACTGAAGCGTTGGTTCGACATTGGGTAGCGCAACTATCAGGACATCAAGGGCTCAATGTTTATATTATCATGAGTCTTACAAAGCTTATGCAGATGGGTGTGGACTTTCTTTCGATGGGTCTATGCTTTGCCTTTGGAAGTGATGTGATAAAGTTAACATCGCCATTAAAAGAGCCCAGGCGAAAAGAAGTGATGTTTGGCTTTTTAGCCAAAACAGAATTTAGCCAGCTGCGTGAACGATTTTTTTCAAAAATTCATGAAAATGTGAATTATATTTATGAAAGTCTAAAAGCAAGCCTGTTGTCCGAGCAAAAAAAAGGTAAAGTTCGTGTGGGCTTTACTCAGGATGACCGTACTGTATATGTGTCATTAAATCTGCATGAGTCGCTCCAAAGTAAGAAAACTCTTGAAGAAATACATGAAAAGTTGCTGCATTATGGTCGTCAATTAAGGATTCAATTATCAGGGCGCAATAGCTTTGGTTTTTCATTTTCAGGAATCAATATAACAAAAAGCGCTTTACGCTTAACAGCTGGTATTGAGCCAAGAACAGCAGTCAATCGTTTGGTTGAATTTTTAACAACGTTTTTTAACTTGCTTTCTTGTGATCTGGTTGATAATCGTAGATTTTATCAAAACTTTTCAAAAGCAGTGAGTGCTGTATCATTCAATGAAAAAATTTCTAAAGACACTCAGATTTTGCATGAAGATGTTTCTCCAGTAAAAAGGAATCTGCGGGTATTTGATGATGGATTAGAAATTGATGACTTTCGCAATAGAATTCGATTTTCACGGCTCTGGCGCAATGGTCTGCTTCACAATGCCTATATGGTTAATGCCATACCTGTACTTAAATTTCATAGAGATTTTAGCGGAGATTTGTATTTTGAAGACTCAGAATATGGTTTTGGGAAAAAATTTCTTTTCAAAGATCCAGAAAATCAGATTGAGCAAACTGAAGGTCAGAAGATTATCATCCGTACATCAGATTCAGGCACTGTATTGCTTGGATGGTCGCTGGGTGGAAAAAAATTGCACAGCAGCCATATTTATATAGATGCTGAACCTGAATCTGGTATTCTTCCAGTGGCCTTTCAAAGGTTAACGCAAGATCAAAAAAATGATATTTTTAAGCGTATATTTACACATCAAATCCAGCTAAATAAAAGAGGGGATGAGGATTCATATGATTTAGTATTTCCAGCTGTAAGAGAAAGTTTATACACCAGGTTAGAAGAAGCTAAAGAAAGTTACGAATCTTTTAAATTATTTTTAGAAGCAAGCTGGGAGAGTGATCCATATATGGGTCTTAGATCTGAGGTTCATAGTTTAAAATTTCACAATTGTTTATTTAAAACCGCCGTTGCGCTGATAAGAGATTCTCATCACAATGAACAGGAACTTCAATTCCTACACCGATCAAGTCAAAGTCAAGAGCCACATCGTGTGCTATTGGTAGCACACATGTGTTATTGTCTAAGACAAGTCAAAAATTTTAATGAGCTTTTAGTGGCTATAGATGCGATGATAGATAAGCAGTACGTTGAGCCCTTAAATAAGGGCGACTTTCTGAGCGATCAGCTGATAAAAAAATATCAAGGAAAAGTTCTGAGATATGCCGGTAATTTAAATATTGATATTTTAAGAAGAATTGGTCAGATCCGCCATGATCTTTTAAAAGCAAAAGCATACCATGTGCTATATGAATTTATAATGATGAGGATTTGCGAACCTGAAGATGATGAAGATGACCTTAATCTAGAAGCATTTAAACAGCTTCCAATCGATATTTATGATTGTATTCATAGACTGGGATCATTAAAGAAAACACGACTACACCATTCATATCAGGAAATGGTTGAGGATTGGCTAATAAAATGTGTGAGTTTAAATCAATTAATAGATTTACAAGATCCGGAATTTAGTTTGGTGTGGCAAATACAGTCGTATTTACAAGAGAATCCAAATAGTTTATGCCGGTATTGGGAATTTGCGACAGGTGCATTCAATCGATTGGTAACTGAAGCACCGCTTCTTTATAAAAAAGGTGGATTATTAAATCAATGTATTTTTTGGTTCTTTACGATTCAAGATGTTTGGATGCAGGGGCAGGGTGCTGAATTATTTAAAGAAACTATCTGCAGTACTCTCAAGACAAAGATTGGTCAGTTTACAAAGCTTGAATTGGAAGAATGTATAGAAAAATTTCGTGTATATCATGAAAGCGAAAGCGATGAAGAAAGCTCTTTCGTACTTATCAGAAGAAGTCAAAAGAATGTTCTGTGTGAATTCTTTGGAAAAATTGGCCTGGGTGATTTTTTGGAGAGGGAATATGACCCGCGAAATAATCATCACAGGCGACTTAGGGTTTATTGTGGATATGAATCAGAGCCAGAAAGAGACTTGGATTTCTCAGATTTTGAATTCAGTGATGAGGATAATGAGTCAAGTCCAAAAGGACCTTAATTGGGGACGGAATTTTAACTTAAGTCTTGATGTGGGAAATTGGTTTAGCATTTTGTTGAGATGTGAGATTGTTTTTATGCACAGCGTGCTACGTTATTTAAATAAAAATCAGTCACAATAAACAGTCACTCATTATTTTCAGATGAAAGTTGCAATAAATGCGATCAATAGCCTGCTTGAGATTCTGTTGCTTGGTGATAGTAATGCTGATGCCCAGAAAAAGGGCTGAGCATGAAGATAATGGCTATCTATAAGATAATACTTCCAGTAATTCTTCTTACTGGAAGTATTATGTAGCACTGATTTCTAAGATGAAAAATAACTGCTATAATAAAAATATAATAACCATAAAATAAAATAACTATTCGCCATGCCCGATAATAATTCATATAATCCAGATATACCTTATAAACATTCCTTTGGCGAAATGATATTTAAGCTATGGTTAAATGTTATTCTCTTGGTGCTGCTTGCGATTACGTTGGTGAGTCGTGCCTTTGATTTTATTTTTCTTAAGCCAATTTCATTTTTTGTTGATAGAGAAATTGTTAACCCCATAACAGTGCTAATTTGTAAACTTGTTCATTTTATTCTGATTCCAGCCAGTGCTTTTAAAGGGATAACATCTAAAACAAATGTATCAAATAATTCTGATTTACTTAGAGAACATAATAAGGATCAATTATTTGTAACTCTTGGTGGTAATGCTGAATTTTTATCTAACCTTTATGAAGTTTATATTCCACCTCGACGTAAACAGAATTTTGATAAAGAGTTATATCTTTCGCATTCAGATCCTGAACTTTCATCTGCGATCAGTGCAGCAGATTTGGTCAATCATTATACAAAGAAAATAGGGGACGAATTAGGCGGTGCAACAAAGCTTTGCTTAGTTGGAAGGTCGATGGGTGGAGCCATATTAGCTCTAGTATTGCAAAATATTATAGAAAAAAAAGAGAAAAAAGAAATACCATTTGATCAATTAACAGAGTTTGAAATTGTGATTGATCGCAGTTTTGAAACTCTATCGAAAGTTTGTAACTCTAAGGCCCATTTTGGCTATCTCCCTGTTGCAAGCATTATTCTTCCTCTATTGGGTTGGGAAATTGATACAAAAGCTGCAATCGATGCCTTATTAAAAAAACAAGGGTTGAATTTAAAAGTAATTGTGCAATCATGTGTTGAGGATGACATGTTGGGCAGCGGAAAACTTGGTGGGGGCTGCCTTAGATCAGGGGATATTTATATGGAAAAAAAAATTTATCATAATGATAGAGGTCAGATAAATTTTAATCCTAATTTGGGGACAAATCCTGCGCAGGGATCGGATAATAAACCATAGATCAGGAATTTTGAATGTGTGGGTTATCTGTAAATACCTCATCAATATGTAATGACTTTAGTCTTAATAATTCATGATAATCATTAACAGTATATGCTCCTATTTTTAGATTTGCTTGATGAATCATATTTACATGGTTGGCGCTAATAAATGCATGGTGCATATTAATTTGTATGCAACCTATTTGGAGGGCTTTAGTTACTGTTTGCTGATGGCAGTGAGTAACTCCCAGAGCACACGGTAATTGATTTTCGATTATTTTTAGCTGCTGAAAAATCTCAGGTTGAAAACTTAGGAGTCTGATTTTATCGATGTCGCCATACTTGTGAATACAATTCATGATGATAGAGAGGTTTTTTTTAAGTAATGGAAGTGCTATGGGTTTTATTTCTATGTTAAGTGTGATGTGTTGTGTTTTTTGCCATTTTAAAAGTTCTTGAAGTGTTGGGACATGGGAATCTTCAAAACTTTTAGCAAACCATTTACCAGCAGAAAGAGATTGAATGTTTCTAAAATAAGTTTCACTGACCACACCAGTGCCGCTGGTGGTTCTATCCAGTGTGTTGTCATGAATGATGATAGGAATGCTGTCTTTTGTTAAAACAACATCACATTCCATATGTTTTAAGCCCATATGATATGCCAGGTAAAATGCATCCATTGTATTTTCTGGTGCAAAAAAGCTGGCCCCTCGATGTGCAATTAATTGAGTCATATTTTTATTATATAAGGTTTTTATAAATCAGACATGCAATCATCATGATCTTTTCTCAAGTCGGCTTTTTACTGAGCTTTAATGACAATGGAAAGATGAATGCCCAGCAAATGATGATTGGTAAAAAATGATGAACGTGAACATTTTGGTTGATTTGAGTTCCAAAATGGAACGCCAAGTAACTGGAAAATGCGCCCATGAGTATTTGAGCAAGAATGTGGGTATTGATAAATACCCTCAGTGAACTTTGTGCAGCAGTTGCAAATAAAGGCCAAAGGCAAATATACCAAAGCGGCGGTATGGGGCTATTATGGTTAGCAAATTCAATAATATGAAAATATATAAAAACGAAGTCTATTAAAAGTCCTATACCAGTGAGGGTAAGAATAATTTTGCTACATTGCAATGGTTGCTTTGAGGTGATTATAAATAGGACAATGTATGTCAGAACCGGATAAATATAAGTTGATTCAAATTGAATAAGCGCAAGCCAAGATAAGCTAAAGCAAATATAATGTAAAAAATTCATATGAGCTGTGACCAATTGAGAAGTTAGGTGGATGCTTAATAAAAATCAACATGAAGGACAAGAAAATAAGATAATGTGCTACCCTCTCCTCTTTGCCCTATTTATAAAAAGTTCTCACATGAGGCCCATCAACGATACGATCCAAGTGAAACGCCTTTTAATTGGATGATTTGTTCTCAAGTTTTATAAATTCATTAAAGAATGAATAAGACTTAGGATCTATGAGTAATAAATCTTTTTCACTTAGACTTTTCTTATAGCTCTCTAATTTGCGATATAATTGATAAAGCTCTTTGGATTGAGAATATGCCTGGTCATATATTTCAGAGGCCTGTTTTTCACCCAGGGCTACGGTTTTAGCGGCTTCTTTTTCAGCATCAGCAATAATCAAGCGATACTCTTTGTCAGCATTTGAGCGGATTTTCTCCGCTGCAAATTCACCGTTGGCTCTGTAAAGGTTAGCGACTTGCTGACGCTTTGTTCGCATCCTTTGATAAACAGATGTTGATATTTCACGGGGATAATCCAGCTTTTTGATTCGAACATCAATCACTTGGATACCAAAGGTTTGCGCTCCCTCACTGGACTTGTCTCTTAGCTCGTGGAGAATGTTATCACGTCCTCCTGATATGATCTCATGAAGATTCTTTGCGCCAAAAATAGATCTAAGTGCATCAGCTACGTTGTTTTTAAGAAAATATTCTGCCTGCTGATTCTCAACTGCGTTTGATAAATCGGGGCGTGAAGAAGAGGCAGCGATTGTTGCCTTATAGAATTTTTCAAAATCAACGATTTTCCATTTCACAAAATAGTCAACCTCAACCGGCTTCTGTTCTTTGGTTAAAATTCGTGTGGCCTGTTCGTTGATCGATTGGATTTTAGTACTAAGCTTAACGACTTTATCGAGTATAGGAGCCTTAAAGTGGAGTCCAGGTCGATACATCACGGGTGAGTTGTCATTTTCAGTGATGAATTTTCCAATACGAAGAACCATACTAACCTCTCCCTCAGTGACGATGAAGATGCTGCTTGATAGAAGCATTAAAAACCCAAGTATAATTGTCAATAATGTCACTGCAGAATTCGTGTTATTCATGATGAACTCCTTTTCGCATTACTAATTAAGTCAGCAAGCGGTATGTATGAAATGTTTTTATCGCCATTCATGAGGATCTTCGGTGTTTTAGCAAAGATGGATTCCATGGTTTGAATGTACAATCGAGTGGTCAAAAGTGCAGGATCTTTTCTGTATATTGGGATTAGTGCATTAAAGCCCTCAACTTCAGCTTTAGCATTTAAAATGGTAGATTCTTTGATGGCCGTGGCTTCATTTAAGATACGGCTGGCTTTTCCCTTGGCTTTTGGAAGTATTTCGTTGTAATAAGCTTCCGCAATGTTGATAAATCGCTGCTCATCCTCCCTGGCTTTAATGGCATCTTCGAATGCCTCAGAAACTTGTGTGGGTGGGAGTGCTGCAAGCAGTTTAACACCTCTTACTTGAATTCCCATTTTGTAGCTTCCAAGGGTGCTAACCACAGTTTCCTCAATCTCCTTGCGCACCTGTTCTTTTCCTGATGAAAGAACTTCGTCAAGTGTGGATTTACCCACAACCTGTCGCAGTGCACTGGCAGTGACTTCTTTTAGAGTATCGATAGGATCTTTTAAATTAAACAGATAGTCCGATGGAGATAGAACACGATAAAGAAGTGCAACTTTAACTTTGGCATAGTTCTCATCCGTCGTGAGCATTTCGGCCTCATATTCATAGGTTGAGATACGATCAGTGGATACAACATATTTTTGTTCAATAATGGGAGCGTACCACTTAAGTCCCCTACCCAGCTCACGATTAAATTCTCCCAATCTTAGAATCACAGCAGTTTGTCCTTCTGAAATCACGAAAAAGCCCGCCATAGCCCAAATGGCAATGGTTGCAAAAAGGATAATGATTATGGAAAAGTTGAAGGCGGCACTGCCATTATTGCTGAATTTTTTAAAAAATTCTTTAACCACTTTATCAAGCTCTGGGGGTTGATTATTGCGATCAGGTCGTGACCAGGGATCATTCCTATAGGGAACGGGTTTGGTTTGGGTCATTGAGATTCCTTCTATATCCTTCCTATTAATAGCGCAAAGATGTATAAATTTCAAGGCGTATACTGTTTAAAACAATCGGTTATGATTGTTTTTAAGGAGGAGAGTCCTGTTCCTTCTTTGGCGCTGATACAAATTGTATCCTCAGAAATAAAGGTTGTTGGCTCAACATCGATTTTATTGTAGACGGTGAGCATGTTGTCAAGATTAATATCCAGTGACTTCAAGGTTTGAATAACAACCTTTTCTTTTTTCTTACACTGAGGGTCAGATGCATCAATAACATGCAAAATCAGATGCGCATCGCAAACTTCATCTAAAGTGGCATGAAAAGCATTCATTAGAACCTGCGGTAGATTAGACATAAACCCAACAGTATCGGAAATGCAAATGGGCAAGTTTTCCGAATTTTTAAATTTTCTTACCATCGGATCCAGTGTGGCAAAAAGCTGGTCAGCAGTGAAGGCATCCTGCCCAGTTAACTGATTAAATAGTGTTGATTTTCCTGCATTGGTGTAGCCAACCAGTGCTACTTGAAATATCGGAAGGCTGCGTCTTTTTTTCTGTGTGCTCCTGCGATGTGTTTTCAGTGCCTCTAGGTCTTGCTCAAGTTTGGTGATGCGTTTTTTGAGGAGTCTTCGATCTGTTTCAAGCTGCTTCTCTCCAGGTCCACGAAGGCCAATACCACCTTTTTGACGCTCAAGATGAGTCCAGCCTCCAACCAAGCGCGTAGCCAAATGCTGCATTTGTGCTAACTCAACTTGAACTTTTCCGATATGGCTTTGTGCACGTTTGGCAAAAATATCAAGAATGACTTCGTTGATGTCACTAATCGGTATCTGCTTTAGTGTTTCAACCAAGTTTTTCTGGTGCTTGGCTTGAAGCTCATGACTGAAGATAATAATATCTGGACGGATCTGAGAGCTGACCTGGTTAAGATACTCAAGAAGGCCTTTAGAGAGGTATGTTCTAGGATTGATATTGCGAAGGTTTAATTGGCAAATAAAAACACAATTAGCACCAGAGGACTCACAGAGCTGAATGAATTCATCCGGAGACATAAGTGCTGATTGTTGATGCTGTATATAAACCAATAACGCTTTTGTGAGGTTCCTCAATTAGAAATTCTCAATTGGCTCTTGCTCATCTTGGTGAATGGTAAAGTTCTCTGTTGATCCAGCTGCGCCAGATAATTCACCCTCGCCCCATAAAATATTTCTTGATGGCACAATTGTTGCAACAGCATGTTTAAAAACCATTTGTTTTGTATTGTTTTTTAGCAAGACAACATATTGATCAAATGCTGCAACGACGCCTTGTAGTTTAATACCGTTGGTCAAGTAGATTGACACAGGAACCCGTTGTCTTCTTAATGCATTTAGAAATGGATCTTGTAGTGTTTGCCCTTTGATGACAGTCATGTTATTTACTCCTTCACTTGTTATAAAAAAGATTGCAATTTATTCAATAATAACAGGTTTAAAATTTAACATCCAGCCTTATTTTAGATATTTGAATCTGAAACTAAACTTAAAAGGTTTTTTCAGATAGCATTTTATTAATGCTTAAGTCTATTTTATACAGATGGCTTTTTTCAGTGATACGTTCTGTTTTCAAAAGATTCAGCCAGGTTAATTGACGTTTTGCATACTGACAAGTGGCATAGTAAATTCTATTTTTAAGGTCGGTTTTGGGCATGATGCCTCTGAGCATATCATAAATTTGTCGATAGCCAACGCAGCGCATGCTATTATGTTCAGGCAATAAGTGGTATTTGTGAATGATATGCTCTGTTTCATCGATGAGGCCCTGCTCTAACATTTGAGACAATCGATGATTTATTTGTTCTTTTAATACTGTTCGCTCAAGGATATTGAGGGAAAATATGTGACCATCTAGCTGTGCTTTCTGGTCAGTCCAGAAGTCAAAAATTGACTGCTTGGTTTGAAAATAAACACATGCAGCGCGGTTGATGCGTTGCTTGTCATTGGGTTTAATCTGCTGGTGTCTTAAGTCAATGCTGCATAAATGTTGAAAAACCCTCTCCAGACCCTGCTCATGAATCTGAGCTGTAACATGGCTGCATGTTGCATCTGTAATCACAGGCAGATTGGCATATCCCTTAGATAGGCTTTGGAAATAAAGCGCGGTTCCTCCAACCAAAAGTGGGACTTTATGGCGTGAACGAATGTCCTTAATGAGACTGATGGCTTTTTCATGAAATTGACCCACTGAAAAGTTTTGATCTGGGGTTATAATGTCAATCAGATGGTGTTGACATGTTGATTGTTGCTCAATGCTTGGTTTTGCTGTACCTATATCCATCTCTTGATAGACAAGCGCTGAGTCAACACTGATGATTTCTATCGGGTATTGTCTGGCTAACTCTAGACTGATTGCCGTTTTGCCAGATGCGGTTGGGCCATAAATGCCGATGTAGTCGATGGTATGCTTCATATTCTTAAAAAAACGCTGACCCGAAAGTCAGCGCCCGCTGCCCTGCTTTTAACAGAGCGAGGTTTAGGGGAACAGTATTGTAACATATTCCTTATTAAAGAGAAGTGGAAAATGACAATTATTCATCATCCCAGCTTAAAGCTCCTCCAGTTTGGTATTCAGTCACTCTGGTTTCAAAAAAGTTTTTCTCTTTCCTCAGGTCCATGACTTCACTCATCCATGGGAAGGGATTTACATGATTTGGGAATTCTGGGTCAAGTCCGATTTGTGCCAGACGTCGATTGGCGATAATTTCAAGATATTCACGGAACATTTGTCGGTTTAGTCCAAGAATACCGTCTTCAATCGTGTCTTCGGCATATTGGTATTCCAGTTCAACGCCTTGACGGATCAGTGAGCGAACTTCATCTTGGAAGGCCTGTGTCCAAACCTCTGGGTTTTCTATAATTAACTGGTTGATCATATCTATACCAAAATTTAAGTGCATCGACTCATCCCGTAAAATGTATTGGAATTGCTCTGAGGTTCCAGTCATTTTATTGCGTCTTCCCATGGAAAGGATCTGTACAAAGCCAACGTAGAAGAAAATACCTTCAAATATTAGATAGAAAACAATCAGGTCTCGAAGAAAGCGCTGGTTGTCAGCCTGTGTGCCGGTGCTAAAATTCTTATCAGCAAGACTGCGGGTAAAAGGCAGTGCCCAATTGGCCTTGGCTGCAACAGAGGGAACTTCACGATACATGTTAAAAATGCGCTTTTCATCCAAGCCCAGGCTTTGAACGATGTGTTGGTAAGAATGGGTATGAAGTGCTTCTTCAAATGCCTGCCTGAGCAGGTATTGTCGACACTCAGGGCTGGTAATGTGTTTGTAGATAGCAAGAACAAGATTATTAGCAACCAGTGAATCAGCTGTTGCAAAAAAACCCAAGCTCATTTCTATAATCCGTTTTTCTTGAGCGGTTAATCCATCGTCACTTCGCCAAAGGTTAATATCTTTGGTCATGTCAATTTCATTGGGCATCCAGTGATTTTTACAAGCATCGAGGTATTTTTCCCATGCGAATAGGTGTTTAAATGGCACCAACTGGTTTAGATCCCAATCTTCACCACTGTTGATGATTCTCTTTTGGCTCGCATCAGCAGCTTTGGTGCCTAAAACAATATGGGCGATACCAGCATTTGCAACTTCTTTTGCGCTTAGTCCGGTGGGTGTTGTTGATGTACTCATTATATCATCTCCTGGTTTAAATTATTGGCAAGCTTCACAGCTTGGATCGTCAATAGAACATTGGTTAACATCCCTCTTGACAGCATTTAATTTACGGTCTTCATAAGTGGCCTTTTCAGTAGATGAGGCGCCTAAACTTCGAAGATAGTAAGTTGTTTTAAGTCCATGAATCCATGCGGCCTTGTAGAGAATGTCAAGTTGACGGCCTGATGGTCGCGCCATGTACATGTTAAGTGATTGGCTTTGATCAATCCATTTTTGCCGGCGTGAGGCGGCTTTGATCAACCATGTTGGGTCTATTTCAAATGCTGTTTTAAACCTTTCACGCAAATGCTGTGGGATTTGCGTGATATTTTGAATGCTACCATCCTCCATCTTAAGCTGATTTAGCATAGTTGGACCCCAGAGATTTAATTTCTTTAATTCCGCAATCAGTGCTGGATTAATGATGGTAAATTCTCCAGACATATTTGATTTAACTGAAAGATTTAGGTACGTAGGCTCTATGGATTGTGACACATTACAAATATTAGAAATGGTGGCTGTTGGTGCAATTGCCATTAAGTTGGAGTTACGGATACCATAGTTGGCCAGTTTATCCCTGAGGGGTTGCCAGTCTAATTTGCTGGATGTATCAACATCAATATAATCGCCTCGTTGCTTGATTAATAATTGAAGAGAGTCGATTGGTAGAATATTTTTACTCCACAGTGAACCTTCGTATGATGGATATGATCCCCGTTCTTTGGCAAGATTAATTGAGGCATCAATGGCGAAATAACTGATTTGCTCCATAATTTGATCAGAGAATTCAACAGCTTGCTCTGATTCAATCGCGATATTAAGTTTATGCAGAGCATCTTGAAGCCCCATGACGCCAAGACCAATGGGTCGGTGACGTAAGTTTGATCGGCGTGCAGCCTCGATCGGGTAGTGATTGCAGTCAATGACGTTATCAAGTAATCGAATGGCTAAGCCGATGGTTTTTTCAAGCTTGCTTTTGTCAAACGAGCTTCCGTCGGAGCTGATGTGCGCAGATAGGTTAATACTCCCCAAATTGCAAACTGCCACTTCATCAGCAGAGGTATTTAAAGTGATTTCAGTGCATAAGTTGGATGAGTGAATGACCCCGGCATGTTGTTGGGGAGAGCGAATATTGCAAGGGTCCTTGAAAGTAATCCAGGGATGGCCTGTTTCAAATAGCATGCTTAAGATTTTGCGCCATAATGTTAAGGCATCGATTTGCTTGCCTTTGATCTTTCCTTCGCTGGCCTCAAGTTCGTATTTTTCATAAAGTGCTGTGAATTTTTCTCCATAAGCATCATGTAGACCTGGAACCTGGTCTGGTGAAAAGAGAGTCCACATTTTCTTTTCAAAAACCCGCTGCATCAGTAGATCAGGTATCCAGATAGCAGTATTCATGTCATGAGTACGTCTGCGGTCATCGCCGGTATTTTTTCGCAATTCAAGGAAGTCAAGGACATCGCCGTGCCATGCTTCCAGATATGCGCAAATTGCACCATCTCTTTTGCCACCTTGGTTCACTGCACTTGCAGCGGCATCAGTGACGTTCAGAAACGGAATAACGCCGGAGGATTTACCGTTTGTGCCTTTGATGAAACTGCCATTGGCACGGATATTGGTCCAGTCGTTGCCAAGACCGCCGGCGTATTTTGATAACTGCGCATTATCACTAATGCCTTGGAAAATTTCAGTTAAGCTATCGCCCATGGTGCTGAGAAAACAGCTTGATAGTTGCGGTCTATTGGTTCCTGAATTAAATAAAGTCGGTGTTGAACACATGTAGTCAAGGCTAGATAGCATGTTGTAAAATGAAATGGCCAGCTCTTCTTTGCGGTTTTTTTCATTCAAACATAGACCCATCGCAACCCGCATAAAGAAAAACTGGGGCAGCTCAATGTGATTGCCTTTGATGTGAACAAAGTAACGATCGTACAGGGTTTGCATCGCAAGATAAGTCAGGTGTTGGTCTTTGCTTGTATCAATTGCTGCCTCGATTCGCTCAAGATCAAAGTTCAGCAGATGAGGAGTCAGCAGCTCATTTTCAATGCCTTTGGCAATGTATTGACTGAAAATATGAGAATAGTCAAAATTTGCCTGCTTGAGCTGAATGTGTGCGGATTCATTTGAGAGGGTTGAGATGACCTCTTCAGTGAGTTTATGCTTTAGAAGGCGTGCTGCAAGCAAACTATACTGGGGATTTAACTCAATGCGTGTTCTGGCAACAAGAACCAAGGCATCATTCACTTCTTTATAAGGGATTTTATCATACAAAGAGCGATAGGTTTCAGTAATTAAGGAGTCAATGTTGATGCCCTCTAAGCCTTTGGCAAGGTCTATTAGGAATAGTTTTAAACCATCCATATCCAGTTGTTGAGCCTGACCATTGGGCAGTGATACCCGAATTATAGGCTCGTAAGTC
>Ga0194133_10005538_pt1 | contig 16041 bp, 8 predicted proteins | sample TA2KigOf40mmetaG_FD_155448 | JGI IMG/M metagenome (GOLD analysis project Ga0194133, IMG submission 155448) | Freshwater microbial communities from Lake Tanganyika, Tanzania - TA2015055 Kigoma Offshore 40m | ecosystem: Environmental > Aquatic > Freshwater > Lake | place: Tanzania: Lake Tanganyika...
TGATTTATAAAGAAAACTTATTTAAGTCCCAGGCCAGGTTATATATCATATGCTTTGCTTAATTGGTTAGACCAACTTCATACATGTAGACTTACTACTCCGAGCGAGTAGCTGCTGCGTATCGCGAGGATTAGGTAAGCGATGTAAGTTTTATAACACTAACCCATTCTTATGAGGTCTAAACCCCCTGGCTTATAATAAAAATGCAAGATATTTAAATATGCTCATAATACTTTATTTTGAGTAAGTTTTTAATACACACATACTGTACAAAAGTTTTCTTTAAAGTTATCACTTAGCCATCTACTCTATATGACTTACGTCTAAGCACACAGAGAATAACTAGGTACAAATCTTAAGGCATGCAGGCCTTTTATTGACATGTGAGACAGGACCGCGCTGATCAGGGGAGCTCAGGAATCAGATGTGGGTAAAAGGTTGCATGATCTAGGGCGCTCGGGAATCAGATGTGGGTAAAAGGTTGTGTGATCTGAGAATACTTAAATCTAAGAACTAAGATCTGTGTGTGCAGTCTACATACATGGCAATCAATTTATTTTCAAGTCTGATCTCCTTATGACAGTATTATGTTAAGAATAAAAGTGATTGGACCATAGTCCTATTTGACAGATATGCATGGAAGCCATACATGTAGATGGCACACACGGATCTTAGCCTTAAGATTTCAATTACGTAAAGTATCACTTTTAGATCACGCAACTTTTATCCACATCTGATCCCTGAGCGCACCTGATCAATGTGCTCCCGCCTCACATGTCAATAAAAGGCCTGCATGCCTTATTATAACTAACTAGTTATTCTCCGAGTGCTTAGACATAAGTAGATAGCTAAAGTTGTTCTAAGGATATTATGTGTGTATTATAGAGTATTGTAAAGTACCTACTCAATAAAAGTATTATGAGCATAACTAAATACCTTGCGTTTCTTTTATAAGAACTGGGGTCCTTAGTGACTCAAAGTCATGGGGTAGGAGTTACCGAAGATCAACACCCCTTATCTTGGCCAAGCGACACGCCCATGCTTGCCGCTTGAACTCAGTAAGTCTACATACATAAAAAGCTGGCTACAATTGACCACCCTATCTTTACCAGCTCACTCATATTCTTAATGCTAAATACATGCATGATTGATTGCCTGCAGCTCAAAATCCTTGAGATGGGCTCTCCTGGGCTCCAGCCAGACCCAAAAACCCAAGCAAAAATTGAAAAATTTTGGAGAAAATCTTACTAACTTGATTGGGGGGTTGGGGGTATAGGATGATTTCTTCTTGCACTAATACCCCAAAAATGAAAAAAAGTACTAAGTATTGTACAAATCAGTGAAAATGGGTACAGATAAAGTTAATCTATTTTAAGGAAAATTATTTAACAAATTTTTTAGTTTCAAATTGGGCTGAAACTATAAAATTACTCATTATTTTTTTAAGCAAAATGAGACATAGGAAAAAATATAAAAATTAGAATATCTTGATATTTAGAAAATAGAAGCAAGATTTTATCTTCAACTATTAACCAACTTCATTTTAACTTGAATGTCCAGAAATGAAAATGAACATTTCAAAGGTGCAAAATCATTGAGTTTTGTTCTAAAGGTAGGAAAACAAACTAATCCAATAATAATACAAAGAAATATAAACAGTACAAAATAATGTATTTTCAATGAAAAATTTCAATTTTTAGACATTCAAATAAAATATTGATATTATCAATTTACTTTTAATGGAAATTTTTTTTTCTTTAAAACAGTTCTTTTTTTTACTTGAACATTTTAAAAATCACCATCCATAGGAAATCAAGTAGTAATAAGAAGGAATGATTCAAGCATTGTTTTTTAAAAAGGACCAAATGTCAGTCTATTTTATTTGGTATTTAAGGCCAAGGGAATTTGGATAAGGAACCAGTTGAAGTACAGAACCCTATATGTAAGCCAGTGTTAAAAAATGAATTTTTACAAAAAGGTATGAAATTATTTTTTTTGTATTCCATTAAAACTGGATTTCATAAAAGTTTTCATATTTCAAGTCCCTTTTTTCTGTGATGGTTGTCATGCTAATAATGTCCAGATCCTCAGTTGCTGATCACCATGGCGGTGGATTTGATCCTGGCCAGGGTGGCGGGTCAGGTTTTCACCATGGAGGAGGTTCCGGTCATCAATCCTATCCCCATGTCCATCCCAAATATCATTATGGCTATGGAGTGAAAGATTCATACAAGGTTAGCTGGAGACTCAAACGCCCCTTAACCATTAATGACAATCCTGATTCTTACAGGGTCTGGATTTTGGTCACCACGAGACTCGTGACGGGCATTCTACTCAAGGTGGCTACCACGTGCTCTTACCTGATGGGCGTCTTCAAACTGTCACATACGTTGCAGATGGTTACTCAGGATTCGTGGCTGAGGTGACCTATTCCGGAGTACCCCATTATCCACCACCACCACCACCTCAACACGAACCTGTTTACCAAAACAGTTATCATGGGTGAAGTTTGAACATTGAAATTTCACAATCTGTTCAAAACCAAAGTTCCTTAAATAATATTGAATCCTTTTGAAAAGGAAAACTACAAATTTCTCTCAATATTAACAGCAATATATTTAGAAATGCATGTTTTTAGTTATTAAATACTTTCTGGATCTTCTTGACTTAACAAATCAAAGTCAAATAGTTTGATTGGCTGGCAACCAATATTCGTCAGAGGTACGATACATTCTGATATCCATGCAAATGTAAAATATTGGAGGGCAGGAAGAAACAAGTCATATTTTTTAAATAAGCTCAGTTGTCTGGATCATTTTCGACTTGGATCCTGAAGTCTAAATAAAAGGTTGTATCCTGGAATCCATTCGAATTTCATTCTTGGTGGTTCTTGCCATTTAACCTGAAAAATTAGAACACGTTGAGTATCCCATCACCAAAACAAGTTAACACGAAAAAGTCCAGCTGCACAGGATCCCAAGGGTCAAGCCCTGTTATCTTACCCAGGCAAAGGTACTTGAAGTATTGGTAAGTAAAAGATTTTGGTGTTAGGATAAAAACTGGGAGGAAAATGGACGAGTTCCCTTAGAAGTCTGTCTTAAGACATCTTTCTTGCATGCATTAAGTTGCCAGCAACATAAAAAAGCAACTGAACAAAAAATGATCGTGCGACCTTAAATGTAGTGAATCGTCGATGAGGCTAATATATTTAACAAAATATATATAAAGAGAAACAAAGACCATAAGTCAAATCAGGACGATATCAAAATAATTTTTCGCTGTTTCACGAACGATAGAAAACAATGTAAGTGTAAGAGGTAAGTAAAATTTCGGGTTTGGCACGGGGGGTAGGGGGGGTTAGGGGGGTTGAGCTTATGCTAACTTGATTCTGTGAAGTCTGCTTAAGCATGTTTCATTTTTATGTAAAACTTTTTCGAAAAAGGAAAAAGAAAGCTCAAAATAAAGCAGGAATAAAATGTATAAGAAGCACGTGAAATAAAACTTTCGGTGTTGACTTTTCTTAAAGTTACATTATTTAAAGGCTTTATGGTAATTTGTAACTTAATTCTGTTTGTGAATAGAGTGAATTTTTAACATGTGGTTAGGCTGAAGGTACGTTTGTTTGGTCATGTTATGAATTGAGTGTGACTTGAGAGAAACAGTTCTCAACGATCTGTCTAATCTACGTTTTTAAAACTAATCTACAGACGAGGACGTTTATCTGATATGACCATCTGGATCAATTGCCTCCTTGCAGGGCACTCTAAAATCTAAGCATCTATCGCGCTTGACTGGGACTTTCCCGGTTCGGGCTCAAGTAACCTTTCTTCTCCGTAGTTTTTGATGGAAAAGCAGTTGATGCGAAGGTGGTGACACATCTGCATTACCACACATACGGCGTAGTGAAGATGAGCAAGAGTCTAAAAAAATATGTTCCAGTTGATTAATTATTTATGTTCTACAATTTGGACGTGCCTTTGAAATACATTTTGATGAAAAAGTTCTTCATACCAAAATGCATGTAAGGCCATAAAGAAAGGCAAGTTCAGCTCTGAGAGAAATTCCTGGGATGAGGACAGATGCAGTAGTAACCAAGGCAAGTGGGTAAATCAAAAAGTTAATCAGTTCACAACGGGTACTCGTCATTTGTGCAACAATAAGTCTACAACTCATGTTGGCATAGAGAGTCCTAAACAATCAATAAATGGCAAATTTAAAAATTGTTCATTCTTTGCTTTCATTTGAGAAATATCAAAAGGATCTTACCCACTCATGAAAAAGAAGCACCGCACATCTGACTCGAGAATTTTGTTTTTAGAGAAAGCAGCCCAAAGAGAACACAAGCAAAATCCAAAAAGAAACGATACCATGGGACGCAAAGCCTCAGAAAAAGGTCGCAGCTTTCCAGTCTAAAAAATATAAAATTAGAATAGAGGCTTGGTGACATTCGCTCAATATTTTGTTTTAATACTTGCCTTGTTTCGGTAAGACATGAATATGTTATACACAGTCATTGGCAATGAGAGAAAGAACGTTCCAGCAAATAAAGTCAAAGCAATCACTGTTCCTGGGGTCTGGCCAAGTGGCATGCAGAATTTCCAAAACTGAGAGCCAACTATTGCAGTGAAAATGTAGAGTAGTGTGCCTCCTACCATGGAAATGTCATAGCCCCACGGAAGGTACATCACCTATTTATCAAAATTTCAAATAATCCAACTCTTCCTTTTAGTCCTTTAGGCTTAATCATACCCCAGTGTTGTACTTTTCCCAATGGGCAATGTGGAAGCACAGGAAAACGCTCCATTGAACCAGGTACATCGTTCGAATAGAGACACTGAAACCATCATCGTTTCGCCCGAACATCTTTTAAAGAAACGACATCAAAAATAAGACTTTTTTTCATTTGTGTAAATGTTAAACGACTTTACTGAGTAGAAAGTTGTTGCAATGAGAACAGTTGACCAAGAGTCGCATCCATGATCAAAAAGCTCTCCGAGGGGGCTACTCGTTCCTGTTCGCCTGGCCTGCTTCCCATCAATACCTGAAATGAGATAGACTTGCTAAAATCTTTTCTCAAAATATATATAAACTAATTTTTCTTTCAATCAAGAATTAGAATGTTTGTATCATAGTGTAACCATTTTTGGATCTCATAGCTTCCTTCCTAGTCACTTGTGAAATAAAAATGTGAACTTGAGTAAAGCAATTAATATCTACAAGACTTTCATTCGGTCTCCACCTTGGTTCTGAGAATATCTTTTCTTACGTCCCACAAAAGCTCATAGTGTGCTGTTCTCAATCACGAGATGTTTCAACATTCAGATGTGGTGATAAACATTTTTCAAATCAAATGAGATAGAAACCGTGTGTAAACATAATTTGTGCTTCACAATAGACCAGTTCTGATTATAGCCTAATGAAACAAGCTGCTTGTAACATAGTTTACAACATCTCATATGCTGAAGTACAACATCAATAAACTTGCTCCAGAAATTAAGGTTCCATTTCTCACAAAAGTTTTTTCTTGTCTGGGCAAACGAAAAAAGCTGTCCCAATAAAAACGAGGTTTCAAAGATTGTAGATAAGAAATTTCACAGCCGTTATTTCTTTATTTCGTTTCTAACGTTAAAATGAATGAACAGCGGACATATAAAAGACGCTTTTTTCTTATCAGGAAATTCAATTAAGTTAGTCGATAGCCAATTTTTTTTGTAAAAAAATCTTGGAACGGCATTTTCATACATTAATTGACCCATTCTTACCGTCTAGTGTGTGAGAGATGAAAAGAAATAGACCGATCATGAACCAGGCCACACTCGAAATCGGACGGTCAGAATCCTGTCGAGGAAAAATAATTTTGTCACACCGAAAGATGAATTATAATCCTTTAAGATTACCTTAGCCGATGCAGTAAAGTCGTAATCCAGGACAGTGGGTATTAGGTAATGGACGAAGCAACAGACGAAGCCAACAAAAGTCATCAGGTTGGGTGCCACCCATTTGGGAAATAGGAGAACGACCCGGTTCCAAAACGGATGCATTAAGTAGTTACTCAAAGGACTCGTATCTTGACAGGAATACTTGTACTGGTCAAATCCTTCCAAGTGTGACAGTCCCAGATACTCCGCGTACAGCCTCATTTTAGAACCGTTTTCTTAAACAGGAGCCACTCCTAAGATTGCCACACAATGACGAAGAAAATTCTGCCACCGTTTCACGCAAGACCCGAGACGTACCCCGACACTTGGCTCCCTATGAAACACCTCAACGCTTGACGTCTGTTCTTCTCGTCCCGTTCGCCTCGCCCTCACACCCCTCGCGACACAAATTCTCGAATGTTGATTTCTCATTTTCTATAACTTTCCATAGATAACGATGCGTGTCGATCTGGTTCGATGCGGGGTTGCCAAACGACTCAATAAAAGGAAGAAAAGCTCCCTAATAGATATCAAGGATAATTCATTAATCAAAACTCAAAACAGTGGCGCAAGATTTAATTGTCTGTCATTCATGTCAAACGAGATTTCCTTAAAGCTTGTTCAAGGTTAAACCTTTCAAAAATTCAAACAACACCTTTCAATCATTTTCAGGTATCAATCGAGTTAGATTTAATGCCAATTTGATAATTTGCTTGGGCTGCATTGAAAATAATAGTTTATAAAAATTTTAAATTTACTTCATCTCGATTTTTGTTGTAAAATAGTTGTTTGTCAAGACGTTTGCTGTTTGTACACACCAGATATACCTACTTAGCAATCATAATGGGTGGCTACCGAGCCCTGGGCCTATGGGCCTGGGCCGGTCTAGGAACAAACTGAAGTTAGCTAGGATTCATAACTTTGAAGTGAAAGATTGCAGGTATAATTAGAGTTTGAGCCCCTGACCCGTAGTTATCGTATTCTCAGTTAGATTCCTACTAAAGCCGGCTAAAAAGTGTCCCTTCCCTTCCATGAAATTCGCAAAGGGCGTGCTTTAAAAGATTAAAAAAAGCAAAAGGGCCGGTTCTGCGGCGGCGACGACAGCTGACGCCGGCTCCGTCAGTTAGATTTTTTCAATCCTTTCTTTGCTTTGCTGTTTCAACTTTCATTAGCGAAAGGACTGCGTCAAAGAATTTATATAGTTTTCCCGTATCTGATATTTCAGAGCCAGTGGCGACGACGTTGCGTTTCATGGCCGGCCTCGCCCTTTGGTCGTGGCTGTGGCTGGGCCTCGGGGTCCCGGCCGTCAGCGGAAAAGGTCCCCCCGCGTGGGAGTGCCGTCCGGGAGAGCCGGGCCGCTCTCCGGACCAGGTGAGCCTGATTCACGTCGACTACGCCCTCGGACGCGTGGGCCTCGTGCGGACGCCCCGGTTTCCGGACCGCTTTCCCCTCCCGCTCCGCTGCGTCTGGGTCTTCAACAACACGGCCGAGAGGCGGAGGAATCCGGACTGGCGCCTCAACTTTTACCTCACCCAGGTAGGACGGACGGAAGGACGGCCTTTCGGGGTGGGGTGGGGGGTCTCGACCGTCTTCTCGGTTCTCACCTTGGCCAATTTTCTCTCTGCAGTTTTACATTTCTCCCGAGTACTTTTCGGCGGCCGGCCTGAACGCGACGGCGGACCTCGACCTCACCGAAGCCGCGGGATGGAAGGCAATCGACGCCCTGGGCACGCAGTTTTCGGGGTTCGATTGGCACCTCTACAAAAAGCTCTGGTAAGGAGGGAGGCCCAGGGGGCTTGGGGCTACACCTTATCTTTGTCGCTGCCGCGTTTTGCTCTGGCAGGTTTTCGAACGACGATTACTATCTGCTCAAGCTAAACATCGAGGCCACCGCGTTCGACTATCTTCACAGGAGAGTGCTCGAGGTAAGCGGCGAAAGCGTCGGCCCCCCCACCCCGCAGCCTTACCTTATTTTTGTTGGGGGAACAAGGTCAACGATGTGTACGGATTCAACATTACCTTCGAGGCCAACCGGGGTGCCTCCTTTGCCAACAGCTGCAGCCTCCTCGAGTGCAACCTCAACGGCGAGTGTTTCTCCGAAGTGGACCCCGGGCGTCCCGACACATTGAGGTGAGGGCGCGTCGCGTCACCTTTCTTGCTCGACGTCAACGTCTCACTTTATTTCTAGCGGATTTCATTGTGGCTGCTCGGTGCCGAGATTTAGCCCTACCAAAATCGACGAACCCTTTATGGGAAAGAGGTGTCAGTTTCACAACAAGAACAAGGAGTGCACCTTTACGGACCGCGGGACGTGTCAGAACGGCGGAACGTGCAGGTACTTTGGGCCCGTTTGTCCCGCCTCGGGTCGTTGCCCTCCCTCCTAATCAAGTGTCGTGCGATTTGTGTGACGCACGAGGAAGTCGTTGGGCGAGAGTTTGCAAACCTCAGTCGAGGAACCGATTGAAATAAATTGAAATGAGAAAAATCAAATTAGATCTTGGCGTGTTCTGCGCCTAAAGAAAGGAAAAATAATGTGTCGTTGGCGCGACAGGTAATCGGGAAGTGGAAACATGTTTCATCTTAAATGAATAAGCAAATTTTGTTTTAGCTGAAGTCATCGAGTAAAAATTTAACTACCCAACTGCGGGAAGTAAAATTTTATTTTTCAATACGAAGAAGCCCTTTTCCTTTCTCTTGTGTTGGAAGAAATTTTTCAATATTTAGCTTTTTCTGCAGACACAAAAAATATGGTCTAGATGACCACTTTAGAAAAAAACCCAAATAATAACAAAGTAGTTTAAGGAAAAATTTCTATTGAAAACATCTTTGTGTGTTCAACTGTAAATGGTGGCTAAGCTTGGGGACGTGAAAAATGAAGGGCCCACGTGTAAACGATGAAATGTGAATGTATTTCAACATAGTTGGAAGGTCTAGAAGAGTGGCAGAGTCGATCTATATTCAAAATGATATTTTTTATTGATACATTTCCCTGCTTTTTAAAGTTTATTTGAACGTTTTTATGGATGAAATTGATTCAAGCACAACACTTGTTGTTTTGATCAAAGCACTTAAGTGAAATCATGTGCCTTGCAGAATTTAAGCTTCAGATGATAAGTTTTCATTTCCACAAAGTCATGACGATGTTGATTTTTTGTGCCTGTCATTTTAACGCCTGACTTTTGAGTCCTATAGCAGAACTCATTTGATTTTTAAAAAAAGAAGCCCACCTTTCAGGTATTTTGTTCAGAGCATCTTTTTGAAAGCTAATGCAATTCTCCTCTGGTAAAATCATGTCAATTGTCCAAGCTTTAGCCTTTTTCCTTAGACAAAAAGAGCCTTTGCAATTTGCTAAGATTCAAAGGAACAAAAGCATTATGCTGCTTGTCATTCAAATGTTCCTAACAATTTATTTTCAACCTTGTGGATCAAAATTAAAGGTTCTACCTGAGGGGGTCAGGTTTTTTTATTTCACTCGTCAACCCACTCGACGTTGGAGTGGTTAACCTCAACTGAAGAGGTTTTTGCTCTGATGAGATGGAGGAAAGGGAACTGAAAAGCCACCGGTGAATGTGCTGATCAAAGGTACAATAGTTCACAGCTTAAAAGTCTATGTTGAATTTGTTGTACACATGCAGCTCAGGAGTCTATTAATATAATAATAATGATGATAATCTTGTGCAGAATAGACTCAGGCGATGTTGATGCGCGACCAACACCTTCACAAGAGTCCCGCCATAGAAGTCTATGGTCACTGCCGACTGCTTTTACCCCGACTGAGAGTGCCTTGTTGATTTTTTTGCAATCCGGGGTTGAAAAATTGGTGCACAGGCGGCCGCAGATTGAACCCGCAACCTTAGATCTTAATTCTCAGTCAGGTGCCTATGACCTCTCAGCCACGGTGACCCCTATTGTAGGAGTTACTGGCCACAGCTAACAAAAGTAGATGTTACCTACATAATGTGATAAGTATTTTCCAATTCAAAAAGTCTGGTATTTTGGAAAGGGGAGTCCTCAGCACTTGCTATCCAGTTGAAAGCGGAGGGGGAACCTCTTCCAAAGAAAAACTCCTCAATTTTTCTCTCAGAAGACTTCAGCACGTGCTATCCGGTCGAAAGCGAAAGAGGACCCCAAGGGGACATTGTAGCTCATTCAAATTCAATTTATTGATTCTTAGATTTATTGCAATAATTCTGAATAGCTCTGATTTTTCTTAGATACTTTACCTCGCGTTACGTCGTCTGTGATTGTCCTTCTGGATGGTCAGGATCAACATGTGAAATTCCAGTCGACACAAAAAAAAGGTTCAAAAGTGCCACAGAAAATCAATGCGAACGTAAGTAACTTTTTTTACATTCATCAACTCTATTATTGACTATCGACTTCTCTTAATTCAGAGATTTTCTACAAAAATGAGTTTCCCACACCGATTGCAAATGAGGCAAGTTGAAGTTTTTATTTTCTAATGGCTCACTACTTTTGATTTTGAAAATTAGATTCTGTTAGTTTATTATTCATAATTTCAATCAAAATAAAAATGATGAATGGAAAATCTTTCATTGTCATAGTTCCACGTTCTCCTTTGAGAATAAGTTCATTATTTTATTATTTTTCATACAAATTTAATCAAGAGCATTAAATCATGCTTCAAGTGATTATCTTAAAAGCTTTTAATATGAGCACCCATGAATCTACAAACTCATAAAGGAAAAACAAAGTGGCTCTTTTTATGAAAATTGTCTTTTTATCTTTTTCAATCTTACTTCCCCAGGCTGTATCTAGTTGTAAAAGATTTAAAAGTTATTTTACTTAAACAAAGAATGAATGATGTAATCAATTGGATATCAATATTTATGACTTAATCCTTTGCATTAATTGACGCCAATTACATAAAGCACTGACCCAGACAAAATCAGGGTATTTACTGACCCATTTTTGACCCAGTCTAGGTTAAGCAGATAGAATTTGATTGCCAGAGCCCTGCAGTTGAAGCTATGAATTTTTACATAACATTTGGTATATATGAAGCAATCAAAGTAAAAAAACATAAATCAAAAACAAATAACAAATTAAGTATACGGTTATTTTTTGCACAAGAAAAAATACCTAACCGCTAGCTCGCAAAGGCTATAAGGGGATATTTGTTTTTTCAATATTTAAAAAGTTTCAGAACTTGACCTCCTTCAAATGGTAGCTTTTTTGAACCACCTATGATGGGAGGTTCAATATCAAAAAAGTTTCAAACTACATTTATATTTATTATTTTCTTTACAATCAGGAGTGGACTGTGTGGTCTAGTGGTTATTAGCAAACTGGACTGGTAAGCTGGGAGATTGGGGTTCAAATTCCAGTGAAGGCATAATCTTTATTCAATTCAAAACACTGTTTCATTCATGCAAGTTCATTCAGAGGATTTTCATACATAAAAAAACTTGACTTGTCTACTTAAAAAATTCATAGCTAAGTCAAATTAAAAGCTAGAGAAAAGTTTATAAAACAAAATATTTAGCTAAATGTTTAAACAAAAAATGTTATTTTTAGCTTTATTTTTTAGTTTTATAGCTTTAAAATCGTGGGAGCTATCAAAGAGAGCTGCATTTTAATATTAAAGATTTACACTAAATGTGTTGGTTTGTACCAAAAAACACATGCAAAATGCTAAAATATTCAATATTAAATTGAGTTCAATTTCAAACTGCAGTTCACTCAAAACTCAATTAAGATAAAACTCCAGTGAATTGTGAAATGAAGAACTTTGTAAAGTTTGTTTACATTCTCAAATCTTTAAGTTCAAACTTTTGCAACTAAAAAATCAGCCTCCACATTTTGCTTTTAGATTTTAACTTATATACAATTACACACCTATAATTTTTAGTCTACTTAAGTTTTTCATAATTTCAGATCATGCTTAAAGCGTTTGCAAAAGAATCCTCAAAACTTTACAAGATGTAAGTATTGCTACCATTTGATTGTAATATGAAGGCTTTTGAGAACCACAAATTGTCCTATTCTTGCCTTTTTGTTGGGATCGAGGACAACTAGACTTACTATTCCAAGCGATTCGATGAGCGAATCGCGAGGTTCAGTAAGCAACGAGAAGTATCACATTTCTAACCCATGTTTATGAAATTAAACCTTTTCTTGCTTACGATAAAAGATTAGGTATAAGATATGCTCATAATAGTTTATTGAGGGTTAGCATACACACATAATAAAGTATGAAAGATAAGTAATCCTTTAGAATGTTCCAGCTATCTACTCAGAATGACTTACGTCTAAGCATACAGAGAATAACTAGTTACAGTTCTTCAGGCATGCAGCCCTTTTATTGACATGTGAGACAGGGGCGCTCGGGAATCAGACAGGGGTAAAAGGTTGCGTGATCAATGTGATATTTTACCGTAACGTAAATCTAAAAGCTGGGATCCGTGTGTGCTGTCTACATACATAAATATTCATATTTTACATCAGTCTGCCTTAAAACAGTATTTTTCACTTATTTCTCAAATAAAATATTTTTGCAGCGATTCTTCAAAGAATGGAACCTCAACAATTTTCTACGAGTTTCATGGGAATGCGACCTCCATTGCTGTAGATGCATTTTCTGGGTTGAGTGAGAATAATCATTCACTGATGAAAACGACAATGTGTGTTCAAGAAGTAAACTGCACTTGTTTATTTGAAAAAAACTTTCATTTTTTGATGTTTAGTCATGATTAAGTTTTGCTTTTGAAGCAAAATTTTTTTTATCCTTCTGTTGTCTCAGGAATTTTATGAATCAATCAATAATTTTTTCAGACCCTCCTACTAACTGTAGAAAGACACAATGCCAGTTTGGTTGTCAGAGATGAAGAGTTTAGTTTGACATGTGTTGCTCGAGGATTTAAAAATCCAAAGTTTGTTTGGTAAGTTTAAATTGATGTCAACCGTATTTAATCAAACAACTATAAGTGCACTTTGGAATTCAATCATACAGAGGCTGGGTATATTTGTTACATAGGCAACCCAGGGTCGAACCCCGAGCCTGTTGCCATGGACCACTCCGGCCACAGCATTTATTTGTTTAATCCAATATTTTACGATCCTTCATTTAATCATCTTGTAGACTTATGAAAATAAGATTTATTTTGAAATGTTTCCAGGAAGAAAGACGTGTTCTTCAGGATTGATCCTTTGATGTCAATCACAACTCAGCGTCCCATATATCCATCAAATTTTGTGTACGTAGCGAGACACTTCGAGAGACGGCATATTACCATCTGGTTGGACATTATATTTTACAAATCTCTGACTTAATACAATCTTGAATCATCTGTTTTTCGATTCATTTAAGGCCAGTTGAGCCTGGCTCAACCAGTGATGAGTTTCAGAATGCCATAACGATTGCTCCAGCTAACTCCTATGACAGTGGATTATTTTCTTGCACAGTAATGTTAATCAAATGTTTCAGAATATTTTGTTTAAGTAGTGATTGATGCTATTTTCTGAAAATGAAATAGGTCTATGAAACACTGAGCGAGAATTTCAGTTTGTCAAACATGGAATCGCTGCCTAGCCAAACAGCCTCGTTACGAATCAACGTGTTAACGAAACCAAGGATAGAAGTGTATCCTAAATCTTTGACAATTATACAGCAATGCAAGAATGTAAATGTAAGTAGGTTTTTTTTATCTTGACATCGTTTCCTTGGCTTAATTATATATTTTTTGTTTTTAGGGTTCTCCAGAGTTGTGTCAGAAGGTTACAGAACACAATACCCTGCACTGTTTCGTTTTGAGCAACGTGGACAATGGCACCGCCCTGAACTACAACTTTTTTTGGCAGAAAAATGGACAGAATGTTTCAGATTTGAGTCACAGGTTTTCCTATTTTTTTCTCCAATTATTAATTCCTTATTTATTGACGTTTACAAACCAACTCTCCAGATTTGAGCACGAAGATGAAATGTGGGAACCTTTAGGAAAAACCTTGACTATCGGAGAGCTACATGTAAGATTCTCTTGTTTTGGAGATTTAAATCAAATAATTAGTTTCTTTTGATTCAGAATCGTACCAACTTCACGTGTGTGGCATATGATCGACGGTATCCCGAAATTATTTCATCAGAAACTATAATTGTGTCAGTTGCTAAAACTATTGACGAAACATGCCGTACTACCACAATTGCACAGCAACTCTGGCCATTTACTTTGATGGTGAGAAATGGTCATTTTAATAGTGTTCTTGTCTGGGGGTCAGCTTTTCAAATGAAACAAAATTTTAATTTTTGTGATTTTTTTATCTTTCCAAAGAGACAGACTAATAATGAGTCTGATGCTGCAGTCTGAAAATGAGAGATGAGATGAAAACCCAGGGATGACCTTCCCAACCAAGAAAAGAATCAATAATGAACTGGTTTTTGGCAGCACTTTATATACAAAAGGGGAGCTAGAAAAATAAAGGCTAAAGTGAAGAGGGTAAAAATTTTTGCCCCAAGAACAACAAGAGGTGGGAATGAGAAACCATAAGGGCAGCCTGTTTTGAAATGAATGAAAACATGGCTGAGAGGTCATAGGCACCTGACTGAGAACTTAGATCTAAGGTTGTGGTTGGGGGTTCAATCCCTGGCCGCCCATGCCAGCAATTTTTCAACTCCAGATTGCCAAAAAAATCAACAAGGCACTCTCAGTCAGGGTAATAGTAATTTGCAGTGGCCATATGAACTTCTATGGAGGGACTCTTATAAAGGTGTTGGTTGTGCATCAACATCGCCTGAGTCTATACTGCACAAGATGATTATTATTATTATTATTATTATTATTATTAATGTTAAAATATTATCTTAAAGTGAAGGAAAAGTAATAGCTTGAATTAAGTGCATGCTACAATATTAATATTGAATGTTTTTACTTCTAGGGAGAGGATGCTTATGTCAAATGTACGAAAGCTTTAGGCTACAGCTCTCACAGGTGTGATCGGGGTCATGGAGCACTAAAATGGACCGAACAAATAGACAATGTAAAATTTTAGAGTTCAGGTTTTTTGGGGTTTTGCATCTGGTTGTCTCTTATTCAGAGCGATTGTTTGAGAGAATCCCTTATTGGCTGGCAAAGGCGCATTGAGCGTTTTCTCTCGGGATATTCTGAGGATTCATCAGACGAGCAAATCTTGTTCAACTTCACTTCAAATTTTGAAGACATTGTTAACAGCAAAGCCCTGACCAGAAAAGAGCAACAAGTCGTCTTTGCAGTTCTTAGCAAAATGTTTTGGGTAAGTTTTTTCACTAAACAAATTGATCAGTTTTAACATCTTAAAATGCTTTTTCTTCTCTAGGCAATGTATTCAAAACCATTCAACTTGAATTACTCTGCCATGTCTGACATATTTTATTTAAAGTGTCTCCCTCACTTAATGGTAAGTGCCTATATTAGTGAAATTTATGTGACAGTTTTGCAATGTTTATTTTTCTTAACAGTTGCTGCCAAACCCCAACATTGAAAGTCTTTTGGAGACTTTTGATCTGATCCGCACTTCTGCACTTGTGTTTGGTTCAAGGCTTACCAGGACTGATAGATCAATGAGAAATCAAAAAAGTAGTGGGCAAATAACCTAGACTTTGTTACTTTTTGTCTAATACTTTTTTTTCCAAATTCAGTGTTCTCTTGGGAGGAGCCTTACACAACAGGGTGTTTTCACGATATGAAGGTAGCTGTGAAACTTGTGCAGATCACAAACAGTCCTAAAAATAGCTACAAAAAAATATGGCCAACGGCACAGCAAACGTTAGCGAAAGAAAATTATATCCCACAAGCAAAAGAGGCTCTTCCAAATTCAACGTAAGAATATTTGATCTTAGGTTACAAAGATAAAAACGGTAAGTTTTAACTCAGACCTGAGCCGACCCCCACCATCCCCCCTGTTATCTTCTATCGTCTCTATATATAAAAATGGAAATCCAAACCCCTGCACCAATCTTGATGAAATTTTGCACAAACATCCCCACCTGTCCAAGGAGGGTTTTGGTGCAGGTTTGACCCCCTCCCCCTCTCCCCTAGGACTGGGGGGCCTAAAATACTAAAAGCTGAAGATGACATTTTTGAAAACTCTTTATGAAACAAAATATGTTTATCTGGTTGCAAATATATAA
>Ga0194133_10005541_pt1 | contig 16037 bp, 12 predicted proteins | sample TA2KigOf40mmetaG_FD_155448 | JGI IMG/M metagenome (GOLD analysis project Ga0194133, IMG submission 155448) | Freshwater microbial communities from Lake Tanganyika, Tanzania - TA2015055 Kigoma Offshore 40m | ecosystem: Environmental > Aquatic > Freshwater > Lake | place: Tanzania: Lake...
TTTTCATTTTCATTTTCATTTTCATTTTCATTTTCATTTTCATTTTCATTTTCATTTTCATTTTCATTTTCATTTTCATTTTCATTTTCATTTTCATTTTCATCATTATAACCCCGGCGTCTATTAAATTCTTCTTGTTTCTTTGCATTATTTACAAGATATAATTGAGAAATCTTTTCGTAAATTTCGATTAAATCAATAGAAGTATCATCAGATGTAAATGATTTATTAATTGTTAGTAATTTTTCTTCTTGATTATAATTAATAAGCTTTGAATTATTGAGTGAATTGAGAACAATATTTAATGTATAACTATTAAAAGTTTGTAAACTTGTTATTAAATCTTGTACACTAATCTGTGGTTTTTGATTAATTTTATCAAATACCATAAATTGATTAAGAGACATGATAATTATATATGGTTTATCAAATGTTACTGTAATATTTACACTTGATAAAGATGGATAAAATTGTATCTTTTTATTTGGATTAATTTTTTCAAATGTTGTATTTAAAACTTTTGCATAAAAATATAACTTTTTATAATTGTATAGAAATTCATGATTAAATGTTTCTTCTGTTGTTAAACACCAAATATCACGTTGTAAAAGTTTAAAATCCATAAACTCTTTATCATAAGTTTCATCTGCAAATTGTGGATCAACAACTTTGATTTTAGTATTTTTAACATAATTCTTAATATAGTTTGTTTGATTAATATCTTTAATTAAATCTAAAGTTGTTAAAACTAGACGTCTATTATATTTATATTTATTTGCAATCATCTTGAGAATTTTTATTTCTAAATCCAAGTTTGTCCCATCTAAAATACGTTTACAAAGTCTAAAATTATAGTCAGATAACATAAAGTGACCATTTATATTTTCTTCATCCAGAATTGGCATAACAGTAATTAAATCATAGATTTGATTTGATATGAATTCGTATTTTGTATCATCTGATACATTTTGAAGTTGTTGAATCTGTTGAATCAAATCAGATAATCTTGAAACAAGTTTTTTTTGTATATTTTTATTAGTTGTAATATATGATGTATTAAGTAATTTTGGATGAATATTGCAACCGTCAAAAAGTCCAAGATTTTTATCATAAAAGATTTTAAAATTATTAATAATGAGACCATAGGAAATCATCAAATTAAAATCTTCATAAACTTTTTCAATAAATGTATCTGATAATTTTTCTAGAAATACAATTTTATAAAAATAATATGAAGACATCATAAAAATTAAATCATAATTATTTTGAGTCATAAAATTTTTAAGGCATCCAAATGTGTATCTAATGTTTTTAACTCCTTTTGCATATAAATTATTAAATTTAATAAAATCTTCAATAGTATCAATTTTATCTTTCTCAGTTAGACATAATTTTTCAAGATATTTAGCAAGAAATTCATATGGATTTTGTCCATGTTTCATAAATTCAAAAAGAAGAAAATCACCTTCAACAATATTATATGTATCAGTAACAAATAAATCATCTACATACATTTGCAAATACTTTTCAGTATTTTCTAAACTACATAAAGGTTGATCATTTAATTCTTGTACATTAAATTTATCAGCATTAGAATTGTAAAAAATATCAATTAAAGCCATATTTATTATTATTCCATCAATATACATTTATTTGATATAATATATTTTTATCAATTTTTTTTAACTTACATTTTGAAATGGATTATAATCATGTGTACCAACCTCTCTAAAATGTATTCCATTAACGTTATAAGGAACAGATAATTTAATTGTAATAAAATTTATATTAGGTGGTAATAAATTTTTAGGAATAATGACACCAAGATAACGTTGATACATAACTGAATTATGATGACGTGCAAATGGATTGTTAAAAGTATCATATAATCCACCTAATGATGTATAATTTGTACCATCCGCATTTTGTATTGATACATTAATTATTCCAGGGCCCCAACTATTATTATGTTCAATTATGTAAAAAACTTTATCATTTCCTGAATAAACATATGGTATCTTAAATATTGGTTCTGTATTTGAAACAAATCTCGCCAATGGTTGATTATTCCAATTATCAGAAGACCAAATAATCATTGGATTCGTATTATCTATATCGCTTTCTAAATCTTTATTTGTTTGCCAATGTATTGATAATCCTGATAATTTACAATGATTCCAGGGATTTGTTGAAAATGCTAAACCAGAATACCAAGAATCACTTCCAGAACGAAAATTATTAATCATAATTTTTCTATTATCTGGCATTTTAAATGGAACAGGATACCAAACAAAACGGTCCCAGCGTTCATTATGAATTGCACCATTTGGCGATATATTATTTAAATATTGTAATCCATCTGCAAATTTACCAAATGATGTATATGGATTTCTTGTTAATACTTTAAATGTGGACCATCTATCATTTAGCATTTGTACCCACAAAACATTATAATCATAATTTGAACCAGAAGGTGGATTTGGTATTGATATCTCAATCCCAGTATCATTTGATTCTTTATTAGATCTTGTTGTAGTTGAATAAATAAATTTACCATTCTGATCATTTGATGGCCATTTTTCATTATTCCACCTTAAATCAAAACCAGTATTTATTACCTTAATATCCTTGTCAATATAAGATCTTAAATTAGACCAAATTATAGATTGTTTAGGTAGATACATATAATCATTTATTGGACTAGCTGATAATAATAATGTATTAATTGTTGCTTCAGACAGACATTTATTATTTGTAAAACAAATTTGTGGAGATGTAATTTTTTGTGATGATAATGTATTACCAGTAAGATTATTTGTATTTATATTATTAGCTGACAAATCTTTTATTTTAGCATCTTGTATTTTAGCTTCTTGTAATATTTCTAAATTATTCGATAGTATTTTTTGATTATTATACATTGATGATATTGTCTGTAGAGCAACATTTGAATCAAAATTTTCTTGTTTTGTATATAAATATATTATTAATATTAATAATAGTATTATAATTATAATTCTAAAATTCATATATATATATATATTAAAAAATGAAAATTTAATTTATTAAGAAAATATTAATAATATACAAAATATAAAATACAAAAATATACAATGATTATAAGAATATATAAAAGAAACCATGAAAAACTTGTAGATATTGACTATAATCAAAAGGTCCAAAAAAACCAAATAGAACAAATAAAAATACAAAGATATTTAAATCTAATAAAAAAGATTAAAAATAATACAACAGAAGTATACACAGAAGAAACTGAATTATTATATGACGATGATGATTATATTATTGTTTCATATAAAAAGACATTACATAATAATGAATTATTTCCTAATTTAAAAGTCTATTCATATGATAAAAATATAGATTATTGGGAGGTAAATATTAAAATAGAAAAAATAAATGAAATAAATGAAATAAAAAAAATAAAACTAATAAATGAATCTATTAAATTTTTAGAGATAGAATTGAATGATAATTTTAGAGAATCATATTCAGTAGAAACTTTATTAGACCAAATAAAACAGCAAATATTAAAAAATTGATGATTTATTTATATTTATTTATTACTATTTAATATATAAAATAAAAAGATGGATGCTTTAACAGATATATTTGATGAAATTGAACTTATATGTCACGATTGTGTATGGGAAGCTACATGTAGTGAATCTATTAGAGAATGGAATAACAAATCGAAACAATCGACATTTAGAAATAAAAAATCTAAATCTTATCCGTGGCATAAACCAAGATGTGGTTATATTTATGATAATGGTAAATATTGCGAACATAAATCTTATTTTTCAGGAATATCTAGACATGAAAAACATGATATAGATGCATGTGATAGAAAAGTATTTTGTTATATTCATAAGAAATATCAATATAAAATTTATGAAAAACAATCATTGAAAATTGAAAAAATTATTTTACAAAGAATTGAAGATCATTCGAAATTGAATAAAGAATTGTTTATTACAGAAGAAAATAAAAAATATATTAATCAATTAAAAGAAAAATATTCAAAGAATCATATTCAGTAGAAACTTTATTAGACCAAATAAAACAGCAAATATTAAACCATAGACAACAACACCTAAGAATGATACAACACCATCTTCATTAGGATTAATCTGTTTGACATACTTACCAATTAATTGTTTAATAAAATTCTGAGATAATAATATAAAAATTATCCAGATTAATAAAGGGTCTCTAATGAATTCTGGTATTTTAAAAGGTAATTTAAATTTTGATTTTTTATCACTTTTCTCTTTATCTTCTTTTTTTTCTTCATCTTCATCTGTTTCTGTATCTTTTGATTTTTTTGATTTATTTTTTCCGTTTGATTTTAATTTCTTTTTTTTAGGTTTCGATTCATCTGAATCAGTATTTATTTGATTTATTAAAGCATCAATTGCGTCTTCATCTTTCTGTCTCTGATCATCCACATCAATATTTCTATCATCCATATATTGTCTCATATGTTGTTGATTAATATGTTTTGCTTGTTGTTCAACAACATCTTTTCTTAACATACCGATTGGAGTACCTCCACCCATTTCACTGATATTCATTATAAATAATATAAATAATGATTATTAATTTTTAAAATTAATCTATCTGAAGTATTGGAAAATCTTTTAATTCACATAATAAATTCATATTTTTATATCTGATATATTCCGATGATATTATACTAAAAAAATTTGGGTTATATGTAATATTTGGAAAATTATTTATTGTATTCATTTTTTTGTTTATCTCATCAATATTTAAATCTTCCAAATTTATTTTCTTTGTATATCTACTTCTATCAATTTCTATATGATTTTTATATAGGTGTAATATTTCTTTTATTGTTTTTTCAGTAAGATTAAGACATCTGGGATGTTCATCTTGATGATCAGTTAATGTCAAAATAACTTTACCGAATATTTTTTTACCATAAATTGTTGAAGCATATACATTGAGATTTTCCTCTTGTTGTTCTTCAGCTTTTGATACATAAAATGTTAGAGTATAATCTAATAATTTATGTTCATAATAACGAATATTCTCAAATGTATCTTTGTATACTTGAGATTCTAAAACATCATTTACATACTCAATTTGTCTACAATCTCCATTTACATCAATCTGAATACCATCTCTTACAAAAACATTACGAACAATTGTTATAAAGTCTGATAAAGTAAAATTATCATATGATTCATCATGCAAATTTCTTTTGATAAATATCATTCGACCATTAACATTTACATCTCTGACAATTTGTGACGCCAACTTATTAAAATCTTTATCATCAGTTTTATCAGTCTGGGCATATATTGTCTGATAAACATTAAATTCATTATAGTCAACATCAGAAATTCCTATTAATTTATCAGGTGTTAATCCAGATTCTTGCAGAACTATAAATAGGTCATTTATTGATTCTATTTTTACAAATTTGATTGAATCTTTTAATTCATCTGATAATTTAGTAAATGTAAAATTATTTATAAACCATGTCTCTTCACCAAAACCCTCATGTACATCTAGAATACCAATTGTAACGTCCATTGTCATTGTAAATATTATTATAAAATAGTAATAAAATAAAAAAATAAATTTATAACGCTTTAAAATTTTGTGGTAATTTAGATAAACTTAATATTTAAAATTTTCAAAAATTACACCCATTCTTTTTAATTCGTCTAATATATTTGAAACGTAACGTCTACGGATAAATTCATTAATTGTAAGTTTTATTCGATGTGGATCTTTATTTATTTTTCCATTTACCCCTCCATTTTGAATATAATTAACTTCATAAACATAGCCTGGATTATTTAATTCTGCAAATCCACCTATTTTTAATTCTTTTATTAATGGTTTACCATTTATTATTCCACGTGTAATCATTGATTTATGAGCAATAGATGATAAAGATAACCATTCATCAATATATGCATATGGTACATCTTCTAATTTTGTTTCATAACGATTTAAACTTGTGACATATAATACTTTATTATTATTTTTATATTCTGTTAACCAATTATTAATAAATTCAATTAGTTTATCATATTTAATCTGTTTATGTGTTTTTCTATAGATTTCTTCTAACTGTGTCCGCTGTTCTTCAATAAATTTACGATTTAAAAAATTTAATGGAAATTCTCCAGAAATAATTGATTGCCGATGAACATCTAGATTATGAGTTATAATCTGTGTAACACAACTATCTAAAGGTATATCAACAAAAAAATTATTATCATTTTCTAAATTTAATTTAATCTTAAATCTATTATCATTTATAAAATTTGTTAAACCAATTACAATATAATTTGTATTTTTTTTATATTGACTCAATTCATTATAAATTTGTTCCTTCCATTCTTCTGGCTTTAAATTGTAATTTGATTTTATTAATAATTTTTTTGTTAGTTCATCTAGATCTATTACATCAATATTAATTTGATTCATTTTTGTAACAAAATCTAATTTTAAATATGAGTTTATACCAATAATATGAGCTATAATCATATATATAATAAATGAATAAAATTAATATTCTTACGTTATTATTATATATAAATGAGTAAAATATGCTTTGGCAATAGTTTTTGTATGGATAAAACATTATTATTTTTAATAATTATAATAGCAATAGGTATTCTTGTATATGACCGCTTTATGTTAAAAAAAGAAATAACAAAAATCACATCGGCAACACCTGCTCCCGTTCAACAATCAAATTCTCGACCTATTCAACAAATTACGATTCCTCCGATTCCTCCACCAATACAACCAATACCGCCAATACCGCCAACAATTGGTCAAGTTATGAAAGAATATGATTATAAAATGCTTGAAGATCCTTTAACTCCACCATTTAAGAGAGATGATTATATGGTTCCAGCTCAAATGGTAAGACCAGATTTATATGGAATATACACTTCAGGTGCTCCAGGTACATTTAGAAAGATGGGATATCTTAAATCTTCAAATCCAAATGGTAATTATACATATCTTAATCTAATTGGTCGACCAAAATATAATGGTTCATCTATTTATGAATATTATGTAACTTCTACAAATCGGGATGATTCTATTAAATTTTATTTACACAAATATAAAAAAGAATTATATGATGGGGATACAGTAAAGGTGCCACAGATTGGTTCTGAGGAGTTTGAAGTAATAATTGATAAGGACTTAAATCTTGAATATAATCCTTTATTATTTTAATCTAACAAGAATAAATAATATTCGGTATAACGATATTGATCTTCTGATTTTATATTTTTATTTATTAATGGTTCAGTCACATCTATTTTAATAGATTTATTATCATCAATATCTTCTCTAACTTTGATATTTACAAAAAGCTTAACTTTAATAATTTGTGGTTTTTTTGATAAATATGATACTATTGCAGAATATATATCTAATTGAATTTTATTTGTTACTCTAAATCTTGATGTTATTAATTCTGTTTTCAAAAAATTATTAGTTGGTTCTAATTCAACACCATAATTTAGAATCTTTCTTAAAATTGTAGTATTTTTCTTTTTCATTGTTGGTATCGCCCAGGCCCATGACCAAATCATAGTGTTGGAGTCATATGAACCAATATATTCATATTTTGATTTTATTAATTTATTAAATTCATCATCATATAAAATTATTTGATTATGTTCAAAATCTTTCTCAGAATCAATAAATTCAATATATTTTAATCGTTTAATAAGGTCATCTTGTTTATTTTGATTTGAATCAAAATATTCTAAAGCCTCTTTAACTAAAATTACATCTGGTGTTAAATTTACTTTTACAATATTTTTATCATTCTTCTCATCATTTATATCATTTCTATCTTTTATATCTTTATTATTTACTTGTAATTTAATCATATAATATTATATATTTATTTTTTCTATACGTTTTAACATAATATCTTTAATTGATACAGCTGATTTAACAGATGTAAACTCTCTATTTTTTGATTCTTGAATCAATTTTAATTCTGCTTTATTACATTGAAAAATTTTTGGAAATCCTCCAAGACCTGATAAATTTTCATCCATTTATATATTTATATATTTATATTTTAGTTAACATAAAAAAATCAAAAAATCAATAAAAAAAATAAATAAATAAATCAATAAATCAATAAATCAATCAAAATTTATAATAAAAGCTGACGGATCTAAGTAGGTTTTTGGTTGTGTATCATCTTCATTATTATCATTCTCTATTTCTTCGTCAATGTTATCATCAATAATAACATCTGAATTATTATCTTCAACCATATCATCTTTAGATAATTTAATAAAATGTAAAATATTACAACATCTGCCTCTATTATTACATGAGAATTTTATATATTCTGTATCAGATATAGGTCCTATAAAATTATTATATAACAATCTATGTAAAGCAACTTTTCTTTTTTTAAAATAAAAATTTATAAACGTTGATTTATGATTCCATACATTTGTTACATAACCAGTCCAAATACAACAACTAGTTGTAGAGAATATTGATGTATTTATATTCTTAACTATTCTAGTCATATCGCGATAAGATAACATTTTATTTTCATCAATATTTTTAACTTGCTTATTTACCATTTCATCCAAAATTACACTTTTTTTTGTCATAAAGTTATTAATATTATATTGTATAAAAAAAAATATTTAAAATTCACTTAGATAATTCAAATAAAATATAGAATTTCTATTACAGATGGAATCTCTGTTAATGTTCCGGGTTTAAAATTATTTGTAAAATATGTTAATCTTATATTTATACATTTAGTATTAAATTTATATTTTTCTTGTTCTTTTATTGGTATTATATTTCCATTATCAAATATAAATAAGATGTTATTATCTGAATTATAAACAACAATTGGTATTGATTTTGTTATCTTATTTAGAACATATAATTCAACAAATAAATCGGTTATAGTAGCATTGTCTGATAAAACTCTTGTAATGTATGTTTTTATTTTATTATGTCCAATATGTTCTGATAATTCTTCTTCAATAAATTTTTTATTTTTATCATTAAGAAGAAAATCTATAACTGATGCTTTAAAATGGGAAGCTAATTCAGTTTGTATTTGAGAATAAAATCCAAGATTTTTAGCTTCAACATCATTATATTCATTCTTTATCCAATAAAACCCATTAACGTATGCTCTAAATACTGTCATATTGTTTTGTATTAATCTTTGTAAATAATATTCTTTCATATTCTGTAATGTATTATCTTCATTTATGTGATTGATTTGATTTATATTTGATTCTAAAGTCTTTGCTAACTTTTTCTTACCAATCTGTGGAATATTATCTTTGCCAAATATATCAGATAATATTTTCTTAACATTGCTTCCAGAATATCTTAAAATTGTTTGTTCATTTCTTTCTGTATATTTATTAAAATCAACAATATCTGATACAAAATAATCATCAATCTTTAAAATCTCATATGCTTTTCTATCATTTGTTGCTAATTCTTCACTAATTTTATTAATAAATTTTATTAATTCTTTTTTAGTAATTGACATATAACATCCTGTTTTTGTAAAATGACAATGAGTATTTGAATTACATTGATCTTTTGTTTTATTATTTAAACAAGAAGTTCTATCATTATCTATTTGATATTGTTTTATATCTGGTAATGAATTTGCAATATGTACAAGTTTATCAAATTTCCCACCATTTTGTTCATTTTGTTCATTTCCTTCTTTTTCTTCTTTTTCTTCTTTTTTTTCTTTTTCTTCTTCTTCTTTTGCAGCATCTTCATCGACCTCAATCTCAGCTAATTCATCTTCTTTTTCGCCTTTATCACTAACTATCTTTTTATATTTTTGATACAAATCTTGATTTGCTAATTTAAATAAAATTAATCTAATATTATCTACTTTTTCTTCATAATTTAATTTTGTTGAATTTATAATCTTTGTTAATTTTTCTTTAAGATTAGTATTTTCAAATTTGTTAAGATAATTTGATAATTCAAGTCTAAATAATTCGTAAGATTCTGATAAATATTCATCTAAATTAACTTCTAAAACTCTTTCATCTGTTTTAACATTTAATTTACGTTTAATAATCTCTTCATCTATTTTTTCTATTATTGGTGCTTTCTCATATGAGAGTTTTAATTTATCTAATTCATCTTTTTCAATCCATTCTTCTATTACTGGTATTGTATTTGTTGTAATAGTTACAAGTGATTTAACTTCTATTTTCGAACCCTTTTCATTCTCATAATATACACCTACACATTTTACTGGTATTAATTCTTTACTGTTTTTAAATAAGTCCATTAAATAGTTATATGTTTTTTTAAAAGATTGAATATATTTATCAATTGATTTTACAATCTGGATATTATATAGAGCACCAGATGGTCTTACAGGTACTAAGAAATTATCATCAGTAACAAAAAAGTTTGTCTTATTTCTAGAATCTACTACCTGAAATTTAATTTTATATTTATCAAGTTTCTGTATGTAATAATATATTTCATTTGCTACTGGTGCTGAATCTTTGTATACAATTTTATCTAGAAAAGAACCTTTACAATTTTCAATATAAAATTTTTCAATTTGTTTCATAATCTGATGTTCGATTGAATATAATTTTTCTATTATAATTGTTTTATCATCTTCATTTAATTTTTTAACAAGCACAACTGGAAAATAATTTTTTCCATCTTTAATAATAATTATAGTTTTTCTATTTTTATCAGATAAAGAATATATATCTTCTATGTTCTGACATATTAAATTAAAATCTTCTTTTATTTTTTCCTTCTCAAAATTCTTCTTTATTATAGTTACCTTCTTTTGGAATAAGATTATATTTAAACCACCTTTTACAAGAACATTTGGTATTGATATTAAATTATTTAGCAAATCAAAATCTAATTTATTATTATTTTTCAAATATGATATAAAATTTTCTATTAGTCCAAATTGTGTAGCAATATCACCTGAATTTAATGATATATATATTTGTTTGGATCTATCTTTTTCTAATCCATCAATCATTTTTGTCATTATTTCATCTGTCGACATATCTAAACAAGATGCAATACAATTTAAGAATGGATTATCACTTTGGACTGAACCATATTTAAAAAAATATCCATTATCGGTTGTCTTTGTTAGATAATGTTGTTTAATAAATTTATCACGATTATTCATAAAGTTAAAATAAAAATCTAAATATCTTGGTAACAATCCAAATCTACCTTCTTGAATTTTATTTGTATCTTGTAAAATATATAGTTTTTCAAGAATATTTGCATCATCCGATTTCTTAATTACTTCTTGTTTAGATTCTACACCTTTACATTGTGAATAAAATTCTTGTTTATTTGTATTCTTTGATTCAGCTGGATTTTTTTTGAAACAACAAGGCATACAATGTCCATATGGGTTTTTACAACGAGTTAAAAAACCAACATAAAAATGTTCACCATTTATCTCAGGGTCACAAGTATAATGTATTTCATTTCCTGTTGGTTCACCATCTGGATTAAATTCGGCAAACTTTAAAGTCTTTAATTGTATTTCTTCTTTCTTACCAGTCTTAGAATTTTTAACCATAACAGTTTTCTCATATTCGCCTGTCTTTTTATTTAATTTATATCCTGATTTTAATAATTCTGCCATTGATTCTGCATTAAATTGTGTAGGTCGTCTTCTTTTTCCATCACCACTATTCTGGCAACATCTAGTCCATTGTGTTTCACCTTCTTGTGGTTTATAACCAATTCTTTGTTTATCCATTTTGGCCATCTTTTTAACAACTTTAATTTCTTCACTTACAAGTACTATATCCTGTACTTTGCTTCTTCTCTTTGCAATCTTGTTTAATTCTTTAAGTTTATCCTTTAAGGCTTGTCTTTCGGGTTTCTTGTATAAATATGTTTCAATGTATAAATATAATAGAACATTCATAAATCCAACCATTCTGTCTAATTGTTTTTTATTTCTCGCACCACTAATTCTAATCTTATAATTCTCTCTCTGTTTACCCTGGATATCAATACCAATACCCGGTGATTTGTATTTTGGTAAAGATTCAAATTTCTTTAAAATCTTTCTACTTTTTTTCAAATATGAATATCTCTGTTTTATCTTTTCTACTTCTTCTAAAGCTCTATCTTCAGTTATATTAAATTGTTTAGATATCTCTACAGCTAGTATTTTATCCGTAACTTCATAATTTCTTAAAAAGTGTAAGATTCTCATTTCAATTTTCGTTTGATTATCATATTTTGATTGACGCTTAAATCTTAAATATGTACCGTATTTACTTACATCTTCTGTCCCACCAAGTTTAGATTGACGTTTTCTAGGATCAATAACTAGAGCAACATATGGGAAAAAATATCTAGAAAATTCACTGAGATCATTATGATTAATATTAAATTTTTCAGGTAATTCAAATTTTTGTACAGTATTGATGAATGCATAGACAAATTCAAAATCTTCAGGATTATAAAATCTCTGTCTATTCTTCTCAGAATTAATCTTTGTTATTAAATTATTAATTATTGGAAATGATAAAGCAATATCTTCAATTACAGCTTTATCATCCTCTTTCCAAACCATCTTATATTCTAAACGTCCGGATTCATTTATTGTTACACTTAAAAATCTATCTCCAAATCTATCAGTAATTGGAAATTTAAAAGTTATACCATAAGGTGTATTTTCAAACCATTTCGTAATTACATCTGTTGTTTCCTGTTTAGTCATATATTTTGTAACTGTTTCATCATGAAATTTATAAACTATATTACCATCTAATGTTTGATATAAAACAAATGGATATGAATTATTTACAATAAATTCATTAAATATTCTATATAAATCTATCTTTATTCCTTCTTTTAATCTTAATTTAACATGTATAATTGATTGTATTACAAAAGTATCTTTGAAATTTTTCTTTCCTTCATTTGTAAGATGTGTTGATTCTACAACATTCATCATCTCATTTTCTATTATTAAATCATTATTAATTATTTCAAAAATATTTTTCATTCTTGTTTCCTCAGTCTTCTTATCTGAATTTAAATATCCAATTATATCCTTGATTTCATCTAATCTTATTTTTGGAAAATACAATTTAAAATATATATCTGTTAGATTTTTAACTGCTTCAACTGAACCTGCATAATTTAATCCTAATTCATTATAAACATCTAATAAATATATCTCATTGTTCATAATATAATCTTCATAATCTGATAATATATTTGTATCGTCATCTTCGCGTCTAATCTTACTAGTATATCTCTTCATTGTGTCTCTTAAATTTTTTAATTGATTATCAATCTCTTCATATACACGTAAATTGTTATTTGGTTCAATATCAACATTTAACATTTCGTTACGTCTTAACCATTTTTGTCCAATCATAACTTTCTCAATGTTATTATTATAATAATACTCAGTCCATAAATATTGTCTAGATGGTATTAAATATGATGATTCTCCAAATTGATCAGAATTTTTTAATGAACAACATATCTTATCCTTTACAATCTTAACTGTATCATCTTTATAAATATAATTTAATGTTACATAAACTTTTGTGAATATATCTTTTAATGTTTCATCATATACATTATTCATTTTTGTTGTATCAAATTCAACCATTGAATTTATTTTTTTTTGAAAAATCTTATTATCATCTAAAGCTTTCTTAATTAATTCTGTTGTTTTTGATACTTCTTTATCATAAGATACATCAACATCTTTATATAATTGTTCAATCTCTTCTAAATCTACAGCTTCCTCTTCATTCTTTGGTTCTTCTGGTATCTCAATATCTTGATCTAATTCGTCATCGATATTGTCTTCTTGTGGTTTTTCTTCTTGATCTTCTTGTTCTTCTTGATCTTCTTGTGGTTCATCTTTTGTTTCACCATAATCATCATCTTCAAATCCACCTTCTAAGGATTTATTATTATGTTTATTAGATTTATTATAATGTTTACTTTTATTACTTCTTTGTTGTTGAAATTTCTTTTTTAAAATTGAATCAATTGATATCTTTTTATGAGTTGTATAATCTTTATCTAGATCTAAATCAACTGCTAATGCTGTTTCTTTAGCTTTTTTTTTTAATTTACGTTTTAAATCATCATTTATTAAGGCCTCATAACTATAAATTAATTTTTTCTCAATTAATGTATTCTTTTTAATATGTTTATCAAACCATTCTTGTGAATATAAGTCAATTAATTCAGATTCTTGTACTTTTGATTCTTTTATTAAATATATAGATGATGTAAGATGATAAATATTAAAAAAATAATTATACCAATTTTCTCCATATTTTTTTTCAAGTGTATTAAATTCTTCTTTAGATAAATTAATTAAAGTATCATAAAAGTTTAGAAATTCTATTTTTTTAAGAATTTTCATTATATTTGCAGGCACGTCACCTATAAATATATACACTAAATATTGTGTTCTTCTATTATTATTTTTGTATTTCCAAATTACTTTAATTGGTTCATTCATTATTATATAATAAATAAATAAAATTTATTATATAATTGATTCTGTTATATAAATTCCACAATATTCTTCTGGTGATTTATTAAAATCTACATGTACATAAATATTTAATTCAATTGCTACTTGGGTTATAAATGCAAATATCTTTTTAAATAATGGACCATGTCCATATTCAGGGCATGCTATATGTGAAATCTCGTGTAAAGCTACATACATAATTGTATTAAAATTGTGAAATTTATTCCATTCTCTTTTTGATCTTAAACAAAAAACTAATTCTTCACCCTTATTTACACTATATGATGTTGATGATGATGATTCTTTACTTTCTGCGATTGTTGTTGATTTTATTCTTTCATTTAATTGTTCGATATATGCTTTATAATCTTTATATTTTGTTTCCTTGTTTTTTACTAAATAATCATTTAATTTTATTATATTTAATTTTATAGTCGATAACATAATAACGGCAGTATCTTTATCAGATAAATCGCGCACCATATAATAATTTTGATCTAATGGTGATTTTAAAAATGTCATCGACTTAAAATTATACCAATAAAATATAGATATACCTATTATTAATATTAATAATAATATTATTAATCTCATTATTTACTAATATAATATAAAACAATAATATAAAAATTCATTATATAAAAATAAAAAATATCTTCACTGAAATTATATATCAACAATGGGAAATAATTCTTCAGCTCCAAAATCTAATTGTGGTGGAAAAGCTTTAAATATGCTTCAAACGAAACCAAATTTATATAATACTAATGAACAATTATCAGTTAAATTTTCCAGAAATGATTTAGTTGATAGTGTTAGTGCTTTATCAATGGGTACTGCTCTTAAACCAATGAATGGTGGTGGACGTTTATATTCTGATAATCATTTACATCCTAATGCTCCACAACATCAATCATATCTTAAATATTTATCAACTAAAACAATGGATATGAATGGTGGTGGTGCGTCTACTCTTTCAAGTGGAATTGTCAACAATTTATCTTCTGAATCTGAAGGTGATTGGAATCAAATTAAATCTATGCTTATTCGTGGGCAAAATGGTGGATGTGGTTGTGATGCTGGACGTGTATTACAAGATGGTGGAAATAATAATTTATCCGCATCTTCATCATTTGATTTATCATTCTCAAATTCTCAATCTACAATGAGTGCCGATTCCGAACCTAAAATGTATGGTGGGAATTTATATTCTGCTACATCACCAATGAATATGTCCATGTCACAACATGGTGGGAATTTATATTCTGCTACATCACCAATGAATATGTCCATGTCACAACATGGTGGGAATTTATATTCTGCTACATCACCAATGAATATGTCCATGACACAACATGGTGGGAATTTATATTCTGCCACATCACAATCTGGTGGTAAATGGGATTCTGCAACTAATAGTTCATCTATGCAAAATATTAATTATGAAATG
>Ga0194133_10005542_pt1 | contig 16036 bp, 13 predicted proteins | sample TA2KigOf40mmetaG_FD_155448 | JGI IMG/M metagenome (GOLD analysis project Ga0194133, IMG submission 155448) | Freshwater microbial communities from Lake Tanganyika, Tanzania - TA2015055 Kigoma Offshore 40m | ecosystem: Environmental > Aquatic > Freshwater > Lake | place: Tanzania: Lake...
CTGCCGGCCGGGCCCCCAGAGGCGCAGTATGAGTTCGCCTATGGCCTGCTGCTCCAGGCGCAACGTGGGCAGTCCGATTTCGGGCCGGCGGAGGCAGCGATGAAGGCCTTCGTGGCGCAGAATCCCAACCACCGCCAGGCCGGCGCCGCCCAGTACTGGTATGGCGAGACGCTGTATGCGCGGCGCGACTGGAACAACGCGGCGATCGCCTTCACCGAGGGCTTCAAGAAATACCCGTCCTCCGACAAGGCGCCGGAGAACCTGCTTCGCCTCGGCATGTCGCTCGGCCAGCTCAACCGCAAGCCCGAGGCCTGCGGCGCCCTTGCCGAGATCGGCAGGCGCCATCCCGACGCGCCCCAGGGCCTGCGCCAGAACGCCCAGCGCGAGCGCCAGAAGTTGGGCTGCTGACCACGCGCCATGGCCGTCGCAGGCGGGGACGACGTCGAGGCCCTGTTCGCGACCGCGATGGCTGCCGCCGCGCCCTTCGAGCCGCGGCCGCGCCTGGCCGTGGCGCTCTCCGGTGGCGCCGATTCGACCGCGCTCCTCCTTCTCGCCGAACGCTGGGCGCGCGCGCGCCGGGGCGATGTCCTCGCGCTCGTCGTCGACCATGGATTGCGGCCTGGATCGGCCGGCGAGGCCGATGGCGTCGCCCGCGCCTGCGCGGCGCGCGGCATCGCCCATCGCGTCCTGCGCTGGGACGGGCCGAAGCCGGCCCGGCGCATCCAGGAGCGCGCCCGCGCGGCGCGCTACGCCCTCCTGGAGGACACCTGCGCCGAGCAGGGCATCCTCCACCTGCTGGTCGGGCACCATGCCGGCGACCAGGAAGAGACGATCGCCATGCGCCGCGCGCGACGCAGCGGCGAGGCCGGGCTCGCCGGCATGGCGCTCGACACGCCGCGCGAGCAGCTCCGCATACTGCGCCCGCTCCTGGCCGCGGCGCCGGGCGACCTGCGCGCCTGGCTCCTCGGCCTCGATGTGTCGTGGATCGAGGACCCGAGCAACCGCGATACGCGTTTCCTGCGTGCGCGCATGCGGCTGCGCGGCGAAGGCCTGTCCGCGCGCCCGCGCGACGACGCGCCCAGGGCCTTCGCGGAGGCGAGGCTTTCCGCGTGGCTGGGCCGTCACGCGACCGTCCACCCCGAAGGCTGGGTCGAGCTCGAGCGCGGCGCCTTCGAGGCCGTCGAGGCGCCGATCGCCCGCGCGGCGCTCCGCGGCGCGGCCATGGCCGTGTCCGGCGCGGTCCATCCACCGCGTGGCGAAGCCCTCGGCCTCGCTACCGCCTGGGCGCGATCGGCGGGCCTCGCGGCCGGGCGCCGCTGCTTCGCGGGCTGCCTGCTGGTTCGCACGGCTCACGCGATCGCGGTGCTCCGCGACCCGGCCATGCCGCGCATCGACGGGCTTGCGGCGGGGCAGGGGGACCTCCTGTGGGACCGGCGCTTCCGCATGCGCCTCGCCGACGGGGCCCGCGAGGGCGACGCGATCGTCCCGCTGGGGCGCCTGCCCGCGCGCGCGCCGATGCACGGGAGCGGGCCTGCCGCGATGGCCGCGAAGGTTCTTCCGGCGCTTCAGAGCCTTGACGGGTCATGGCGCGTGCCCCACCTGATGTGTGGACGTGGTTCCGTCGCGCTTGTTAGCGTCCGGCAGATCGACGTCGCCTTCCGTCCAGCCCGCAAGCTTGCGGGCGGCGCGTTTGCCGGACTTCCGGCTGCCGGGCCCAGTGCAACCCAAGCGTCGCGCCGGCCTTCCCCAGGGAAGCGGCGGCGACGATCGCCGGAGAAAGAGCCTCATCCGTGAACAACATCGGCAAGAACCTGACCCTCTGGGTCATCGTGATCGTCCTGCTGGTGGCGCTCTACAGCGTCTTCCAGGGCAACTCGCCGCGCGGCGCGGCGCAGCCGATCGCCTACTCGGACTTCATCGCGGAGGTCGACCGCAGCAATGTCGGCTCCGTGAAGATCAAGGGCCCGAGCATCTCCGGCATGCTGAAGGACGGCCGGACCTTCGTGACCTACGCCCCGTCCGACCCGGCTCTGGTCGATCGCCTGCGCGACAAGAACGTGCGCATCGAGGCCGGCCCGGAGCAGGAGCCGACCAACATCTTCATCTCGTCGATCATCTCCTGGCTGCCCTTCCTCGTCGTCCTCGGCCTCTGGATCTTCTTCATGCGCCAGATGCAGTCCGGCGGCAGGGGCGCGATGGGCTTCGGCAAGTCGCGCGCCAAGCTGCTGACCGAGAAGGTCGGCCGCGTCACCTTCGAGGACGTCGCGGGCATCGACGAGGCGAAGCAGGAGCTCGAGGAGATCGTCGAGTTCCTCCGCGACCCGCAGAAGTTCCAGCGCCTCGGCGGCAAGATCCCCAAGGGCGTGCTGCTCGTCGGCCCGCCGGGCACCGGCAAGACCCTGCTCGCGCGCTCGATCGCGGGCGAGGCGAACGTGCCCTTCTTCACCATCTCGGGCTCCGACTTCGTCGAGATGTTCGTCGGCGTCGGCGCGAGCCGCGTGCGCGACATGTTCGAGCAGGGCAAGAAGAACGCGCCCTGCATCATCTTCATCGACGAGATCGACGCGGTCGGCCGCCATCGCGGCGCCGGGCTCGGCGGCGGCAACGACGAGCGCGAGCAGACGCTCAACCAGATGCTGGTCGAGATGGATGGCTTCGAGTCCAACGAGGGTGTCATCATCATCGCGGCGACGAATCGCCCGGACGTGCTCGATCCCGCGCTGCTGCGCCCCGGCCGCTTCGACCGCCAGGTCGTCGTGCCGAACCCGGATGTCGGCGGCCGCGAGAAGATCCTGAAGGTGCACATGCGCAAGGTGCCGCTGGCGCCGGACGTCGACGCCAAGGTGATCGCGCGCGGCACGCCAGGCTTCTCCGGCGCCGACCTCGCCAACCTCGTCAACGAGGGGGCGCTGCTCGCGGCGCGGCGTGGCAAGCGCTTCGTGACGATGAGCGAGCTCGAGGACGCCAAGGACAAGGTCATGATGGGCACCGAGCGGCGCTCCATGGCCATGACCGAGGACGAGAAGAAGCTCACCGCCTACCACGAGGCCGGCCACGCCCTCGTCGCGCTCTCCGTGCCGAAGACCGATCCGGTCCACAAGGTCACGATCATCCCGCGCGGCCGCGCGCTGGGACTGACGATGCAGCTGCCCGAGCGCGACAAGTACGGCATGAGCATGATCGAGATGCAGTCGCGCCTCGCCATCCTCTTCGGCGGCCGCATCGCCGAGGAGATGATCTTCGGTCCGGAGAACGTCACGACGGGCGCCGGCGGCGACATCCAGCAGGCGACCGCGCTCGCGCGACGCATGGTCACCGAATTCGGGATGAGCGAGAAGCTCGGTCGCGTGCGCTACAACGCGAACGAGCAGGAGGTCTTCCTCGGCCACTCGGTGACGCAGCAGCAGAACATCTCCGAGACCACCGCAGACCTGATCGACAGCGAGGTCAGGCGACTGATCGAGGAGGGCGAGACCTCCGCCCGCAGGATCCTCGGCGAGCGCACCGCCGACCTGCACGCGATCGCGAGGGGCCTGCTCGAGTTCGAGAGCCTGAGCGGCGACGAGATCGGCCAGATCCTCCGCGGCGAGGCGATCCTGCGTCCGGACGACGACGAGCCGCCGCGCTCGACGGGCCGCCGCAGCTCGGTGCCGAGCTCGGGCGCGCGTCCCGAGGGCGGCGGGCTCCGGCCCGAGCCCCAGCCGGGCGCGTGAACCAGACGGAGCCGCCGGCGCCCTTCGGGTTCGTGCCGGGGCGCCGGCCTCTCCTGATGGGGGTGGTGAACGTCACTCCCGACAGCTTCTCCGATGGCGGCCTCTTCGCCTCCGCCGCCGCCGCTATCGCGCATGGACGCCGCCTCGCCGAGGAGGGTGCAGACATCCTCGACATAGGTGGCGAGTCCACCAGGCCAGGCTCAGAGCCCGTCCCCGAGGCCGCGGAACTCCGGCGCGTCCTTCCCGTCGTCGAGGCGCTTGCGGCCGATGGCCATGTCGTGTCGATCGACACGCGGCGCGCCGGCGTCCTGCGCGCCGCGCTCTCGGCCGGGGCGCGGATCGCCAACGACGTCACCGCCCTCGCGGGCGATCCCGAGAGCCTTCCGGTCGCGGCCAAGGTGGGTGCGGCGGTCGTGCTCATGCACATGCAGGGCGATCCGCGCACCATGCAGAACGACCCGCGCTACGGCGACGTGGTGGCGGAGGTCGCCGCCTTCCTCGCGGCGCGGGCCGCAGCCTGCGTCGCCGCGGGGATCCCGCGCGCGCGGATCTGCATCGATCCCGGCATCGGCTTCGGCAAGACGGTGGAGCACAACCTCGCGCTGCTGCGCGGGCTCGCCGCGCTGCGGGCGGAGGGCTGCGCGCTGCTGGTCGGGGCGAGCCGCAAGGGCTTCATAGGAAGGCTGTCCCGCGGCGAGGACACGTCGCGCCGCCTGCCTGGCTCGCTCGCGGTGGCGCTGCACGCCGCCGCCGCCGGGGCCGACATCCTGCGCGTCCACGATGTCGCGGAGACCCGCCAGGCCCTCGAGATCTGGCGGGCGCTGCGGGCGGCGGGGTAGGCTCCGGCCATGCGCAGGATCTTCGGTACCGATGGCGTGCGCGGGCTCGCCAACGCGGAACCCATGACGCCAGAGACGATGCTCCGCCTCGCCCTCGCGGCGGGGCGGCGCTTCACGCGCGGCACCCATCGCCACCGCGTCGTCATCGGCAAGGACACGCGCCTCTCCGGCTACATGATCGAGCCCGCGCTCACGGCGGGCTTCATCGCCATGGGCATGGACGTCACGCTGCTGGGGCCCGTGCCGACGCCGGCAGTCGCGATGCTCGTGCGCAGCCTGCGCGCCGACCTGGGCGTCATGATCTCGGCCTCGCACAATCCCTACGCCGACAACGGCGTGAAGCTCTTCGGCCCGGATGGCTACAAGCTCTCCGACGGGATCGAGGCGGCGATCGAAGCTGGCATGGACGAGCCGCCAGCGCTCGCCGCAGCGGCTGAGCTCGGCCGGGCGCGCAGGCTCGACGACGCCGAGGGCCGGTACATCGAGTTCGTCAAGGCGACCTTCCCCAAGGGACTGCGCCTCGAGGGCCTCAAGATCGTCGTCGATTGCGCCAACGGCGCCGCCTACAAGGTCGCGCCCGCCGTGCTCTGGGAACTCGGCGCCGAGGTCGTGCCGATCGCGCGCGACCCGAACGGCTTCAACATCAACGAGAAATGCGGCGCCACCCATCCCGACACGATGCAGGCCGCGGTCGCCGCGCATGGCGCGCATCTCGGCATCGCGCTCGATGGCGACGCCGATCGCCTGATCATGGCGGACGAGAGGGGGCGCGTCGTCGACGGCGACCAGCTCATGGCCCTCATCGCGGGAGGCTTCGCGCGCGACGGCCGCCTCGCCGGCGGCGGGCTCGTGGCCACGATCATGTCCAATCTCGGCCTCGAGCGCTTCGTCGAGGCGCGCGGCCTGTCGCTGTTCCGCACGAAGGTCGGCGACCGCTACGTCATCGAGCGCATGAAGGCCGATGGCATCAATGTCGGCGGGGAGCAGTCCGGGCACATTATCCTCTCCGACTACGCGACGACCGGCGACGGGCTGGTGGCGGCGCTGCAGGTCCTGGCCGAGCTCGTCCAGGCGCAGCGACCGATGTCCGTGGTGGCCCGGCTCTTCGAGCCGTACCCGCAGCTGCTTCGCAACGTGAGGTTCGAGCGCGGCACCGCGGACCCGCTCGGCCACGCCACCGTCCGGAACGCCATCGCCTCGGCGGAAAGCGCGCTCGGCCGCGACGGGCGCATCGTCATCCGCCCCTCCGGGACGGAGCCCGTCATCCGCGTGATGGCCGAGGGCTCCGACCCCGAACTCGTGCGCCGAAGCGTCGACGGCATCTGCGAGGCGATCTCCGCGGCGACCTGACCGGGATGGCGCGCGCCAGCCCGATCCGTCGGAAGGACAGAGCATGTACGTACCCCAGCACTTCGCGGGCGATCCCGCGGCGATCGAGGAGGTCGTGGCGACGCATGACTTCGCGCTGCTCGTGACGACCGGTCCGGGCGGGCCGGAGGCGACGCACCTGCCGCTGCTGCTCGACCGCTCGCGCGGCGAGCATGGCGTCCTGCTCGGGCATCTCGCGCGGGCGAACCCGCATGCCGAGGCGATCGACGGGCGCGAGGCGCTGGCGATCTTCTCGGGCCCGCACGCCTATGTAAGCCCGCGCTGGTATGCTGCGGCGCCGGCGGTGCCGACCTGGAACTACGTCGCCGTCCATGTGCATGGCCGCGCGCGCGTCCTGCGCGACAAGGAGCGGCTCGCCGAACTCGTCGACAGGCTCTCGCGCCGCTACGAGGGCGACACGCCATGGACGGTCGCGGGCCTGCCCGAGCGCTTCCTCGCCGGCATGGTCGATGGCATCGTCGGGCTGGAGATCGACGTTGCGCGCATCGAGGCGAAATTCAAGCTGAGCCAAAACCGGCCGCCCGCGGACCGCAGGAATGTGATCGCGGAACTCGAGCGCGGCGGCGCGCCGGGAGACGTCGCGCTCGCCGCGGCGATGCGCCGCTTCGCGCCACCTCCCGGGTGAAAGGACCCCCGCCATGCGCATCAGGCTCTTCCAGGTCGACGCCTTCGCGTCGCGCCGCTTCGCCGGCAACCCCGCCGCGGTCATGCCGCTCGACGCCTGGCTTCCGGACGCCACGCTCCAGGAGATCGCGGCGGAGAACAACCTCTCCGAGACGGCGTTCTTCGTGCGCGAGGGCGACGGGTGGCGACTGCGCTGGTTCACGCCGGCGGTCGAGGTGAATCTCTGCGGCCACGCCACGCTCGCGACGGCGCTCGTGATGCGCGACCGCCTCGCGCTGTGGACGGGCAGCGTCTCCTTCGAGACGCGGAGCGGCAGGCTCGTCGTCTCCGAGGATGGCGAGCGCCTCGCCCTCGACTTCCCGTCCCAGGCCCCGAGCCCGCACCCGGCGCCGCCGGGCCTGGCGGCGGCGCTGGGAGGCGAGCCGCGCGAGGTGCTGCGCGAGATCGACCTCGTCTGCGTCTTCGACGATGCGGCGCAGGTGCGCGCGCTCGAGCCCGACTTCAAGGCTCTGGCGCGGATCGACGCGCGCGGCGTCATCGCCACCGCGCCCGGCGACGGCACCTGCGACTTCGTCTCGCGCTTCTTCGCGCCACGCGGTGGCATCGACGAGGACCCGGTGACTGGCTCCGCGCATTGCAAGCTGATCCCCTACTGGTCGCGCCGCCTCGGTCGCACGCGGCTCTTCGCGCGGCAGGTGTCGAAGCGCGGCGGCGAGCTCTGGTGCGAGGACCGTGGCGCGCGCGTCACCATCGCGGGGCAGGGGGTCATCTACCTCGAGGGCGCGGCGGAGATCTGAGCGCGGCGCTCGATCGCCGCAAGAAGTGGGTCGCGGCCGCGCCTGGGCTACGCCTAGTGTCCCTTCCAAAGGACAGCGGGAGCGCGCCATGCCGGGAGACTACGCGAGGATCGAGAAGGCCCTCGCATTCATCGTCGAGCACGCCGCGCGCCAGCCGGGCCTCGAGGAACTGGCGGCCGCCTGCGGCCTGTCGCCCTTCCACTTCCAGCGGATCTTCACGCGCTGGGTCGGGATCAGCCCGAAGAGGTTCCTGCAACACGTGACGCTCGAGCGCGCCAAGGCGCGGCTTGCCGGCTCGGCGAGCGTCCTCGACGCCGCCTTCGCCGTCGGCCTTTCGGCGCCGAGCCGCCTCCATGACCTCTTCGTCGCGCACGAGGCGGTGACGCCCGGCGAGTTCAAGCTGCGCGGCGAGGGGCTAGAGATCGCGCATGGATGGGCGGATTCGCCCTTCGGCGACGCGCTGATCCTGACGACGCGGCGCGGCATATGCGGCCTCGCCTTTGAGCTCGAGGCCGGCCGCGAGGCGACGCTCGCGGACATGGTGCGCCGCTGGCCGCGCGCGCGCTTCGTCGAGGACGGCAAGGCGATGGCGGCGGTCGCGCGCCGCGTCTTCGCGCCGCGCGCGGGCGACAGGGTCGAGCTCGTGCTCCACGGCTCGCCCTTCCAGGTGAAGGTATGGGAGGCGCTGCTGCGCATCCCGCCTGGCGTGCTCGCGTCATATGGGCGCGTGGCGCAGGCGGCGCTGGGCGCGCCGCGCGGCATGCGCGCGGTCGGCGCGGCGGTCGGCGCCAACCCGATCAGCTACCTCGTGCCCTGCCATCGCGTCGTGCGCGGGACGGGAGAGCTCAATCAGTATCACTGGGGGCGTGCGCGCAAGCTCGCGCTGATCGGCTGGGAGGCGGGGCGCGCGGAGGCTGCGGGCGACTAGGAAATTGCGTCGTCGCCACGTTTCGGTTCTAGTCGGCGCCGACACAGCGGAGGTTTCCCATGGCGACGAACGCGTACAGGATCTCGGTCATCCCCGGCGACGGCATCGGCAAGGAAGTCGTGCCCGAGGGCATTCGCGTGCTGGACGTCGTCGCCGCGAAGTACGGGCTGAGCTTCGAGTACAGCCACCTCGATTGGAGCTGCGAGCAGTACAAGGCGACCGGTCGCATCATGCCGGCCGACGGGATCGACAGCCTGCGCGACTGCAACGCCATCTTCCTCGGCGCCGTCGGCTTCCCGGGCGTCCCGGACCACGTGTCGCTCTGGGGCATGCTGATCCCGATCCGCCGCGCCTTCCGCCAGTTCGCGAACGTGCGCCCGGTCCGGCTGCTCAAGGGCATCGACTGCCCGCTCAAGGACCGCGCCCCCGGCGACATCGACATGGTGATCGTGCGCGAGAACACCGAGGGAGAGTACTCGGAGATCGGCGGCAGGCTCTATCGCGGCCAGCAGGAGGAGGTCGTCGTCCAGGAGGCGATCTTCACCCGCGTCGGCGTCGACCGCGTCATGCGCCACGCCTTCGACATCGCCAGGACGCGCCCGCGGCGCAAGGTGACCTCGGCGACCAAGTCGAACGGCATCATCCACACTATGCCGTTCTGGGACGAGCGCTTCGCCGAGATCCGCAAGGAATACCCGGGCATCGAGACCGACCAGTTCCACATCGACATCCTCTGCGCGCATTTCGTGCAGCATCCGGACTGGTTCGATGTCGTGGTCGCCTCCAACCTGTTCGGCGACATCCTGACCGATCTCGGCCCGGCCGTGGTCGGCGGCATCGGCATCGCGCCGTCCGGCAACCTCAACCCCTCGGGCGAGTTTCCCTCGATGTTCGAGCCCGTGCACGGCTCGGCGCCCGACATCGCGGGCAAGGGCATCGCGAACCCGATCGGGCAGATCTGGTCGGCGGCGATGATGCTCGAGCACCTGGGGCACAAGGACGCCGCGCAGTCGGTGATGCGCGCGATCGAGGACGTGCTCGCCAATGGCGGGCCGCGCACCCGCGACCTCGGCGGCACCGCGAGCACCGTCGATGTCGGCAAGGCCATCGCGGGCGCCGTCCGGTGAGGCCTGGCGCCGACGCGCCGCGCGCCAACCTCTTCCTCGACGAGATGGAGGTCGGCGATCGGTTCGAGAGCAAGGGCATGACGCTGGGCGAGGCCGACATCGTCGGCTTCGCGCGCGAGTGGGATCCGCAGCCCTTCCATGTCGACGCGGAGGCCGCGCGGCGCAGCCATTTCGGCGGGCTGGTCGCCAGCGGCTTCCAGACGATGGTCGTCGCCTTCCGGCTACTCTACCAGACGGGGTTCCTGGTCGATGCCAACCTAGGCGGGCCGGGGATCGACGAGCTCAGGTGGGTCAAGCCGGTGAGGCCGGGCGACACGCTGCGAGCAACCGCGGTCGTGAAGGAGATCGTGCCGTCGCGCTCGAAGCCTGATCGCGGCACGCTCAGGCTCGCGGTCGAGGCCCGCAACCAGGCGGGCGAGGTCGTCATGACCGCGACGCTGGTCGTCGTCGCGCTGCGCAGCCGGGGCGCGCAGCCCGCCTATTGAGGTCCTGGGCCGTGCGTCACGCGGCGACGCCGCGCAGCGCGAGCTCGTCGGCGCGGTGGCAGGCAACGAGGTTGCCGCCGCCGGCATCGCGAAGCTCGGGCCTCTCGCTCCGGCACGGATCGGTCGCGTAGGGGCAGCGCGGGTGGAAGGCGCAGCCCGCCGGCACGTTCGACGGATCGGCGACCTCGCCCTCCAGCACGATGCGGCTCGCGCGCTTGCGCGGGTCGGGCACGGGCACGGCCGAGAGCAGGGCCTCGGTATAGGGATGGCGGGGCTTGGCAAAGATGGTCCGCGTGTCGGCTACCTCGACGATTCGGCCGACATACATGACCGCGACGCGGTGGCTGACATGCTTCACGACCGAGAGGTCGTGGGCGACGAAGAGGTAGGACAGACCCAGCCGCTGCTGCAACTCGAGCATCAGGTTGATGATCTGGGCCTGCACCGAGACGTCGAGCGCGGACACCGGCTCGTCGGCGACGATCAGCGCGGGGTTGAGCGCGAGCGCCCGGGCGATGCCGATTCGCTGGCGCTGCCCGCCGGAGAAGGCATGCGGGAAGCGGTTCATGTAGGCGCGCGGCAGCTGCACGACGTCGAGCAACTCGGCCACGCGATTGCGCCGCGATTCGAGGTCGCCCATGCCGTTGACTAGAAGCGGCTCGCCGATGATGTCCGAGATCGTCATCCTTGGGTTCAGCGAGGAATAGGGGTCCTGGAAGATCATCTGCATCTGCCGGCGCACCGGCCGCAGCTCGGCGCGCGGCAGGCCCGCGACGTCGACCTGCCTTCCCTCCGCGGCAAGGAAGCGTATCGCCCCCGCGCTCGGCTGCACCGCGCGCAGGATGCAGCGCGAGGTCGTCGTCTTACCGCAGCCGGATTCGCCGACCAGTGACAGGGTCTCGCCGCGCGCGATCGCGAAGGAGACGTCATCGACGGCCTTGACGTGCCCGACCACGCGGCGGAGCACGCCGCGCCGGATCGGGAAATACTTGCGCAGTCCCTCGACAGAGAGGACCGGGGTCGTCGCCTCGCTCATGGCGCGCCGCCGGCCTGGTCGGCGTAGAGGAAGCAGCGTGCCTCGTGGCCGGGCGCAAGCTGCACCACGGGCGGGGTGCCTGCTTCGCAGGTGCCGCGGATATGGCGATCGCAGCGCGGATGGAAGGGGCAGCCCGGCGGCCGCGCGAACGGATGCGGGATGCTGCCGGAGATCGTCGCGAGGCGCGACAGCGGCTCGGCGAGGACCGACGGGATCGAGCGCAGCAGCGACTGCGTGTAGGGGTGCCGCGGCGCGTGGAAGATCGCGTCGACGGGACCCGTCTCGACGACCTTGCCGAGATACATGACGGCAACCGTGTCGGCCATCTCGGCGATGACGCCCATGTCGTGGGTGATGAGGATGACGGCGAGGTCGCGCTCGCGCTGGATGCGGCGGATGAGGTCGAGGATCTGCGCCTGCGTCGTCACGTCGAGCGCGGTCGTCGGCTCGTCGGCGATCAGCACGCGGGGCTCCGCCGCCAGCGCAAGGGCGATCATCACGCGCTGGCGCAGCCCGCCGGAGAGCTCGAAGGAATAGCTGTCGACACGCTGCTCCGGGCGCGGGATGCCGACCATGCGCAGCAGCTCGATCGCGCGCGCGCGCGCCTCGTCCTTGTTCGCGCTGGAGTGCAGGCGGACCGCCTCGACAAGCTGGTTGCCGATCGTGTGGTAGGCGGAGAGCGAGCTCATCGGCTCCTGGAACACGTAGCCGACGTCGCCGCCGCGTATCTCGCGTATCTCGCGCCCGTCGGCCGGGAGCTTGACCACGTCGACGACGCCGCCGTCGGTCCGGCGCAGCAGGACCTCGCCGCCCTCGACGCGGCCCGGCCGCTCGACGATGCGCAGGATCGAGCGCGCGGTCACGCTCTTGCCGCAACCCGATTCGCCCACGATGCCAAGCGTCTGCCCGGGGTGCAGATCGAAGGACGCGCCATCGACCGCGCGCACGGTGCCCTCGTCGGCGTGGAAGAACGTCTCCAGGCCGCGGACGGAGAGGATTGGCTCAGCCATATGGATCCGCCGCGTCCCTGAGCCCGTCGCCGAGGAAGTTGAACGCCAATATGACGATGACCACCGGCACCGCCACCGAGAGCAGCCAGGGCGCGATGCCAAGCGCCTGGATGTTCTGGGCGTCCTGCAGCAGCACGCCCCAAGAGATGGCGGGCGGGCGCAGGCCGAGGCCCAGGAAGGAGAGGGTCGTCTCGCTGATGATCATCGCGGGCAGCGCGAGGCTGACCGCGGCGATGATATGCGACAGGAAAGAGGGAACCATATGCCGGAAGATGATGCGCAGGCGCGAGGCGCCGGCGAGCTCGGCGGCGGTGACGAAATCCTCCTCGCGCAGCGCGAGGAAACGGCCGCGGACGACGCGGGCCAGTTCGGTCCATCCGATGAGGGAGATGATGACCGTGATCGCGATGTAGACCTGGGTCACGGACCATGTGGCGGGAAGCGCCGCCGCGAGCCCCATCCAGAGCGGGATCGTGGGGATCGATCGCAATATCTCGATGACGCGTTGGATAGCCGTGTCGACGATGCCGCCGTAGAGGCCGGATATGCCTCCCAGCAGCACGCCCAGGAAAAGCGACAGCGTGACCCCGACCAGGCCGACGGTCAGCGACGTGCGCGTCGCCACCATAAGACGGGACCAGACGTCGCGTCCAAGCTGGTCGGTGCCGAGCAGGAACAAGGCGTCCTCGGGCTTGCCGCGGTCGAGGCCGAGGAGATGGACGTCGGTCTCGAACATGCCGAGGAAGGAGTATCGGTATCCGGGCGCGAACAGCGTGAGGTACCGCTTGTCGGTCGGATCGGGCGTGTAGACGAGCTTGAAGGTGCGCATGTCGCGCCTGCCCTTGAGCGCATAGACATGGGGGCGGAACGCGCCTTCGTCGAACCAGTGGATCTTCTGGGGCGGGATATAGCTGCGTGAGGCATCGGTCGCATGGGGCGGGGTGACCGCCAGGAAATCCGCGAACAATGCGCCCAGATAGAACAGGATCACGAGGACCCCGCTCGCGACCGCAAGCTTGTGCTTGCGGAAGCGCCACCAGGTAAGCTGGAATTGGGTTGCCGCGGCGACGCGCTCTTCGGCGACGGTGACCAGCGGCGTTCCGGACGCCGGTGCCGGTGCGGCAGGCGCGCTCATCCGTGCATCCCCGCTCGGATCCGTGGATCTATCCACATCAGGATCAGATCCGACAAGAAGGTGCCGATGACGGTCAGGATGCCGAGCAGCAGGACGATGGTTCCGGCGAGGAACATGTCCTGCGCGATCAGCGACCGCAGAAGCAGCGGTCCGACCGTCGGAAGCGACAGCACCAACGACACCACGATCGAGCCCGAGACCACGAAGGGAAGCAGATAGCCGATTGTGCTCGCGAACGGGTTAAGCGCGGCGCGCACAGGATATTTGAGGATCACCCGCCATTCGGGCAGTCCGCGGGCGCGCGCCGTCGTGACATAGGGGCGGCGAAGCTCGTCGAGCAGGTTGGCGCGCATGATGCGGATCAGCTGGGCGGTGCCGGCGAGCGCGAGGATCAGGGCGGGCAGCGGCAGATGCTTCATCATGTCCCAGACCTTGCCGGCCGACCACGGCGCGATCTGGTACTGCGCCGAGAAGAGTCCGCCGATGTTCATGTCGAAGAACTTGAAGCCGAAATACATGATGATCAGCGCGAGCAGGAAATTTGGGACCGCGAGCCCGACGAAGCCGACGAAAGTGAAGATGTAGTCGGCGAAGGAGTACTGCCGCACGGCGGAATAGATGCCGATCGGCAGGGCAAGCCCCCAGGTGATGATGATCGCCGCGAACGAGATGACGATGGTCAGCCAGAGACGATCTCCGATGACCTCGATCACCGGTCTCCCCCATTCCATCGACATGCCGAAATCGCCAGCGGCGACGCGGCTGATCCATTTCGCGTACTGGACCCAGATCGGCTTGTCGAGCCCGTATTGCTCGCGCAGGACCTGGGCCTCCTCGGCGCGCACGGCTGAGCCCGAGGCAGCGAGGTTCATGATGTAGGAATCGACGAAGTCGCCGGGCGGCAGCTGGATGATGACGAAGGACACGACGGAGATCGCCCAGATCGTCACCAGGGCCAGCGCCAGGCGCTGAAGGATGTAGGTCACCATGCGGCAGCCGGCCCGTGGAGGTCATCCACGGGCCGCTCCGTCTTCACGATCGCCAGGACGTGGGTCAATTCTTGTAGAACCACGTCTCTGGGTGGGCGCCGCCCGGGGTCCGGCAATGCTGCGCGATGCAGTTGCGGGACGGGATGTTGCCCAGTCGGTTGCTCACCAGACGCACGCCCATCAGCGCCGAGGACTGTCCGACGGTGCCTATGCCGTATTGCTGGTCGATGACAATTTTCCAGATCTCCTGCGCCGTCCTGATGCGGTCTTCGGTCTTCTGCCCGGCGGCCGAGCGGAAGAGGTCGAAGATCTTCAGGATTTCCTGATCCTCCGGCTTCTTGCCCTGGGCTCCGCCCGAGGCGAACCACTTGCCGTGCTCGGGCCCCATGAAGGCCTCGCTCGGTGGCGCTTCGACCGGGATCGCATGGCGCGGGAACAGATAGAGCAGCTCCGTGCCGCCATTCATCCAGACCATGATCTGGTGCTCGTTATTGGATGTGCGCGTCATGGCGAGCGTACGCTCGGTGTCGCGCACGTCGGCCTGGATGCCCACCTTCGCCCATTGGTCGGCGACCATCTCGGAGATCTTCGGCCAGGGCAGGAAGGCCTGCACGGCCTGGATCTGCAGGCGCAGACGCTGACCGTTGTCGGTGCGCAGGCGGAAGCCCTGCGCGTCCTTGCGTGTCAGGCCGATGCGATCAAGCATCTCGTTGGCCTGCTTCTGGTCGAAGGTCGACCATTTCTCGCGCCAGCCCGGTCCCGGGAAGTGGGGCAGGGCCTCGCCCGGCGCGACGGAGCCCGGCACGGCGACGCCGAGCCAGAACGCCTCGTTGAGCTGCCTGCGGTCGAGGGCAAGCGACAGCGCGCGCCTGAAGTCGACGTTGCGCAGCCACTTGGCGATCTCGGGATCCGCTTCGAAGCTCTGGTTAAAGTAGTAGATCGCGTCGGAACCGTTGAGCGCGAGGTCGAGATGGACCTTGTAGCGTCCACGCGCCTGGTTCTCGAGGATCACCGGCAGCTTGCCGATGTCGATGTGGCGCTCCTGCAGGTCGTATTCGCCGGCCATCGCGCGCAGGTTCAGCACCTCGAGGTTCTCGGCGAGCGTCATGACGACACCGTCGAGATACGGAAGCTGGTTGCCCGCGGTGTCGACCGCCCAGTAGTACGGGTTGCGCTCCATCACCCAGGTGGCGCGGTTGATCGGCTGGACCGTCTTGAACGGGCCAAGCACCGGCAGCTCGGGATTGAGCGTCCAGTCCTTCTTGAAGTGCAGGCGCGCGACCCAGTTGTCGAAGCCTTCGGCGCGGGCGGCCGCGTTCGCAGCCTCGACGCCGCCCTGCACATATTTCGGCAGGAACTGCTTGAGGTAGTGGGCGGGAGCATAGGCCCCATGGCTGCGCTTGTCGGATTGCCGGACCGCCTGACCGCCGCCGATCAGCGTGTCGCCGGCCATCAGGTCCTCGAAGAGATAGAACGGCACGTCGAATTCGAAATTCACCGTGTAGTCGTCGACCTTGACGATGCGCCCGGGCCTGCCCTGCGGCGACATGTCGCTGATCGGCGTCGGCACGATGTCCTTGTTGCCGTACACGTCCTCGAACCAGAACACGAAGTCGTTCGCCGTCATCGGCGCGCCATCGGACCAGCGCAGTCCGCGGCGCAGGTTGAGCGTGAAGGTCTTGCCGTCGTCGCTCATCTTCCATCCCTTGGCGAGGGACGGGTTCGGCTTGGCGCCGGTGTGGTCGACGAGGATCGGGCGGTCGGACGCGTTGATGCGGTTGCCGTTCTCGTTGTCGCCCGGGCCGGTGAAGCCGCGGCGCCAGACGCCGCCATACTTGCCGATCTCCTGGACGGGCTTGATGACCATCAGGTCCTGGGGAAGGCGGTCCTTCACCGCGGGCAGCCTGCCCTGCCTCACCAGATCGGCGAGCTGGGGTGCCTCGTTGAACGACTTCGGCCACTGG
>Ga0194133_10005545_pt1 | contig 16033 bp, 10 predicted proteins | sample TA2KigOf40mmetaG_FD_155448 | JGI IMG/M metagenome (GOLD analysis project Ga0194133, IMG submission 155448) | Freshwater microbial communities from Lake Tanganyika, Tanzania - TA2015055 Kigoma Offshore 40m | ecosystem: Environmental > Aquatic > Freshwater > Lake | place: Tanzania: Lake...
AAAGAGAATATCTGCATGTACTTCCCAAAAGGTCAATTCCTCACACCCTTTACAATTTGCTTTTATAAAACCCTGACGTCTGTCGGTAATGCAAGGGCAAGGATGGGCGCGCGCCCAGAGGTGGGCATGGAAGTGGGAGGGCAGCTAGGCAGCTCTCAAACTGCTAGTCTCTCTATATTGATCTAATCTTGCTTGTTCATATACCATGAATGTAAACTCCTTCTGGTGGAGAATCATGAATGTCTTCTTTGGAAAATCTTGTGACCAAATTTTGACAAATGACACTGTCAAGGGCCCAGCCCTTGTGGCTCCTGTAAAATATATTGAAGTTGGAAATATATGATACATATATTTAGTTTATTTTAGATTAATATAACTCACCTGGTGACCTCTTGTCTCATTGCTGTTAAAAAGCCTTGAGGATTGAAGAATCCAGTCACCCAAAATACCTTTGAATTAATTATAAAATGTTAGATACATCAGGGATCATCCAATTCGAACATGAAACATAGAGAAGCTGAACATTTTATCACAGAAAACTAACTTTTTAAATACACAAATGAATTGACATGATAAAATTCAAAGCCCAATAAAAATGTCTCACAATAATAATTTTTTCTAGAATGCCTCTCAAAATAAAAAACATGTTATTCGTATTCTGAATTCTTTTGATAACTGACTATATTAAATTTCAATGCAATCATCTCCATAGGTTAAGCACTGAAAGAATGAAAGTCGTACAAGCACCCATTCAGAGAATGGAAAAGGAATCACAGAACAAACAAGTATACGGCAAGGACCCCACAGATTTGTGAAAGCAAATAGAACTATCAAAAGATTTACGCTAATCTGGTGCAGAATGGGCTAAGCTATGATAATTCACTTTTATCAGAGCCACTGCAGATTACCTTAACCCTGGTCAAATTGTAATTGCAAAATTAAAACTAAGTAAACAATTAATCAATACCTTTGGTCGTCCATGGAAACACCACCTTCTAAACTGACCGTCTCTTTCAATTAGCTCAGTGTACCAGAATCCCAAGGTTGCTGATTGCCAAGAACACCTTTCCCATGATAAAGGGACCCTGGCATCATACATAGAATCAAGTAAAATTCTCAAATGGTCACTCATCACAATTGTTCCTTCAATGGCTAACTTCATATCCGTCAAGTTATCACGAACTGCAAAAAGTTACAAACTACAAAAATGTTTTTAAGTAAACTTTGCCAGATTCCTCACCCATTGTCAAAATCTTCTGCATCCTGTCAATTTCCTGCCTAAGGAAGATGTTCATGGGTAACAAACCACCCAGCCTTACAAGGGACTCTTTCACCTCATGGGGTATGTAATCGCGGGGTAGCTTTCTCAACATATCATCTGCCATTCGGTGAACAATGGCCTCTCTAGAATCAATCAAATGATCAAAAATGATAAAAACAAATTGAAATAAATATTTTACTGAATTCAAGATTTGTCATTTCACTATTCGTCAAACTTCTTAATAATGGCTATACGTCAGATGTAATAGTTAGGTTGTTTAAGATCTTTGGCCTAATGCAAATTTGCCAAACGTACAAGTTCGCTAACTACTAACTAAGAACTGGTCTAACTATGAACTCATTGAACTACGAACTTGTCGAACTACAAACTCATCGAACAACCCTAACCTAGCCTTACCTTACCCTGTGGGGCATGTTTCTCCCTCATCTATACCAACCACCTCCCACTTTTAACTAATAGGGCATTTATTGCTAACCTAACCTAACCTAACCTGAACTGAACTGACCCAACCAGCCCCTCAAAGCATGCCGAGTATGTTTTTGGTCGAAACATCAGACCAGTATTCAAATTAGTGATTCGACCAATCTTAGATTCGGGCAAAGGTTAATTCAGTCAAAAAGTTGATTCGATGAACTGTAAATTTGATCAACAGATAATTTGGTTGCTGTCACAGTGATCTACAACCTATTTTTTCAGAACTACTCAATATATCAAAAACAAGAGTTAAAAATAACAATTTGTCATTGTAATATATTAAATGTCAGTAAATATCCCGACTGAAAATAAGGTCACCCTTTTTAGGAAAAATGGCAATTACTGGTGTGTAAAAAAAGGGTGAGAAAAAGTCACCATTACGGCAATAATGTACCCGTAATTGCCCTTTTTTGATGTAATGTACTCGTTATTGTCCTTTTTCTCTGTAATGAAAAATGGCGACAAAACACCGTCTTATTTTTGGTCGGGATAAAATGTAAATTAAGTCACAATCCTGTCAATTAAAGCAAAATTCTTTGAATCTCATAAGGCTAAATGTATGAATTACTTGAATTGAATATGTTCATTCAAATCAAGTTAAGTATCCTTAACCAATTTAACCCAAATGATAAAAATTATCTTTGCTTTTGCTTGATTTATTCATGGCCTATTAACCTTGTATCTCCAGCCTTTCCACCTGCACTTTCTTTGGGCTGTACACTCAGGATTGTGTCTAAGATGCCTTTTGCAGTGTTGATCTAAGATTTAAAATAAAATTCATTTAGATATTAAGAATGTGGATTAACAGAAGATGTGTTAAAGACCTGGTAGGAAATATCTGCATTAGAGTGTAGTCCAAATACTTCTGGGATGTCCTGAAGTGGCATGTTTATTATGTGGTCTTGATATTCTTCAATTGTTTTGAAGTCAGGAAGGGGGTAACCCTCATAAAATTTGAACCCTGTAATATCACAAAAGCTTTTTAAATTTAAAATGTTTCATATTATATTGTCAGCGGGTTAAAGTGGTTGCAGCGTTTGACTGGAAATTCAGCTCCAGTGGATCAAAACCCTTTACCCAATGTTTGACCCTGATAGGTTGAAACATAAGTTATACAAAAGTAATTTCCTGCTTAAGTTATACAAAAGTAATTTCCTGCTTACCCACCCAACAGTGTCCTTCAATCACACATGACCCGCAGAACCAATCTCCACCAAATTTTGCATAGACCTCCACACTTACTCAAGGTAGGTTCTTCAACAAGTAAAACCCAGCCCCCTGTACCCGGAGTCACCCAAACTCCAAAACCTAATCAGATCATTGGAGGAAAAAACTTTGTATTACAAAAATGTCCAGATTGGAACATTGCATACTTTTTGTCAAAGTGACCGGTGCTTTATTTTTTCTACCCAGGTCCAGGGATCAGGGACTTTAGGTACATATTGAACAGTAATGGAGGGTAAATTAAAAACTGAAAGTTCCATTGGGTTGAAATTTAAGTTTTCTACGTTTACGAATGCGAGAACACTGAACAGACATAAAGGAGAGTTAGAAACCCCTGGCCCCACTGGTCTTAATCTGAGGGAACCACTTTTGAAAAATACCTGGTTGAAGAAGAGTTTCATAGAACCAGACGTTTGTAAAGGTAACAAGAAGCCTTTTGTCAAAGTCATCAGTAACTCTGCCACCATATTGAACCTGGATAAACAAAAAAAAGAACTTTGAAAAATATCTGATTTGGTTTTGTTGGAGTGAAAGAATTTAACCTCTCCAAGCATGAAGCAAACAGTGTGCCAAGAGATTCCACGCTTGGGATCTAAGTCATCCAAATGATTCATGATGAACTGAGTTGAGGCAGAGAAGTCAGCCTGGTTAAACTCATAGGGTACATTCCAACCAAGAGGGCCAAACTTTCGACGCTCCTTCATTAAAGATGATAATTAATATTTTGTTCCAAACTAGATTTTCAACTTATATATATTTTTTATGTAAATTTTCCATGTATTGATCATTTTAAGTACGCCTTTCAAAATTTGCTTCAATTAATAGCACTCTGAGGTTGGCTTTTTGTTGTTGAGGCATTAAGCTTAAGGCTTAAGGTTGCCTGGAGGTGCCAGGGTTTGAACCCGCAACCCTCTGATTCCCAACCTAATGCAATGACCACTCGGCCACAGCAATCCCATATCTTGAAACATTTTATTTTAAACACAACCTAATTTTAGAAAAGGCCATTTTGATGGGTCTATTATCTTTCGCCCAATCTAAGTTCGCCTACTACTTTTTGCCCAATCTAAGTTCGCCTATACTACTTTTCGCCTAATGCCGTTTCGCGTAACGCGCTGCACAGCCCCGCAGGGTTAGGTTTACGTGCGCGCACGCAGGTTAGGTTAGGTTAGCAATATTTTTTTTTGCGTGCGCTCATCATACGCGCACGCGCATTAGGCAAAAACTTGCATTAGGCGAAACGGCATTGGGCAAAAAGTAGAAGGCAAACTTAGATTGGACAAACTTAGATTAGGCAAAACAAGATAGTATCCATTTTGATTACTGCAGTCCTATTTTGTAACACAATGAACAGGCATGATTTGTTCTGTAATCCTAACCCTATTGTTTTGACTGAGATTACAAGCAGTTAATCATATCATCTCTAAAAGAGTTACCCTAAGACAATTGGCCAACTATTCAACAGTCAACACAGTCGATACATCTAGTCAACACCTCTAATACAAGAGTAGCTGATGAGCTAAGATCTAACATCTATATCAATGACAGACACCTATTCAGATGAGCCTTTGTAGACAAATCCGCATAAAAAGTTGGGAAACAGAGTTTAATTAACTGACACCAATTCATGAAAAAAATAGACTTTGACTGAATTGGCATCTCTAATCCTGACATGATAAGAAAATCGTTAAATAAGACTTTTTTTTATCTCTTTCTTAACTCTTCCGCATTCTAATCGATGATATCATCAATTGACTTGCTTTTTAAGAGTGCAGAGTGAATGCCGATGGGTTTTTGACAGAATGAATTTTTCTTTTTTCATGAGTGGTCATCTTTTTCTGATGGATGGATGTTTAGACCCGGGCGGGAGTCGAACCCGGGCCTGCTGGGCAGATTTTCGCGCCGATACCACTTTGCCATTCTGACAAATTTATTTTCATTTACCCAGCTTATTTTTTCTGTATTGATGATCTACAATTTTATAATATTAATTGACTTCAACTTTACTATCACTTGGATAATTTAAGATTAAAGGCGATCTGCAAGTCATATAACTTATCTCGATAATTTCCACTACTGTAAAAATGCAAACTATTTTGCATTAAAGAGCATGTAGAAATATGCTTCTGTATGCTCTCAATCTCGGTTTTTAAAAATTATAAATTTGATTATCATGCTTGAAAAATGAAACCAAAGATGCAAATACAAATATTTAAGAAAAGAGAAAACTATAAAAACTTAATCTACCTGTACAACTGTATGCAAGAAAGCAACTGAATAGAGAAGCATTGGCCAACTTGGATGATTTGAATAATCCAAAGTGTCTTGAGTTATATCAGCATAAGTTCTTTTTAAGCTTGCCCTGATTCCTTGAGGTGGCTCATTTGTAAACTTGATGGACATCTGGAATAAAAAAAATGGAGCCTAAGTTTAAGCTTTACAGTTTTCAATATCACAAATCATACCTGCAACAATCCAATGGGGAATCCTTCATTGACTTCTGTGGTAAGCCAAATCCTGAAGTTAGCATGAACCTCATCTGAATCAATGACTGTTTGCATCAGTTCTTCACAAAAGTGTAAGGACAAGTGACAGTTTTGAAGAAGAAGCCAATATCCATTGGCAATGGAATCACTCAAATATTTCCTGAAAAAGAAGATTCAAAAGTTTTGATAGCCCTAAGTTTTAAAAAAAACTTTGATTGCTTTACCTTGCAGCCTCCTCTTGACCTTGACCCATGGAAAGTTGCCTCATTTCCTAGTTTAAGATAAATTTATTTGATAGCCTTCATTTTATAACTTACAACTTAATTACCTGACATCTTAGCTTTGCTATTGATTCAATTTGAGGAGATGGATCAGAACCTTTGTTGAATAATAAGAGGACTTACTTGAAACTCATTTTTAAAGATTTATTAAGCTGGCCAAGTTCTTAATTGATAGGATCAACATGATAGTCCTAACTCAACCTTTCTAGCATTGTAATTGTAGGATTAGAACTTATTTTTACCAGTTGATAGAAGACAGATCAAAGGAGTTCTGTTGTCTGACTCTTCCAACATAGATTCCAGATCAAGAACAGTGCTTTCTAAATATTCAGCTCCCAAAGAATCAAAAATGTACTTCCTAGCTTGGGAAAGTGTTCTGTCTGGGCACCTTTAAAAAGAAAGTACAGTTAGGGACAGTCATGAATGGTCTCTTTTTAGTTAAATACCAAGCCCGAATAAGAAGGAGTTTTCTGAAGACATCTAATGCATTATTGTAACCACATGGTATTTCTTCTTCCTCTGGAGCTTCAGTGTCACACCAAGATTTCCACTCTTTTTCATTGTCTGACACCTTTTCAAGTAGTTGGTTGAATGTTTCTTGTTTACTCAGTTCAACCTATGAAAAATGATATAATTTTCTATATATATTATAGCAGATTTTCATTTAATTTACAGGTCCCTTATTATTGTCATAAACTATCTTTTTATCCCCCTTTTTTTCCTTTCTGCCCCCTCACAAGAATCTTGTGAGGGTAAAGGTTGTCCAAAAAATTTTGGGTTTTGCTATGAGGAGTTATTTAAAAATGGCTTGGGCTCTTCTCTTCTACCCATGGTTATGGTGGTGATCCGGAGACCCTAGCGAGTGCATCTCAGTTTGTTCACTTGAGCTCTAGTTGCGGAAAGGGTAAAGCCAAAACATCAACACAAAGTTTGAAGATAAGTCCCTTCAAATCATCTAGAAAGATGTACTGTTGATGGTGAGACCCCTGACATGTGCAACCAGGACAGACGAGGAAAGGGTGTTCCCACACTACAAAAATAGTTAACTGCAAACAATAGACATCTCCTCCCTCGACTGCAACAATTGACATTATTAGCTTCGATGCCCCGTTACGTTGCAGGTACACTGAACCGTCCACAGTCCTATATAAAGTACTGCGATGCCATTAACAAACTGTTAAGCATTGATACTTTTTTTGATTGGGATGGGGATCAAAGGGCTTGAATCTTTCACTACCTTTCTCTCTTTTTGTCAACTCAAGGTTTTTGGAGCCATTATTGACCTTTGTATTCCCAATCAAGGTACCTTGACCAGTTAACCAGTTATTTTTTAATTATCCTATTGAAAGATTCACAGCTTACCAGATTCAGCCAAATTACATCCAGCATCCAACGGAAAGGCTTAGGCTTTGTTGTATTCATATCCAAAGCAGCACCACCTTTAAGCAAGAGCAAGAACTCTGCATGGGTTACCTGAAAATAGCTTTTACTTGTAGGTTTCCATATTTTAGCCACAGAAAAAAACCCTTACTTTGTTAGAGTTGAGATCGATTTTTAGTGCTAATAAAAGAGTAAATAGGAATTTGTGCCTCTCATAAAGTCCACGCAGAGTGTATCTCCAAACAGTTTTGGTCAAAAATTCCAGAATGTTGCTGATTCTCTTCTCAATGATGTGGGTAGGCTTAGATCTAAACCCAATATTTGTAAAATATTGAATAAGATACCATCTTATGTTAGATTCACCTTGTGATAGCTCCATCAAAGAGAACAAGAAATTGTCTCAAAGAAGTTTGATACATTACATTGACTTTGCTCAATTCTACTATCAAAAAGTAGAGGATACTGCCTCTGGTGGCAACTGGCCGATACTCCTCTCTGAAAAGTTGAACATAAGTGTTGAAAACTAAATAGACATTTAGATTTGAATCTTTACAAGCTTTTGGACAATTCCACTCCCTGAGCTTCTAAGCCAACTTGTTTTATTGGTACCTTTTTTATTCTTTTATTCTAAATTCCACTTTCAGGGTGGGTATTTGGTTAGTTTGTGAGGAGTTCAATGTTTTACAGCTTGGCGTAACGGGGCATGTCTGAGGGGTTGGGTTTAAAAGGTCACAAAAAGTTTGTATCTGTCAATATAGTCTTACGGAACAATTTTTGTTTAGTGATTAGCTGTTTGTAAAAGACATCTACCCCTTGCCCTTGCAGTTAGCATAGAAAGCTACACCTACAAGGACCCCAAAATCTAGACTCCATGGAGCATAAATCAGCTGCCCTTATTAAACAGACCTTATGTCAAATTCAATTTTAAAGGGGATCATTGTTATTTCAAACACTCAAAAATGACTTTAAGACCACTAAAATGTGTGTGACCACAATCGCCATGTAACTTAGACCCCTAACAAAATTTCAAAATTTTAAAAATCTCCTCTGAACATTTTGTTACATTTAGATCTAAAATCTCTGTGCCAAATCTCAGCTCTCTAATTTTAAAACTGTGGAAGAAGAAGAGGTGACAGACGGACAGACAGATGGGCAACAACCATCTACCCCTACATGTGCAAGCGACAAAATTTTAGCGTAATGAAAAATCTTACTCTCCACACTAGAGATGGGCCCTGAGCATATTTCTGACCTGCAGTAAATAAGAGGTTAACCCTGCTCTGATCAGGGTATGTTTTGACCTGACCCAACAGGATAAAAATTAAAAAAATTAGCTTTTTTAAGGAGAATTTTCCTGACCCAGAGAAGGCTGCCCCAATCTGACCCATGCAAGTCACAAAAGCCTCATGGTAAGTGCCTGTGACCTTTAAGATAATTCACCTCAAAAAGGACCCCTGGCCTTTTCTAACTTACTAGCACGTTCATGAGTGGCTAAGCCGCCCCACTTTTTAACATTTTTATTTTTTGCCACGCCCCTTCCTGCCCCATGACGGGACAGACGTTAGGGTTATATATATATTGATATTAGTTGCAAACCTTGCAGTATTGATTTTTGTCTCTGTTTCAGAGGCCACAGTCAACTTCTTGGAGACTTCCTCTGCAGTCTGTTTGGTATCTTGAAGTACAATGATAAGTTCTTCATCATCAACAAGAGATCCTTCAACAGATGTCAACTTTTCAAGTAAGTTGTCTTCAAGCTCTTTCATTGTAGCTCTGTGCTCAAGAACATCTTCAACAAGACGTAAACGTTCAGTTTCCAAATCAGATTTCTCCATCCGGATTACTCGGCCAAGTAACTGGGATTTTTAAAAATAGTTACATTAGTGTTGAAAGATAAGATAAGGGAAAATTACCTGATCTTCTAGACCTTTCATGGTGACAGTGAAGTCAATAATAGCACAACGGGCACTGACCTCAGGAGTATAAGCTGGATTTGGAAGTTTGGTTGTAATAAACAACTGAAATTTGACTAAAATGTCTTAGAAGCTCTATCAAAACTTTTTTCAAATTTCAAAAATGCAAACCTGGAAGCCCTCTAAAATGTCCATCTCTTTGTCTCCCAACAAAACTTTCAAATTGCTACCCTGGATATAGTGATTAGATCAGTTATTTTCAACTATCTTCTTTTGAGAGTTTAAAAAGTAAAATTTATGCCTGTTTGATGAAGTTTTTATCAAGCAAGTTATCCAGAATTGGATCCAGTTCTTCACCAACATCTTCAATGAGCAAAGGTCTTCCCAATGAAAGGGAGTCTTCCAAATGAGTTCTGAAGTATTTGTGGTTCAGTGAGGTCACTTGAAGGTCATTATACTGTTCTTTAGTCTTGATCCAAATTTTACCCTAGAATCAGTTGGATGATTTAGTTAACTCTTTTTGATTTTTCTAACTTTTTTTATCCGCCAGCAAGCGAAGCGAGTGGCGAGTTTAGAATTTTCATTGGGCTGACTGTTTTTAGCGGATGTCCATCAGTCTGTGACTTTTTTCGACATTTTTTTTGATGTTTTTCTCTATAGGGGTCAGCGTGTTAACTTTGAAAAACTACTCCTTCCTGAGTTTTTGTGCTAGACGGAATATTTTTAGGTTTTTGGAAAGATGAATTTTTTCTCTACAACTTCACATATTTTTTCCCAAAAATTTTGGCCAGGGGATGGGCTATTAAGAACTCTTTAACCATTGGTGCTATCACGCATATTTTTAAATTTTTGGAAAGAGAATTTCATTGTGAATATTTTATGTTTTATAAGTTTGTTGATATTGTGTCTAGAAGTTGAGGTAAGTAAAAGGCTGCTCTGGCCTCTGAAAGAACCGGCAGCGCCATTTAAAAACAGCAAAAAATGGCCTTCAACTTCAACTTTAATAGCTCCTACAATTTTAGAGCTAGAGAAAATATTATTGAATAAGATGTTTTGTTCCAACATTAAACTAAAAATGATGTTTTATAAACTTTTCTCTAGCTTTTAATTTGAAGTAGTTATTTCTTATTTCTTTGCGAGCTGGCAGTTAGGTATTTTTTCTTGCGCAAAAAATACCAGTCTACCTAATTATTATTATAAAGGAAATCCATAGTAGATATAGAGGAGATTATTTGAAAGGAGGGGCTTTACTGATGGATGATACAAACTTCAAGGGAACCCAATTCTGTAAATGATAATCTGGCTTTTTGCAGAAGTGGTTCAAATGTTGTGTTGTTTAGTTCTTTTATGGTATTTTTAGCATGAGCTACTTAGATTCTAGACTTGGGTAAAGTTCAATTTTTTACAAACCTGTCCTTGGGGATCTATAAGCAATGGGAAACTCTGAGCTTTGGTGACTATGGCAGCATTCTGGAGAGAAAGCTCATCATTTGGAAGCCCTTGCAGTGCCCATTCAGATGTTTCAATAGTGTCAACCAACATGTTGACAACATTCAAAGTGTTTGTATATGGGATGTTGCGATTTTTTAACAAGCCCTTCCAATTTTGGAGTAAAGATTGTCTGAACTCTTGATTAAAAGGACCAGCATAGGACAAAAAGCCTGTTAAAAACAGTGCAAATACAATAAGCTGAAAATTAAGATATCTTTTAATAAGACTTTTGGGACAAATACCTGTAGAAAGCAAGACATCTCCAATAAGTCTGACCATTTGTTCCTTGAAAGCTTTGCTTTGCATTGTCCAACGGAGCTTTTCACCACTGAGACCATTAATTAGAGCTGAAGCCCTGGACATTTTCCTACGGCAAACCTCAGCTTCTGATGTGAGCCTCTGTTTTTCTTTTACAGCAGCACAATACAATTTCTTGACATTGGAAAGCTCTTCTTCTTTTTGAACCAATGTGACCTGTTGATGGAAAAATGATCTCAAGTAAAATTAATCAGATGGTATTTGAAAATTATAAATGAAATTCCTCATATATTCTTATAATAATGAAAAGTTTTTGCTCATCTTGTAAAATTTTGATAACATGTGTAGAATTTGTACACTAGCTCACTTAACAATCATTTGCTCTTGTTCGATTGACCCTTGAATCAGTATGATTACAATAAGCATCTATGTAGCTCCTTAATAAAGTAAAAGACGGATATGGAATATGCTGATAATACTTTATTTGGGTTAGTTTTATCACAATATATCAAATACACTTTTATGATATGAAATCCTAAGAAAGGGATCTATGTAACCATTTACTCTAAGCAACTTACGTCTAAGCACATATAGGGAATAACTATATACAGGCCTTTTATTGACATGTGAGACAGGAGCTCGCTGATCAGGGGCGCTCGGGAATCAGATGTGGGTAAAAGGTTGCCTGGTAATTATGCTTAAATATTGTACTAATAATGTAATCTTAAGTCTTATGGCTGAGATCCGTATGTGCTGTCTACATCTATAGTAAAGAATAATCAATTTGAAAAACAAACTTTTCTTCAGTTATATTCCCATGGGATGGAGCTTAATCTTAGCTTTGCTTGATTGATTCTCAAGAAGAGGATTCTACAAAAAAGGCTGCTCTGCTAGAAATAGTTCAGTTTCTTTAAGAGTATTATATTTGGAAAGGAATATGTCCTTCATCAGATTGCTTATAGAAAAATTTCATTGTGGATACATATTGTACAAGAGAGATGATAGTTCAATGCCAACATTTATATTGACCTCGTTGCAACTAGTGATGGGTCCAGGTCAAAAAGTTTTGACCCGGGTTGGGTCAATTTTTAATGGCTCGGGTTGGGTCAGGTCAGTTATGGTTTGGGTTTAGAATTGGGAAATTTTCCCTTTTTTTCCTTCAGGTCAAAAAATCCAAGGATCCAGTCCCTTTCAGCATAATGCAGACCCAAAGTTTGGTATTGTTAGTACTGCTTGACTCCATATAAGTTTTGCTTTTTATACCTGTGCTCGGTGCAAGTCATTATTGGCTGACTTAAGTCTGGCCTCTTGAAATGCCAGATTGATTTTAAGTGGAAGGACTTCTTTGTTGACTCCAAAGAAGAAAGCCATAGCTTTTGTCCAACACAAAAGGCCAGCCACATCACCACACACCCTTTTGGCTGTTGTCATGTTGTAGTCTTCCATGGTAAGATAGGGCTCTAGCAACTCCACCATCTCATCGTTGATGGTATCCTTAGGGAAATGCAGCAGCTGGGATAAGAATGAAGTGCTTGCCATGATTTTCAATGCCTCATTCCATGAAGGCTTTGGAGATGGAACTGTTGGATCAGGCATCATGGGGGTCAATTTTTTCCTGTAACATTTGAAAGCTCAAATGATTAAGCTCAGAAATTTATAGAAAAATGTTGTAAAACCTGAACAAGATAACTACACAGTCCATGACTCTCATAATAAGATGAGGAGGTCTGCCCAATTTCCTTACAGTGGCAATATTTGCTGGTTTTATAGTGTTCAAAGCCTCTTCAGCCTCTTCAAGAGCTGGTTTTGCAGCTTCCAACTTTTCCTCAGCTATTGCTTTTTCAATACCAATTTGTTTGACAATCTATTGAATTTGGGAAAGTCAACAACTGTTCCAAATAGTCTAAAAAGTTTTCAGCACATACCTGTTCTGCTCTGTCCTTGACTTTGGACACACTTTCTTTGATTTTCTCTGATTCTTTTGCCCTTTGGGTGACTTCCAGCAACACTTCTTCAGCCTTCTTATTGGCCTCTCTTAAATGTTGCTCCATGATATTCAATTCATCTTTCAACAATTCTACTGTTTGTGAGGCTTCTTCAAGTTTGGCCAAACCTGCAAGACAATTCAAATAACAAAAATCCAATAATCAGGATGCTTATAAAAAAAGAATTTTGAAATGACCAGAGTTCATTCTCATTGCCATGTCTCCAATTTCTTCAACTTTTCGGGTATAAACCTCTTTGTAGCTGTTAATAAATGACAAAAATGACTTGGGTGTGACGTGGGTTGCACGACGGAACTTTTGGAAGTAGTTGAAGCAAGCAGTTGAGACAGAATCCTTGAAAAACATAATTATAAATGTAGATGGCACACACGGATCTCAGCCATTAGATTTAAGATCATGTTACTTAAACATTATCACGACACAACTTTTACTCACATCTGATTCACGAGCGCCCCTGATCAACCCACTCCAGTCTCAAATGTCAATAAAAGGCCTGTGTGCACTCTGTTAAGTATCTAGTTATTCTCTATGTGCTTAGACGTAAGTTACTTAGAGTAGATAGTTAGGTCACTTTTTAAGGATTACTTCAATGTAAGTGTATTTTTATATTATGTGTTTTAGCTAACGCAAATAAAATATTATGAGCATATTTCATATCCGCCTTTTATTTTTATAAGATGGGATTAACGCTCGTAAAGACGGGTTAGAATAAAGTATTTCATCATCCCTTTCACATCTTTGCGTTCATCTCCATGAACGCCAAGATCAGTAAGTCTACATAAATACTAGGTCTTTCAAAAACTTTTTTAACCTTGCTGGGAATGGGTTAAAAACATCTTTTATTTACACTCCCCTTAATGGAAGCCACAGCCACCAAATTAACTTTAAAAAAAAGTTATGGTATGCTTTGAAAAGTTAATCATGAAAAGGCACACTTTGATGTGTCTGGAAACTCTTGTTGGATTTTTTGTGGCAATTCTGGGGTCAAAGATTGCTTGGAGGTTTCAACCGAGGTTTGAGCCCGCAACCCTAAGATTCCCAGCCAAGTACCATGAACATTAGGCCACATAGCAATCCCAATTTTCGCTTTGTCATTATATAGATCCTTTATTCCTGTCTGGAAAGCATATATTTTGTCAATATCTTTCCAAAAGTTACCACAGCTCCAGACTCTCAGATCTAAATAGCCATCTACTTCTTTCCAAATTTTTATGGTTTTTAAAAGCTGAACAGGTGAATAACAGGATTTTTTAAAGAATGAATTTTAATTTTTTTCATTGTGTGCAGCCTTGGCTAAGCTGATGGTGGATGGGGGTGGGTCTCTTTTCCTTACCATGACTGGGATTCGAACTCAGGCCTCCTGGGCAATATTCTGATGACTACTCCATTGCGACTAGAGACATGGAATATATAGACCTAGCACTTATTAAGTAAGAGGTGTAGAACAAATTTCAGCTGTTTTACAGAAGGTAAACAAACAAACAATACTACATAAGGGAGCACAAAAACAGTAGTGACAACAGCTGAAAATTTTTCCACAATTCTTATGCTCTGGTGCTCGGCTTATACATAAGATGTCTATGATTGCGACCTCTTCAAATGGGGGATAGACTTATTGGCCAAAGTAACCTATCCCTAGCCCCATTCCTCCCTTACTCTTTTGTTTGTTAGAAACAAAGACTGTAACTCATTTTTACAGAAAGTTAGGGGATAGGATTATTTCACCTGTAGCTGTGACATGGTTTTGAACAACTGCCTCTTTGTTTCAGGAGTGCATTGACACTCAAATTCCCCTAGGAAGTGGCTAGCAACTGACACCAAGGCATCTTTTGGCCAAGGCTATGAACATCAAATTATTCATTGTTAAATTAAGTGTCATTCAGGAGTAGTATGAATATTTTATTGTCACCTGGAACCAGTCAATTGTGCAGCCAGAAATCAAACCTTTTAGAAATTTTATTCAAAATTAGTTTGGGATTGTCAGATCTTCAACTTTGTTGAAAATTACCTGGAAACCTCAACGACCTGTTTCTGAATTTTTCTCCAACAGGTGAGAAGCAGAGGATCACATGCAAATTGTTCTTCACTCGATCAATAAAGAACTGCATAACATTTTCAGGTGTTGGTGGAGTCTTGGGTGCCTCACGCTTCATAATTGGAAGCAATTCAGTGATGATTTCTCCTTGTTCATCTCTGTTTAGATTTTAAATGCATTAATTAAGATCAAACAGTAAAGATTGCCTTCTCTATTTTTAGAGTTACATATGGCAGAAAAGTTTAGAAACCCCTTTGGTTAGATTTTAGCCCTGCTAGGGATTTTTATACTCAGGTTGCATTAAAACTAGCAAAGCACCCTCAGTCAGGGAAATGAAAAATCGAAGTGACTCTTATATGATAAAGCTAATGTATTCATCATTTGAGTCTATGTTGCACTAAATAATTATGTTAAGATACATATTTGGCTGAAAAATTGGAATGTAGATGTACCTCCAAATGGTGTAAATTTATGTGTTTGCTGGTCAGTACCGAACCAGACAAAAGTTTTAGTATATTTTTATACGCATTAGGCCATAATATACATTCACACAATAATATGACTATTTTAAGTTTTCTTAAATTACCTTGTAAACAGGTTAGAAACAAGACCTGAAGCCAGTATATTGTTTACATATTCAAGAAATCCTTCCTCTTTAATGTCTTCATCTTGAAATAAGAAAGTTGTTCCTTTGCCCTAAAAATGGAAATTTTGGATTTTGGATTCCTTTTTAAGCTAAAATGCTCTCAGACCTGTATGCCACAAGTTCTGTAAAGAACTTTGAGATCTTCAAGGAAGTTACCAACATTATATGATCTAGTCATTGTGATTTGGAAAGTCTTGTATCCAGCAATAAAAGTGGCCAGTTTGGTCAAACTCTTCTTTCCTGTTAAAAGATTAGATCTTACGAGTAAAATTTAAAGAAAAGTGGCGACAACATCAATTTGGGTACCAAAGTAGTGATGGGTCTGGGTCAAAAATTTTTGACCTGGGTTGGGTCAATTTTTTGTGGCTCGGGTCAGGTCGGGTCAGCCATTGATGGTATGGGTTTGAATTTGGAAAATTTCCCTTAAAAATATCAATTTTTTCAATTTTTTTCCCTTCGGGTCAAAAAAAATCTCTTCAGGTTGGGTCAAAAAGTACGTGGGTCGTAGGCGGGTCAGCCTCTTATTTACTGCGGGTCAAAAGTAAGCTTGGGTTGGG
>Ga0194133_10005546_pt1 | contig 16027 bp, 22 predicted proteins | sample TA2KigOf40mmetaG_FD_155448 | JGI IMG/M metagenome (GOLD analysis project Ga0194133, IMG submission 155448) | Freshwater microbial communities from Lake Tanganyika, Tanzania - TA2015055 Kigoma Offshore 40m | ecosystem: Environmental > Aquatic > Freshwater > Lake | place: Tanzania: Lake...
AGATATAAATGAGGCTAGCTCCGTGGTGGCGTTATCGTGTTCTTTAGTTGCGTGCAAAAAATCCTCTTTATTCATATAATCAAGATCTAGTACATTTGTTGCCGCAGAAGCGTATTCGCCTATCTTATCGTTATAAAAACTTGGTGCCCCCAATATGGCAGATATACTTTCATATGGTATTAACAGCGCATACTCTTTTGTTATGTCTGCAGTGTGTTTTTCTTTTATTGTTTTTATTTTTTCATCTATTATTTGATTTATTTTGTATTCAAAAGAATTTATGTAATTAGCAGAAAAGAATGGCGCTGCTATTTTTCTTAACTTTGAATGAAGTGGATCATCTGAATCAATTAACGAATAATAAACATTTTCTTTTCTTTTAGTAATTTCTTTGCCAAATATTGAATTTTTTAATATTTTCTCTATTTCTTCATAACAGTAAAAATTATATTCATCATTTTCAATTGTATAAATAGATTTTCTTTTTTCTTCATATATTTTATAGGGATTAATGTTTTCTTCCATAAGCGGTTGGTTATTTATTTTTTTCTATATTTTTTTTAAATGTTTGTAAGAATTTTGTTGCATTTTTGAATCTATTGGGGTATCCCAACATCGTTACTTTAACTTCTGTATCATTTCTATGAACATTAATTGAAACTCCAATACTGCCATGAATTTCTGGATATGATGGAATTACATAATAATTATCAACAATTGCATCTAAGACATTTGCTTTTAGACTCTCGTGGTTAGTCACAGATAAAAAAGTTGCTGGAGGAAATGGGAAAACAAGAGACCAAACTTTTTTATAATGTTTTTTAAATGGAGAATTAAACAAGGATTTAATTAAAAAATTATATGATTTATTATAAAAAATATTTTCTTCATTTTTTATAGAATTTTTAATTAATTTAATATGTTCTTTTTTAGAAATCTTATTTAATACGTCAGAATGTGAATTGTACGTAATGGCGTATACTTGGTTTCCGAAGCTTATTATCTTTCCAGTTAATTGCACTTGCGATTAAAAACGTTTTATCTGAATCTTTTTTATTGAGTTGATTATACGTTTTAACAAAGTAATGCGTAATTAATGATCTAAAATTGGAATCATAATCATTCATTTGAGTCTTAATTGCATCATAGGGTAAGGATAAATAATCAATTATTTTTTTATCAGAATCTTCTTTATACCATTTTTTTTCATATATATTTTCTGGATTGGACTTTTTATTTATTGGTATAAATATATTTATTAATTTAAAATTACAATATAAAAAGAAGAATTTAATACAGTTTTTTATTAAAAATATATATTTATTATTTATATTTTTTATACTAAATCTTTTTTTATTTGGATTAATTATAGATTGGACAAGCGAATACAGCACGTTTCCATCACCCATCATGTGATGTAGGCGCACAAGTACGCAAAGATTTTTCTTTTCTTGATCTATAATCATATGTAGTTGCCACATTGAGTTAGAAGTATCAATGGGTGTTTCTGTAATTTTTTGTATAGTACCTTTAACATTTTCGCTAAAGTTTACGATTGAATGAATGTGTACTGACTTTTGTGAATCAATATTTTTATTTTTTACTAAAAAAGGATAAGTTTTTTTTGAGTCTTGCCTAGAAGGTATTAGCGTATAAATTATATTATGTTTTATATTAAAATTTATATTTTTGTATATTTCGCTTAAAACTTCAGGTATATTGTTAGAACTAATAAAAAAGAACGCATTTAATACTGAAGTATTTTTCCAAACCTTGGAATGAAAACTGTAATCTATAGCGTTTAATTGATACATTTGGTAGCCTTTATAAAAAAGATGTTGTTACCCTTACTAGTCCCTCATCTATTGTATCATAACCACTGCTTAGTCTGATCTTATATGTTCCAGTTAAATAAAAACAGAGAATAAATTTTTTTATATTATTATCAATATTTTCAGATATAAAAATTGGATTTTGCACGTTGGGGAATATGGGATAGGTTGTTTGGGCCGTATAACCAAAGGGTAATTCTAAGTGCTCAGATTCAATCTGTAGAGAATCTGTTTGTTTAGAAGAAACTAAAAAAACCCTTGCTTCCCTGCATTTTAGGGAAAAATCAAGAATTTTTAATCACCACCGTAAATGATGTTGGTGTTGGAATATGGTAAACGCTGGCCCCAGAAAGCTCCAAAAGCTTTTTATGAACTTGCCAACCGTATGTTTGTAGTTTATCAGCGTACATCTGCATGCCGTCATTTGCGTCGTACACAATGAGTGTTCCACCAACGTTGAGGTTTGAAAATACCTGAGAAACAAGATTCTCATTTGAAGCGCAAAATATATCTGCGGCTGATAAGCAAACACAATCTAAACCGCTCGGCATTGTGCCGTTAAAGAAGTCTAGGGAATCTATTACAGTTGCTTTTGTTTCTGCTTGAAGAAAATAATTTTCACCCCTAAATAGGTGTTCATCATTTAATACATACAGTTCATTTGTGTTTAAAGACTCAATAAAATTGTAGTTGAAGGAACTGGCACCAATCGCAAATAGTGTTTTATTTGGTGAATGTAGTTTGAACAACATTTCCATTATTGATCTAGCCTGCTTGGCCATTTCAACCATAATCTCAACATTTAAGGCTATAAACTCATATGAAGCCAAATAGCCGACTGGGCCGATGTCGTTGGGATCTCTACTTGATCCTGCAGCTACTTCTGCCTGGACAACCTGATCCCACTTATTACTTTCCTGCTCTTGGGTTAAAAGTTCGGAATGATCTGCTTTTGAGGCTTGATTTGAAACCTTTGTTACAACTCCCCAGTTTGCTTTAGCCATTTTGGATTCTCCATTTTGTTAGTTTATACATATAAATTAATTTTCTGCCCTTTAAAATAGCTTTATTTTTTTTAATATAGTTAATAAAACTTGGTAGTGACTCAGCCGACGGATCAGCAAAGTCAATGGGCTCAAAAATTGGATAGGTTGATAAAACTGCAGATTTTAAATCTACATAACTAAAACCGTCTATACCCTCTGAATCCAAACCCAGCTCCAGCATTAGCGCTTCAAGTTCAACCTTTACATCATCATGATGGTTTTCTAAAGAGTATTTCATATTATATCCCTTCCAGTTCTGAACTTATTCCATCGAAATCATTAATATCAGAGCTCAAGTGGCAAATCCTATTTTGATCTCCTTCTTCAAAAGAACACTCTGTCCTAAGGACGACAAGACCGGTTCTTAGATCAATTATCTGCTTACTTTCATAATCAAGATGGTAGTTTTCTTTCGTCGCTGCTTGATTGGCCGCAACTGATAGATCTATCTTAAATTTTGCCATTAGTTAACTTGACTCCTTATTTTTTTAAGTAATTCCAAATGATTAACTATCAAAACATAAACATTATAGTCGTACTCGTTTTCGTAGTCGCTTATGTTAATTCCATTAGTAATGACATCTTCGACATTTAAAGAAACTTTTTCACAAAGAGCAGTAAGATATGCCTTCTTTTCAGATTCGACATGGGAATTTGTTGCGTGCCTTTTTTCATCTACCATAGTTAAAATTGAGTCCTCTTTTCTCCTATATAGTAATCTAGTTGGCTTTTAGTTGCATTTTTTAAATTTAAAGAAATTGTTCAATTTTTATACGTCTATTTTGTATTCAAAACTATATGATTCCAATTTATCTGCAACTATGTATTGATAAGTGTCCTTATTGTACCCTTTGCTCTTAATATAATTAAAATAATCTTCCCTGAAAAATGGCATGTACACGTTTACCTCCCTTGTGACTGCAGTTGGGTCCTGCAGTGGATCGGCAACATGTTCGCCAAGCTCTTTATTTGGAGTACCGTGACAATACCAGCCAAGATAGGCATATCTGGATCCGGAAATGGTGGGCTTTATTTCGTGTGCAGCAAAATAATCACTTGGAAACATAATTATATCACCCTTTTTAGGATTATAATTTATATCAAGATATGTAAATCTATGGGTTCCCCCAAGAAAGTTCTTTCCATCAAGCTCTTTTTCGCTATCTACGCTATCGTTAAAGTAAGCTATAGTGGCAACTACATTTTTCATAGCCAATTGACCCTTGGGGTGAGGTAGGCCATAAATATAATCTGTTTGTATGTCTGCATGGGGGCCCATGTGGGCTCCATTTCGGTACTCTGTTATATGACCCCTTGAGTGCCACCATATTGATTTAAATGCTACTGGAAATAGTTCACAGTACTTTATCAAACAATGGTATTTAACTTGATCTATAAAAGATAAAGTCTTTACAACCTGCAGATCTGGATTCTGATGTATTAAGGACGCCCTATATGGCATTTCTTCAATAGATTCTTTGCTGAAATAATATCCGCTGTTATTTATATAACAATTTTCCCCTGTTTCTGGATGGATTGCCGGAGTATACATCATCTGTCTTTCGTGCTCTATGCTGTTTTGCGCAAAAGTAAAAGCCCAATCCCAATCTATCTCAAATACTCTTTCGAATAAAACAACCCCACCACCTAAATGTTTAGGTTCAACAGCGCTATTATAGTTCATCAACACTCCTTATTTTTATTTAATTATAAATTATGTTTTTCTAAAAATGGTTCTGGTAGCTTTGGGACTCCATTGTATGACGGACCTATTTTATTACCGTCTGCATCGAGTCCAGTTTTCATTCCCCTCGTCCAAGTCCAAGGTCTTTCTAGTGAATTTTGAGTTTTTATATCATAGTATTTTTTCCTTGATTCTTCAAGTTTTTTATCTTCCCACCTATTGACAATTTCAAATTCTACATTTAATAGTAGTTCCGTTGGATATATGGTAAAAAATAAAAATGGAGAACCTTTTGGAAATAATATTGGTTCACCTATTTTATGTATTATCCAGTGTGTTTGAACTTCGTCTGGCCACCAGCTACTGGGTATACTTGCTGTCATTGGAGACGCTCCATCAATATAGTAATTGGGTGAACCAGTTGTCCACAAACTATAACCCTCTTCTGTATTTATTGCCCAACCAGTATAAAAAGATATCATCTCATGTATATTTGAGTAAGCAAAATGAAAATCATTATGAACTCCACCACTGAGTATTCTTGCTGGACTTGGTCCGCCATCCCATATTACTATTAGGTCTTCAGGTAAAATCATCTCCCAACCATAGACGTTCGCAGTTGTGACTGGCGGACATTGGTAGGCGTGTTTTTTATATGTTTTGTCCATCCAATCTCGTTTAAGCCTAGACTGTCTTATCTCAACAGCATTTTCATGCATTTTTGATAAGACTATCTTAGTCATTATTAAATACCGGCTATTGCATAGTCTTGATCTAGTGGACCTATTGGTGGTGGAATTACGCCAGAAAATCTCAAACCGAATCCAGCCTTAGGGTCTGCTGGACTACCGTCAAGATTATATCCATATTGAAAACCTTTATGAGTTCTTTCGTTGTAGTCAAACATTGTTACCACTGAGTACTTTGTGCCAGTAATTACTGGCAAAGAACTGTGCGCATAGATATATGTTGATGGGAAGAAAATTATATCACCAGCTTTTGGTTTAAGTTTCATTCTCAATATATCAAAAACAAATTCTCCACCTTCATAATTATCATTTAGATATGCAACAGAGGAAACAGTGCAATTGTAACTATAGCCGTGATCGGCGTGAGGCGAGAAATGCTGTCCTGGAGTATACTTAACAAAATTAAGACATTCTTGAAAATCCATTTTTAGATTAAATCTCATTTCATAATCATACAAACAATCAATTAACGGTTTTTGTACCTTTGCGCATATTTCTCTAACTCCAGAAGAAGTTAAATGCTGCTCCCATGGAAATGTGTTTGGATCTATTTTAAAATCTGAACAGTTTCTATAACTTAGATTTTCATGAGTATCTCCAGTAGTTGCTTTACTCCATTTAAAATAATCATTTTCATTATTGAATAAAGCTAACTCTAGCTGATCTATAATTGATTGCGGATTAGATATTGCGTTTCTGTACATAATAATTCCAAGTCTTGAATCAAAAACATATTGTGCTAACATTTTGCCTCTTCCGGTTTTGGGGGTAAATTACTATATGTGATATACTCAATAATACCAAAGTCAATTATAGCACAAAGGCAGGACTGTTACAATGACCAATTGCGTGCGCAAGTTTAACGAAGATATTACAGACGAGAATCCCTGGAAAGTATTTCCTGGATCGTTTGGTGATTCAAAAGATAATATACATATTATACCAAAATTTATAGAAGAAAATGATATAGTTAGACTGCAAGAGTTTGTAAAAAAAATTGACAAGTGGGATAATACCAAGGAAAGCGAAGCGCATAGCAAGGATGGGGCCTCGAAGTACAGTGCCGACCTATGGTATAATCGACTTTTTAGTTATTTAATGATCAAAGATTTAGATCAAGATATATATAATTTAATTGATAATTATCTTGATAAAATGAAACTTTTTATGGATCAAAAGTTTAATTGTAAAGTAAAGAAAAGACCACCATCTATAGTTTGTTGGAGGCCAGGAGATTTTCAAATAGCTCACGCCGATAAACAAATACAAGACGGTAGACCAAACTCTTTTCCAGATTATGATATAAATTCACTATTTTATATTAATGATGAATTCACTGGTGGAGAGCTTTTTTACACTCAGCATAGAGTTAAGATTAAGCCCGTGGCGGGTATGGCGGTATGTCACCCTGGAGACATCAATTATATACATGGCGTAACCCCGGTATTGTCTGGGATTAGGTGGGTTATTCCAGCTTTCTTTAGCGTTGAAGAGTTTTAATCTTTTTTAAATATAAAAGTAGACCACATATATCTATTTTTATTTACTAAATCTGTTACAAGATGTAATTCATGCGATGGAAAAATGATTGCGGATCCAGCTGGTGGCTTAATCGAAATGTTGTGTTCTGGGAATTCTATTAAACCACCTTCGTAATCATCATTAAGATAGCCACATATTGTATATGCTACGGGCTTAACGTCCCCACCTTGGTCATATGTATAATCTCTATGCGAATTCATTCCTTTCATTGGAAAATCCCATTTTCTTATATATATACTTTCTGGAAAATACTCATACTTTGTATTATCAATATTTAATTCAGACATATACTTTGCTATACATTTTTCTGCGGCATACGATATTTCGTTAAAAAGATACGCATTGTCTTTTATTAGAGTAAGTTGTCCAATCTTTAGTTTTGAATCATTGTTGTTTCTTCCCCATATTTCCCAATTAACATTTTTTAAATGTGAAAATATTTTATTAATATCTTCATGTAAATGAGTAAATATTAAAATATCTTTAGTTAATTTATTCACTATAAAAAATCGCCTTATCTACAAATAAATCTAATATTTTTTTATTATATTCATCCTTAAGACCATCTACTGGGTGAGGTGCTTTTGAATGTGTCATGTTGGTAGTTAGCTCTGTTACTCCAAGCGCGTCATATATTTCGGACTGATATATAAAATTCGTTATTCCTGCTTCTTTTGCATACTTGTGCATGCTGTCTAGAAATTTTGTATTTTGACTCAATCTCTCACTATAGGTATATGATGGACTAATTCCCTCATATTTAAGAAGCATTTCGGTAAACTGTGGAAGTGGTTCTATTATAACTATTTTTGATTTATTAAAATAGTTAGCTAATTGTTCTATGTATTTTTTAGCTACCACTTCTGCGTTATCGTATTTTGACAAAAATGTTCTTATATCTACATATCCAAACCAAGAAAATACTACTCCATCATCTTTTATATCACTAAAAGGAATAACTCCATCATTGGGAAATTTTTGCTCTTCTTTTCCAGAAGAAAGTTCTTTTTCTTGACTCATTAAATTGAAGTCAATATCCCAGATTTTTTTTGCTGCCTTGCCCCAAAAAATCATGTCAATTTTTATATTGTTTTTTTCATAGTGTTCAGAAACTCTAGATAAATGGCAGTCTCCAATTAGATATATCTTTTCCATTATATTACTCCTTTATATTTTTTTGTCAATTCATGGACTCTATGTGCATCTGCGTCATGTCTATGAGTTCTTAGCAATAAGTCTGTAACTCCTATCTTTTTTAAATTATTTATCTTTTCTACAACTTGTTCTTCTGTTCCGTATATTGTCCAGAATTTCTGATGTGCGTATTCAATCTGATCTGCGGCCTGCTCGGCTTCTTCGCATGTATCTCTCAATATCACTGCAGCGCACACCATTTTATTCTTATTTCTTTGAAACCTTTTTGGATCGTAGACATAATCATTTAACATGCACAGACTGTAGTCGGCATGTGTTGCAGCTATGTCTAAGGTTTGTTCTGATACTCCTGACATGGCAATCTCTGGTACCTCATTTTGTTCTAAAATAGAAAAAACTTTTTTAATCCATTCATGAGTATACTGCACTCTTTTTTCAACTGTATCTAATTTTTGTTTTTCTATTATAATATTTTCTATTGAAGATTCAGAAGGCTGTATATCGCCCGAGACTATATTAAACATTATTCTATTTTTTTGAATTTCATTAAAAGATCTGTACATCATAACAAAATATTCAGGACTTATTGCATAGGTTCTGATTGCAAAAAAATATTTAAATTTATGATTTAAATTTATTGCGTTTGCGCATCTAATCCAGTAATCGCCGGAAAGTGAATGATATACAAAAAGAATAGAGTGATAATTAGATTCATGAGTTATATTTGACAGTTCTTTTACGCTATTAATATCACCCATATCATAGATTGGCATAGCGTGTAGTCTTATGGGCACTTTAGTCCCTATACCTTATTTCAGTAATTCCCTTCTTTCTTTCTTCCACCACCTCGGATGGAGGCTGCCATACATAGCCATTTACTGGTATACACCAAGTACTCCATGCGTCAAGGGGTTCACTGTGATTTGATTTTATTTTATTTATTTGATCATTATATTCTTTGCTTTTATAATTAAAAAAAGTACCAGGATTAGTGTGAGAAGGAATTACAAAATTAGAAAATGCAAAACGAATACCGCTAGTAACCTCTTTTACACCATGACAATAGTCGTTATGTGATCCGTGAATAATTAGATCACCATTTTCTGGCTTGACTAAAAGTTCTTCTTTATTGTGATAGGGGTTAAAGTCTCCTACCCACTCTGCGTTTCGGTTAAAATTTGGATAATATACTTCTCCGCCTTCAAAATCGCCAAAATAAACGATTAATCCATAATGAAGTCTACAACAAGTATTCCACACATCGGAAGAAATTAAAAGACGTGAGGCTATATCGCAGGTGGCACAAGACGGACCGCAGTCTTCATGGGGGGCGCCTGGAGCATCTGAATGAGGAAACATTCCCGGTTCACCAACTTTGGCCCTTAAAAGACAAAGTTGTGGATGCATTGATAATTCTGGATAGATTAATTCACTTGCCTTTTCCCATACTTCATGCATTTCGGGGACAATTGTAGTAAATCTCGAATTATACCAATCTACGTTGTGATCAACGATTGGTCCATCTATGTGTTTTTTTAACGTAAAATTTATCTTTTTAAGAAGATCTCCATTAATAAATTTTCTATAGATAAATAACTTTGGAGCTATTTGTTCTATATTGGGATTTTTCCTAAAAGACTCTTGATACATTGTCATGTGTGAAGATTTCCTTAACTTCTTAGATCAAGAATATCATAAAATTTGTTAAAATCAAAGTTACAAAATTCTTGATATTCTTTTAAAGATTCAATATTTAAAGCTCCATATTTTCCTATTTCTTTTCCAAGAAAAATATTTTTTATAGTAATAAATGTTTCAAAAAATGCAGTTTCTGGATAAATTATATGATCTCGCCAGTCTTCTTTTGCTTTTTGGTAATTTTCATCTTTATTTAAATGATACGCAATAGACTTATTGATTGTAAATATTTTATATCCCCTTGTCCACGCTCTCATTGCAAATAACCCTTCGTCTGCTCCCCACTTGCATCGAGCATCGTGCTCTATTTCCTCAAACATTTTTTTCCTCGCAAACACAAAGCAGCCGGCAATAGACTTTACCTCTATGTGCGATTCGTTTTGCCATTTATAAAAATGCCCCCAAGTTTGGGGATAGCTATGTCCAATTGATTCAAGTGCAGAATTATAGGCGATTGTGGGCGGAAAAAATGCTTCTCTTTTTGGTACGTTTTTTGGATCAACAATTCCAAATGGATGAATAGTAATATTTTGATTTTCATCTATTGTCCAATTTGGACAAATTAAACTAATGATTATTTTATTATATTTTTTTTCAATTTCATTAATTGAAATAATTAATGATTCATCCCAATTTTTTTCGAATATCATATGCGCATCTATTTGCAGTATGTAGTCAGCATCTGGGGGGCATAGTTTGGTCGCTTCTTTTCTTGAAAAACCTAATCCAGGTGGTTGTGTGCATTGAAGATTTTTTATATATACATTTTTTAATAGACAGTTAAAAGGTTTTTCATTTATTACAGTATTAAAAATGCCAAAATAGATTCTATCTGGATATTTTGCGTTACCAAGTGCGCTGTGTACAGTTTGCTCTAAAAAATGTTCTTTACAAGATGCTATAGATATAAATATTTTTTCCATGTAAAAACACGCTATTTTTTATAAATTATTAGCTATTTGAACTATCTTCCATCTTTTTAATTTTTTCTGATAATTCCTGTATAGCTTTAACCATTACTGGAATTAGTCTATGATATAGCGCATACATTGTATCTGGATCTCGACGATCAGTAAGCTTTAGCGCACTATGTGCATCATAAGCGTCTTCTAAGGCTGCTAACTCCTGAGCGATAAAACCAATATCTTTTTCACCATGCCTATTGCCTTCTCTTTCGTTCCACTTAAAAGCAACAGGGCGTAGATCTTCGATAACATCAAGTCCTAGTTCTAGATCTTCTACTAAAATTTTATCTCTTAAGTCAGATTTAAACCCCGGAGGACCAAAGAACCCTGGAGGACCAAAGAACCCTGGAGGACTAAAGAACCCTGGAGGCGCAAAGAATCCTGGAGGCGCAAAGAACCCTGGTGGACTAAAGAACCCTGGTGGACCAAAGAACCCTGGAGGACTAAAGAACCCTGGAGGTGCAAAGAAACTTGGTGGACCAAAGAAGCTTGGTGGACCAAAAAAGCTTGGTGGAGAAAAAGCACCAACTGTATAGTTAATCGATGTACCCAATGGAACTACTGTTGTATCAGTAAGGGCTGGCGTAACAACGTTATTTAAGGCTGAGTTTTGAGTAGGCGTAGTAGTGACTGAACCCACATTAAAGCCAGCATTAGTTATTGTTGTATTAGCTGTTGCTTGCGCTGTTCCGTTCGGCTACAGTTGGTTTAGCTGCTTTTCTTTTAGAACCTTTACCATGAGCGTCTGGATTTTGTTTTCTAGCCATATTATGCCGCCAAGTCTCCCAATGCCACCCATGTATTAGCGGCTCTCTTCATAAGGGTAGCAGATGCCCACTGTGTACGCAGTTTAAGACCTGGTGTAGCATTGACCGTTACACCAGAGGCTCCCGCTATTGTAACTTGACCGGCTCCAGTTTGGAGAATGGTTATTTGAGAGCCGGTCGGAAAGTTAACCGAGTTATCTGCTGGAACAGTTAGTGTTGTTGCAGAAGCGTTGCTAACTTCAATTACTTTATTTTTATCGGCTAAGACAAGGGTGTAGCTGGCTGCTTTTGCATCAATGGTTACATCGGCGATTTTACCAAGATCTATTGCCGCCGAAGCATTTATGTCTGCGTTGACAATTGTTCCATCTACAATCATCGTTGATGTAATTGTGCCCGAATCTGCGGTGGTTACAATATTCCCGTAGTTTGTTCCGTCCGTGGTTATTTCCCACTTGTCGCTGGTCTCGTTCCAGCGAAGAAGAACATTTGTGGAGGAACCGCGCTCAATTTCGATCCCAGCGTTCTCCGATGGGGCGCCAGAGGCGTTGCTGTTGAAAACGATGATGTTGTCCGCCAACTCAATCGTCTCCGTGTTGACGGTGGTCGTGGTCCCCGAGACGGTCAGGTTGCCCGTGACCGTCAGGTTGTCGTCGACGGTGACGGTTCCGCCAGCCGAATCAATCGTCAGGTTGCCCGACGTGGTGTCTATTTCCCCAGCGGCGGTGATTCCAACCTGGACGGCATCGAGCGTCGCGCCAGCGAACGTCGGGCTGGCATTCGTGGCGACAGATTGGCCGATTGCGATGGTTGGCGTTGCAGTTTCTCCAGAGTTATTGCTGAGCGTGATGCCAGTTCCAGCAACGAGGCTTGCTACATAATCACCAGTCGTATCTGTTCCAAGGTCAACTGAGGCTGAAGCAACAGTGACAACAGTGGCGGTTAGGGTTGCGTTACCCAAGTCGCTTAAAGTTACGCTACCAGTCAAGTCTCCAGCCAACGTAATAACTGGTGATACGCCTGTTATCGTTGGTGATGTAAGAGTTTTATTGGTAAGAGTCTGTGTACCAGTTGTTGTTACAAGAATTGAAGTGTCGGCAATGCCGTGAACATTAGTCGTATCACTTTCGTGATTTGAAAGGTCAGTAAGCGTTGCGAGATTTGCCGTGTTGGCGATACCGTGAACATCGGTTGTATCAGCTTCATGAATACCCGTCAAGTTTGCTGCAAATTCTGTTGTAGCTATTTGAGTCGTCGATGTTCCATTTGCCGCTGTTGGCGCAGTTGGTGTACCTGTAAGCGCTGCATTTGCTAGTGGCGCATAGCCGCTAAAGGACACAATTGATTTTTCGTGACCAGTAATTCTACCATATGCATCAACTATTAAATCGCTGACAAATGTGGTTGTATTCGATCCCGCTGTATTTGTTTGATTTACTGTTGCTAGATCAATGTTATCTGCGTTGACAACTATTCTTGTATTTGAACCGGTTCCAATATTAATTGTGTTTAAATTAACGCTTAAACCGTCTCCAGCTGTTATTGGGGCTGTACCGGTAAATTGACTAAATGAAAGTGAATCAGTTCCAAATACAATGGCATTGTCGGTTCCAGTACCAATGGTTGTTAAAATAAAACCCTGAGATGCGTTTACTGAGCCGGCCAAAGTGTACACAGCGTCACCGGCTTTAACTTGACCAGCTATATTGTTATTGGAATCACTTCTGCGAGTTAGAATAAATGCAACGCTTGCACTACCCTGTTCTGTAACTGTATAAATTCCATTTTGAGTGGCAGTAGATTGATCTTTAACTAGTATAGACTGACCAGTAGTAACTGCAGTGCCGTCAACCGAGAGCCTTCCGATTTGAAGAGCCTGTTAGTGTTGCGCCAACTCCCAATGTGCCATTTGCATATGTGCAGGCGGAAAGAGCTTCTCTGGTTGTAAAATTTACAGCTTGATGCCAATTTATACCCGCAGCAACAGTATCGACATAACCCCTTGTAGCAAGGGCTGTTGACCCTGTCCCAGCATTTGAGGCAACAACTGAAGTGACATTCATTGTTCCATTTGAGGAAATATTTGCAACGACGTTACCTGACGAATCTTTAAACTGGACTAGTGGAGCTGTTGCTCCAGAAGCTGCCTTAAAAACTGCTGCTTCGTCATATATTGTAATTTCTGGTGCTGTTTCAACTCTTAAACGGGCCATACTTCTCCTCTGGAAAGACTGTATTAAATGAACTCCACTTTATAGTAATCAGGTTTGAAGAAAATTATTGGGTTATTCTCTTTAAAAATTCTAACATTCTACCTTGATATTTAATTCTACCAAAGTGGGTTAGGTTTATGGTGGGGTCAACCCAGATCTTTCCACCAATCTTTTGCCAATATCTACAGAATCCGTAGTCTTCAGACAGAAACCTACCGCCTTCATCAACATAAGAATTGAATAGGGCGTATCCAAAATTCCTTTCTTCGCCATGTAAAGCACTAGTATCATCATTATATTTTAGTTTTTTATATTTTTTAAACATTTTTTCAAATACTTCACGTTTTATTAACATAAAGCCAGTTCCAGCTTCATAACACTCTATGGCTCCATTTTCTATATTTAGCTGAGTTTCTCCTGGAGCTGTTAAATGTACAACATATCTAGTTGCATACTCCATCAAATCTTTTGCTTCTATATCTTTTGATACGCCTTCTTTAACTTTATCCCAATTAATTTCTTTTATTGGATAAGAAGCGGTTATTATATCTTTATTGTGCCATAGCATTTTTAATACTGCTTCTTTGTCAAACTGAAGATCGACGTCAATAAACATAAAATGTGTAAAATCTGGATTTGCCATGAACTTTGCAACTAAGTTATTTCTAGCACGATTAATCAAAGAATCGGAAATAGTACAAACAGAATATTTAAGACCAATTTCTTTAAAATATAAACACGCTTGCATAAAGCTCATCATGAATGGTTCTGTTACATGAGAATCATAACATGGAAGTGCGAAAAATACATTCCACTCTTGAATTTTTTCTTTTGGAATTGTTATATTAATTTGTTGTTCTTCTACGGGCATTTGATTATTGTACATTATTTTATTTGTCTATGTCAAATTCTGTAGGATCTATATTTTTTGTAATAATTTTATCATTTATTATTTTTATAGTTTTTTTAGAATTAGAATTAGAACTAATGTTTTCATAAAGAAAATTCTTTTTATGCTCGCTGCAAACAAAAATAATTCTATTTGGATAGCCACTGAAGATTAAATCGGTTATATTGTCTTCGCAGAAATAACATTGAGGAGGTTTATCAAATTTGTTTAAAACATATGAATAATTTTGTGGATCTTGACTATATTTTTCTAAATTAAATGATTCATTTTTGAAATATGTTGGAGTTTTTTTATTTATCCTAGAAATAGGAGATTCGTTTTTTGTAATATAATTTATAGAATAAGTACAATCAAATAAACCCAAACCATCGGAAAATGGGTAGCGATCACCGACAGGACAAGAGAGATGATCCAATATAATATCGCAGTCTGGTAATTTTGTATCTAAGTATAAATCAAATTGAACTTCTGCTGGATGAATATCATCCCAAATTTTTATTACAAAATAACCATTTTCTAAAACTGCAAAACCAATTAATCCTTTAAATGTGGCGTTTTCAATGTATGAAACTGATGGTTGACCTATTTGTTTCCCTAAATAATTTTCATGTACGATACCAGAATCAAAATCGCATTCATGTGCTTGATCGTAAATAGTGCATAAAGAATTTATTAAAATGCGAAGATAATATATATCCTTAATTGGATTAATTGTAAATCCATTTATTATTAAATGTGATGCTATTCTTTCATAGTGCATTGGATTACCAAGAAGTTAGAGTTGATCTCTTCCAAGTATTTGTAGCCGTACAAATGTAAATATAATTTGTATCGTAGGCGATATCGCCTTTAATGATTGTTGTTCTATAGACATATCTTATATTATAGCAGATAAATAGATTTAATGCATCTTAAAAAAGTATTTAAATTATTCGCCGTCTGGTTGCCATTCTTCTGCGGTGTTACCTTCCGCTACCCAAGCAAGATACGCCTGATAATCAGTGTTTTCAGCATTCATTGGTATAGATGCTTGGTCCGATAGTCGAATAACAACTTGCCAATCTCCAATTATGTCTTTGCCAGATTTGAGTACGCCTGCCATCAGCCACCACCATCCTGTGCCGCTGCCCATGCCTGGGCTTCGTGGACCAGGTCGTCAGGTGTGAGTCCGACCGCGTTGGCCGCGTCTTGTAGTGACCATATGCCAAGTACGGCGTTGAGTGTCGCCATGACACCGAGAGTGTCGAGCGGCGTGTGGACGTCTGGCGTTTCCCAGGTGTGGGTCACACCAGCAAGGTCGGTGAAGACGTGTTTCATCATGCAGCCCCAAAACGCAAGAGCACTAGGTTGAGATTCGGACCTGCTTGCGCATTCATTGAATCCCATTTAGTACCTGGGGTCGGCAACGCACCCTGCGTCTGCGACACGCGCAACGTCACGATGTAATCGTTCGCTGTGGGTGTAAA
>Ga0194133_10005548_pt1 | contig 16026 bp, 10 predicted proteins | sample TA2KigOf40mmetaG_FD_155448 | JGI IMG/M metagenome (GOLD analysis project Ga0194133, IMG submission 155448) | Freshwater microbial communities from Lake Tanganyika, Tanzania - TA2015055 Kigoma Offshore 40m | ecosystem: Environmental > Aquatic > Freshwater > Lake | place: Tanzania: Lake...
CAAGTAGTTATCTCCCAACAGGTCCTGACGATAGCGACAGACCATTAAGTGATGGTCGTGTTGGTACAGCCTTGATTCAAGAATATCGTTTCAATCAATATTGTGAACGATTACAAAATTATATGGCTACAAAACTTGACGAAGAATTTAAGTTATTCTTACGCTGGAGAGGTTTTAATTTAGATAGCGGATTATTTGAATTAGAGTTTAATCCGCCTCAAAACTTTGCTGCTTATCGTCAAAGCGAATTAGACACAGCAAGAGTCACTACCTATGGCACTATGGAAGCTTTTCCATATATAAGCAAGCGTTTCGCTATGGAGAGATTTTTAGGTCTAAGCGAAGAAGAGATAGACAAGAACGAAAGACTATGGCGCGAAGAAAACGGCAAAGAACCTTTAGAAGAGCCTAAAGGTAGCGATCTGCGTAGTGTCGGCGTAAGTTCTAGTGACATACAGCAGGATATACAGTCAGGCGAAGATATGACAGCCGAGCCAGATGAAGCAAGTGCAGAGCCAGAAGTAGCAGGCCCAGTAACTTCAGCGCCAGCCGGCGGCGCCCCAGCAGCCCCTGAAGCTCCAGCAACTCCTGCTAGTCCTGTAGCCTAAAAGATAAATAATCTTATGAAACTACTTGAAATGTTCGACATCCCCATTAATGGTTATCAGGATGTAAATCAAGATAACAGTAAACCAAAGTGGAAAACTTCAAGAAAGACTAAACTTACTCTAAAGCAGATTAGAAAATTGCGTAAGATGCTTGATGTGCGTAACTACGAAAAGAAAGAGCATCTTAAAAAAGTCCGTGAACAATACGGGGCTGCTAGCCAACCCGCAGCTGCATCAGCCTAAAATTCAGTAATTTAGGCGCAAAACGCAAAAAATTAGCACTTATTGTGTGCTTTTTATAACTACGCACTAAATAATTCTACAAAGCCATTTTTATCCAGGAGAAATTACAATGGAAAACAGGAAATACGAACAGCTTATTGACCTCATCATCAATGAGCAAGAAGATAAAGCCCGCGAACTTTTCCACGAAATCGTGGTAGAAAAGTCACGCGAAATCTATGAGTCAATCATGGATGAAGAAATGATGGGCGAAGGCGATATGGAAGGCATGGAAGAAGATGAGATGGTCGGCGAAGTCGGTCAACTCATGGACGAGATTAGTGCCGAAGAATCAGGTGTCGCCGAAGATGATGAATCAGATGATGACATTAAATTTGATGATGAAGCTGAAGAAGACGGAGAAATGATGACCAAAGACATGGAGCAAGACCATGATGAAGAGCCACAGACCGTCGATGATGTTAAAGATAAATTTGAAGAACTCTTAGCAGATTTTGAGCGTATTCTAGCCGGCGATGAAGACATGTCAGAAGAAATGATGGAAACTGATAAAGAAGAAGATATGTCTGAGGAAATGATGGAAGCAGTACAATTACAGAAAGTTGCTGTAACACATGGCGACAATGGTGCAAACACAAAAAGCCCAACACTGACTAAACCAAAAGTTGAAGCAGCAGGCGTTAAGCCAGTAAAGTTCTCAGGCGATAGTGAAGCAGTACCAACTGGCCCAAAAGGTCCATCAAATGAGTATAGCAAGAAAGAAGGCACTTTGATTGGCGATGTAGGCAATACACCAGGTCAAAAGAAGGGCCAACAATTAAAGCCAGCCCCAAAAGCAGTGACTAAAGACGGCGCAGCCGACAAGCACAGCCCAGTGGCTAAAGGCTAATAAAAGGAACTTGGAGACAAATGGCTTTGTATCTCAAGGAGCACCTAACGTTCGATAGAGCGAACATGGTCGTTGAATCTGTTAGTGAACAGGGCAGCGATCTGAAGACCCTCTATATGAAGGGCATCTTCATTCAGGGCGGGGTCAAAAACGCAAATGAGCGTGTTTACCCCGTTGCTGAAATTGAGACCGCAGTCGATACGTTAAACAAGCAAATTCAAGAAGGTTACTCAGTTCTGGGTGAGGTCGATCACCCAGACGATTTAAAAATAAATCTAGACCGTGTTAGTCATATGATCACAAGTATGTGGATGGATGGCGCTAACGGTTTCGGAAAATTAAAGATTCTACCAACTCCAATGGGACAACTTGTTCGCACTATGTTGGAGAGTGGAGTAAAACTAGGCGTTTCAAGTCGCGGATCAGGTAATGTAAGCGATGCGGACGGCAAGGTAAGTGATTTTGAAATAATCACTGTAGATATAGTTGCACAACCAAGCGCACCTAACGCATATCCTAAAGCAATTTATGAAAGCCTCATGAATATGAAGCATGGGCATAAAGTTTTAGATATTGCAAGGGAGGCAAGGGGCAACAAAAAGGTACAAAGTTTCTTGGGTGAGGAAGTAAAGCGCCTCATTAAAGAACTTAAATTAAATTAATAGGGGATATGAGCATGTTAGATGCTATCAAACCATTACTAGAAAGTGGTCTAATCAATGAAGATGTCTCAAACGAAATTCAAAAAGTTTGGGAATCAAAGTTGACTGAAGCCCGCGATCAAGTTCGTGCAGAATTGCGAGAAGAATTCGCAAATCGCTATGAGCATGATCGTACTGTGATGGTAGAAGCCCTAGATAAGATGGTAACAGAGAGCCTTTCAGGTGAGATTGCAGAATTTCACGAAGAAAGAAAGGTTCTTAATGAAGACCGAGTAAAAGCCAAGATCAAAATGCAGGAAAATGCTGTTAAATTCAATGATTTCATGGTAACAAAATTAGCAGAAGAAATCAAAGAACTACGCACTGATCGTAAGGCTCAGATGGAGAATCAACAAAAGATTGAGAAATTCGTTGTACATGCTCTTGCAAAAGAGATCAAGGAATTCTCTCAAGATAAACAAGCAGTTGTTGAGGCTCGCGTCAAATTGGTCGCAGAAGGGCGCCAGAAACTTGAAGCACTTAAGGCAAAATTTATTGCTGAAAGCGCCAAGAGAGTCAGCACCGCTGTTGCATCTCATTTGAAGGGTGAACTATCACAACTCAAAGAAGATATAAAGACAGCCCGTGAAAATAACTTTGGTCGTAAGTTGTTTGAAGCGTTTGCTAGCGAGTATTCAGTAACTTATCTAAATGATAAGGCTGAAGCACGAAAGTTAATGTCAATCATCGACGCCAAAGAGCAAGCATTGGCTGAGGCTAATTCTAAGGCTGAAGAAGCACAGAAGTTAGTCGAATCAAAGGATCGTGAAGTTAGAATCATTAAGGAATCAACTCAGCGTGAAAAGGCAATGGATGAACTTCTATCGCCATTAAACAAAGAGAAGTCCGAAGTGATGAAGGCTTTACTTGAAAGCGTACAGACACCAAAATTGAAGTCCGCTTTCGATAAGTATCTACCAGCAGTTTTAAACACTGGAAGTGAAAAAGCAGGCGCTAAAACTGCTCTCACAGAAAGTGTTATTAAAGAAATTACTGGTGATAAAGAAACTGCCAATAAGAAAATTGATGAAGATCCAGTTGCCAAAAGCAATTTGATCGACTTCAAGCGTCTGGCAGGGCTTAAGTAAGACATATTAGGAGATAATTAAAATGTCAAAAGTACTCTTAGAAAGCCGTTGGGACGAAACGAAAGAGGCCCTACTAGAAGGCTTGAAGGGCACCCGTCGTTCCACAATGGGTGTAGTTTTAGAAAACACTCGTAAGCAGTTGCTTGCTGAATCTTCAGCTGGCACTACAACTGCTGGTAATATCGCAACATTAAATCGCGTTATTCTACCAGTAATTCGTCGTGTCATGCCAACTGTTATTGCTAACGAACTAGTCGGTGTTCAACCAATGACTGGTCCAGTTGGTCAGATCCACACATTGCGTGTTCGTTATGCTAACAGCTTGACTGATAACTCAGCGGCTGCAACAAGCGTAACAGCAGGTGAAGAAGCATTGAGCCCATTCAAAATTGCTCAGGCATACTCACGCACAACTCTAGCCGCAGCCAGCACTAGTTACTATACTGGTAACGATACTGCTGCTCTAGAAGGCAATGGTGGTAAGCAAATCAGCGTACAAATCTTGCGTCAGGCTGTTGAAGCCAAATCACGTAAGTTGCAGGCACGTTGGACATTTGAAGCAGCACAAGACGCACAATCACAGCATGGTATCGATATCGAAGCAGAAATCATGGCAGCACTTGCCCAAGAAATTACTGCTGAAATCGATCAGGAAATCTTGTTGTCATTGCGCACTCTTGCTTCAACTGAGTTTACATACAACCAAGCAACAGTATCAGGTACAGCAACTTATGTTGGTGACGAACATGCTGCACTAGCAGTTCTAATCAACCGTGTTGCAAACTTGATTGCACAGCGCACTCGCCGCGGTGCAGGTAACTTTGCAGTTGTATCACCTGCAAGTTTGACTGTTCTACAGTCAGCAACAACTTCAGCGTTTGCAAGAACAACTGAAGGCACATTCGAAGCACCAACTAACACTAAGTTTGTTGGTACATTGAACGGTGCAATGCGTGTATTCGTTGACTCATACGCACCAGATACTCAGCCAGTATTGGTTGGTTATAAGGGTTCAAGTGAGACTGACGCAGCAGCATTCTACTGCCCATACATCCCATTGATGTCAAGCGGTGTTGTGCTAGATCCATCAACATTCGAACCAGTCGTGTCATTTATGACTCGTTATGGTTACATCGAATTAACTAACACTGCAAGCAGCTTCGGCAACGCAGCAGACTACGTAGGTGAGATCGCTGTACAGAACTTAACTTTCCAATAATAGTTGGATTGTTGTTCGAAAAGACAGGGCGCCTTGTGCGCCCTTTCTTTTTATGAGATGCGTATATCCGTATCCACTGTAACATTCATTATTGATTTACGACCTTTCTTCAATCGCTTTTGATACAATCTACTACAGTTGGCACACAGTGTTTTCAGATTGCTTTCTTTTTTATTATTTTTATTTCCATCTTTAAAAACGATATCTACTTGGCATTTGTCTAGGGGTTTAAAGCCACAAAATTCGCACTTCATTTGTTTATGTTGTAGATATTTGTGCTGCTCACTATATAATACTTTACTACAATCTATACAATATTTGTGCCATTTTTTAAATCCTAACTTACTGATCCCGTTAGGTTTGGCAATCCTAACTTACTGATCCCGTTAGGTTTGGCAGGCACCATACCGCAATTAGCACATAAAGGTCGTGATTTTTGTTTAGTTAACACTACTATATTTAGAAAAAAGTTCTAGTTGGATCTTTTTTAAGCAGTTAGTATTTAAATATAACGATAAATATTAAAATATGGAACTATTTTAAATGTCTAGCTCTACTCCCTTTAATACATTAGGTGGTTATTCAGTAGGAATACCGCCGAAACTTATTATAGATAATAAAGGTAATTTAGTTAATAATGTAAACGCGCCCAATAGTAATGTTACAGCAAATCGTGTATTTGCTAATGGGTTTTTTTATGCTAATGGTAGTCCTTTAAGCATAGGGGCTTCAGGATCAAACACACAGGTACAGTACAATAATGCTGGATTACTTGGAGCAAGTTCAGCATTTACATTTAATAGTACTACAAGTTTACTTACTGTAAGTAAAATACAAGTAAGTAATAATGCTAACCTAGGAAATATTAGCAATGTCATAATACTGGGCGGCTTAAATGGATACTTTCTACAGACCGATGGACAGGGTAATCTAACATGGGCTCCCGGTAGCAACAGCAGTAATGCAGGCAACGGAGTTCCGGGGGGAGCGAATACACAGGTTCAATTCAATGATGAAGGACAATTTGGGGGCGTTGCTGGATTTACATTTAATAAAAGTAATCTGTTATTAAATGTAGGTAATTTAAATGCCAATGTAATTAATGCTAATAATATAGCGTTGACTCAAAATTTAACTTCTAATAATGTCGTTGCTAATTTTGTATACGGCAATGGTTTTAATATCACAGATGTTAGAGCAAATATAGCAAATACTGCTAATAGTGTAGCAGGTGCTAATGTTACAGGACAAGTTAATTTTGCGAATGTAGCAAATAATGTAGCAGGTGCTAATGTTACAGGACAAGTTAATTTTGCGAATGTAGCAAATAATGTAGCGGCATCAAATATTAGTGGGCAGGTAGCAAATGCTCTTATTGCCAGCACAGTATATAGTTCTGCGCAGGCAAATATAACAAGTTTAGGTAATCTTACATCTTTGACAGTTGTAGGCAATACTACATTAGGTAATCAAGTTGTTGCAAATAATTTTATTGGTAATCTATTTGGACTAGCCAACCTTGCAAGGAATGTGACATTAGCAGCACAACCTAATATCACAAGCGTTGGTACACTGACTTCACTTACTGTTTCTGGTAATACAACATTAGGCAATAGTGTAACTGCTAATTATTTTATAGGCAATTTATATGGAGTCGCTAATAGTGCTACCATCGCTAATGTAGCAAATGTAGCAACATTAGCAAATACTGCAACATTAGCAAATGCTGCTAATTTAGCAGGAACAGTAACAGTAAACGCACAACCTAATATCACAAGTGTCGGCACTTTGTCTTCTTTAAATGTAACAGGAAATATTACATCAGGCAATGCAAATTTAGGTAACTTGATTACTGCCAACTTTGTAGCAGGTACACTAACGACATCTGCTCAACCAAATATTACATCTATAGGCACATTAACTGGCTTAACAGTCAATGGAAATTTATCAGCAACTAATTTAAGTGGTAATGGTTCAAATTTAACAAACATACAAGGCGCTAATGTCGTTGGTGTGGTACCTACTGCTAATGTTGCATATAATGCTAATTTAGCCAATACTGTTGCCGTAGCGAATCAACCAAACATTACAAGTGTTGGTACTCTGACATCACTTACTGTGAATGGAGTAAGTAATCTGGGCGCTGTAGGTAATGTTATAATTACAGGCGGAGTGAATGGTTATGTATTGTCTACTGATGGATCAGGAAATCTAAGCTGGGTAGTACAAAGTAACGGCGGTGGTGGCAATGGCTTGCCTGCAGGTAGCAATACTCAATTACAGTTCAATAACTCAGGTAGTTTTGGTGCAAGTCCTAATCTCACATATAATTCAACTACTAATTTATTGTTTGTAGGTGGAAATGCTACTATCAGCGGCACTGCTAACTTATCAACTTTGAATTCTAATGTAATAAATTCAAACACATTAAATGTTACTTCAAATGTTATAGCAGGTAATATTAGTGGCGCTAATCTAGTATCAGCAAATTATCTTGCAGGTCAACTGACTACATCATCACAAAATAATATTCACTATCTAGGAAATATCGGGTCGTTAAATGTAGATACAGATATACCTGGCGCCAACGGTAACATAACATTTGATGGTACTTTGTTGGGGTTAGGCATAGCAAGCAATATACAGATTACTGGAAATATTAATGCAGCCAATTATGTAGAAGCAAATTATCTTATTGGCGAATTGACGACAACAGCGCAGCCAAATATAACATCACTAGGCACATTAACATCACTAACAATTTCTGGAATAACGAATTTAGGAAATGTAGGTAATGTAAAGATTCAGGGCGGCAACGCAAATTATGTATTAAGCACTGACGGTACAGGCAATCTAACCTGGGTAGAGCAAGAAGCAAATGCAGTAACACCGGGCGGTCTAAACACTTATATTCAATTTAATGACAACGGTCAATTTGGTGGCGATAATACCTTAACATGGAATAAAAATACTGATTCGTTATTTGTAGGCGGTAATGCTAATATAGCGTCAGTAGTCACAGCACAGATATTTAATTCTAATATTGCAACAGGTTCTGCTCCATTGGCAGTAGTCAGCACTACACCTGTAGCAAATCTAGGAGTTCAAACTGCTGCTACTGTACGTGACTCATCGCAATCCAATATCACAAGCCTAGGAACATTGACTTCTTTAAATGTATCGGGTAATACCACTACTAGTAATCTGTCAGTAACTAGTACTTTTAGCGTAGCAAATATAACAACTCCGGGAACGATAGGGACAACTAATTTAAATGTTACGGGTTTAGCCAACTTTTCAAGTAATGCTTATGTTCACAGCGGGGGAGTCTTATTTGTAAATGGCAATATAAATTCAAACGGATCCGCAAATGTAAATCTAGGTAACATCTCAAATATTCACATATATGGTGGCCTAAACGGATACGTGCTTTCAACAGACGGAGCTGGCAATCTAAGCTGGGCAGTAGGTGGCGGAGGCGGTGGCAACGGTACGCCTGGTGGTAGTAATACGCAGATTCAATTTAATAGTAACGGTACATTCGGCGGCTCATCAACCTTTACATTTGATGAATCTACCAAAATTGTAAGACTAGCAGGCAATCTACAGACTAATGCTTTCGTCCTGGGTTCAGGAATTTATGAGTTTAGTCGCTCAAATGTGTATTTTGCTACTACAAGCGATACATCAACTTATACATTATTATCAATACCAGCAGAAGATATTGCTGCTGTGGATTATACCATAATTTCTACAGAAGGAAATATTAGAAATTTTACGAAAATTTCGACTGTGCGAATTAATGAAACTCTGAATTATGTAGAATACAGCACTTTACCAGTAGGTGGATACACAGGTGATTTTGTTATTCAGTACAATAGTGGTAATATACTTTCGCCACCATCAATTGATTTGAATATAACGCCTCAAACAGCGAATCTAACCACTTATAAAATGTCTGTGACAACGTATAAAGAGTGATTTGAGATAAATAAAACATATGGAGACTTATACAAATGGCCCTTAAACCACTAAATTCAGTTGGAGGCTTTTCAGTAGGAGAAGTTCCAGCCAACGTCATACTAGCCAATGCAGATATTACTGCAAATAAAGGTACCTTTGTAGGTAATGTTGCGATAAGCAATACAAACGCTGCATTTGGACTTTTAACAGACAACTTATATTATAGCAACGGGGTACCCTGGGACTTACAAGAAGCCGCCGGTAGCAACACGCAGATACAGTTTAATAACAATGGCGATTTTGGTGCTAGCGCTAACTTTACGTTTAATACCGCTACAAATCTACTAACAGTAGCAGGCAATATAACTGGTGCAAATTTAACTACAGCAGGTGCATTAAGTGTAACTGGTAATGCCAATGTTGGTAATATTGGTGCAGCTGCAGGCGTATTCACAACTGTAAGCGGAAATGGCTCAGAACTTACTAACTTAAACGCTAGCAATGTAAGTAGTGGTACATTAGCACAAGCAAGACTAGCAAACGCAAGTTTAACACTAGGTAATACTACTTTAACATTGGGCGATACAGTTACAACTGTAGCAGGTCTAAGTAGTGTTACATCAACATCATTTGTTGGCGCACTTACAGGCGCAGCAACTACAGCTGGTACTGTTACAACTAATGCACAACCTAATATCACTAGCGTAGGTACTTTAACATCGTTACTTGTCAGTGGTAATGCTAACGTAGGCAATTTAGGTACTGCTGGATTAATTACAGCAACAGGTAACGTATCAGGTGGTAATCTAACTACAGCAGGACTTGTAGTAGCTACTGGTAATGTAAGCGGTGGTAATCTAACTACTGCTGGCGTATTAAGTGTAACAGGTAATGCTAACGTAGGTAATTTGGGCACTGCTGGATTAATTACAGCAACAGGTAACGTATCAGGTGGTAATCTAACTACTGCTGGCGTATTAAGTGTAACAGGTAATGCTAACGTAGGTAATTTGGGCACTGCTGGAATCATAGCAACTGGCGTAAGTAATTTAGGCCCTAACAGTAACGTAATAATCACTGGCGGTACTAACGGACAATTCTTACAGACTAACGGCTCAGGTAATTTAAGTTGGACTACAATCGTTACTTCGGGTGTAGTAAACGGTACATCAAATGTTTCAATACCGGTAGCAGATGGCAATGTTAATACTAGTGTTGGCGGCGTAGCAAATGTATTTGTCGTTACAAGCACTGGTGCCAATGTGACTGGCTATGTGACTGCTAATGGTAACGGCACATTTGGTGCATTGTATTCAAACTCACTAACTTCACAAAGCGGTAATTTAACAGTTTATGCAGCATCAGGCAATAACTATGTTGAATTACGCCCAAGTGGTAGCGGACATGTTGACGTTGGTAACTTTAGAATTGAATCCTTAGCGACTCCTGTAGCATCAACTGATGCAGCAACTAAACAATATGTTGATGAAGTAGCACAGGGTCTAGCAGTTCAAGCCCCTTGTGCCGCAGCAACTACAGATACACTTGCTGTAATATCAGGCGGTACTGTAACGTATAATAACGGCACTGCAGGTGTAGGCGCAACACTAACAACTACCGGATCATATACAACTATTGACGGTGTAAACATCGCAACAGCTGGTACACGCATCCTCGTTAAAAATCAGGCTGCTGCTGCACAAAACGGTATCTATGTTTATACAAGCAGCACTGTATTAACAAGAGCAAGTGATTTCAATACACCTGCTGAGATGGCAGGTGGTGACTTTACATTTATATTAGCTGGTACAACTAATGGAGACTGTGGATTCGTAATGATCGATCCAGTTGCTACTGTTGGTACTGATGCAGTAAACTTTGTTCAATTTAGTGGTGCTGGTACATTTACTGCAGGTGCTGGTTTAACATTAACAGGTACAGTATTCAGCGTCAATACGGACGCTATTACAACTGAAATTGCTGGCGGCAACGTAGTTGTTAAAGCAAGCGCACAGTTTACAACACCAAATATTGGTGCAGCAACTGGTACAAGTTTAAACTTAACTGGTAACGTATTGGCAGGTAATCTAAACAGTAATGCTACAGTTACAGCGGCTAACATTGAAGTAACTGCAAATATTATTGCTAATAATTTTACGGCAAATTCAAATATTACTGCTGTTGGTCTAAGTGTAACAGGTAATGCTAACGTAGGTAATTTAGGTACTGCAGGACTTATAATTGCCACAGGCAATGTTACTGGTGGTAATTTAAATACAGCTGGTTTAGTATCAGCAACAGGTAATGTTACCGGCGGAAATCTAACTACTGCTGGTTTAGTATCAGCAACAGGTAATGTTACTGGTGGAAATCTAACTACTGCTGGTTTAGTATCAGCAACAGGTAATGTTACTGGTGGTAATTTAGTTACTAGTGGAGTTGCATCTGTAGGTAACCTAAACGTTACTGCAAACGTAGTAAGTGATTTATTACCAAATGCAAATGTGACACATGATTTAGGTGCAACGACTCAACGTTGGGACAATGTATACGCAGGTAATATTGATGCTTCAGGTAATTTGACGATTGCTGGAAATCTATCAGCAAACAATTATACAGCAAATATTATTACTGCTAACAATTTTATCAACGTCGGTACTACAACCATACGTCAAGGCACAGTTACAACGACATCGATCACCGCAAATCAGACAATATCAAGTGTGGCTGTCTCAGGTGTTACTGGTATTGAATGGATCGTTAAGGGTATCGATAGCACAGGTAGCAAATATAGCATGGCAATAGTAACAGCCGTGACTAACGGCTCGACCGCAGATTATTCGACATTTGGAGGTGTAACATTAGGCTCATCTACTGGGACACTAGCAGTAAATATTAGCGGTAGTGATATAGCATTGCAAGTCACACCATCCAGTAGTAATTCTACTGTTTGGGTCACGCAGTACAGAACTATTTAATTAAGGTAAGATAATATGGCTGTTAAAGCTTTTAATTCAATAGCAGGGTTTTCTACCGGGGATCCGTCTGTTATAGTAATTCAAGTAAATGCCGATATAAAATGCCGATATAACTACCGTAAACCTTACTGCCAATGGAGTTTCAAATCTAGGTGCAGTATCGAATCTTATATTAACTGGCGGTACCGCTAATCAGGTACTTAAGACCGATGGTGCCGGCAATCTTAGTTTTACTACTATTAGTAGTAGCGGCATTAGTAATGGCACTAGCAATGTAAATATTCCGACCAGCGGTGGTAATGTTACTGTAAGTGTAGGAGGCACTGCCAATGTCGCAGTATTTACAAGCACAGAGGCAAACTTACTTGCTCTTAATGTTCAAGGTGTAAGTAATTTAGGAAATATTGGTAATGTAAGGATTACTGGTGGTAATAGTAATCAATATATAAGAACAGACGGTGCAGGAAATTTAACATTTGACAGCATAGCAAATATATCAAGCAACGTTGTTTCTACAATGCCATATTTGATACCTACTGGCGAATCATATATTTTAAATGCTAATTTTCAGGGTCTTTATAGTAACCCGATTACTATCGATGGAGAATTGACTGTTGATGGTATGTTGATTGAAATACTAGATACTATACAATCAAGTCCTACACAAGTTTTATTTGACACCAATGGAGTCGCTACAGGCAACACAGGTTTTACATTTTTAAGTTATAATGGCAATCTGAATGTACCGGGCAATCTAAATGCAGTAGGGCAGGTTGTAGCAACAGGTAATACAATAGCAGGCAATGTTTTTGCTAATAGCGGTACAATTGGGGCAAATTTATTAACAGGCACACTAACAACCGCAGCACAACCAAACATCACTAGCGTAGGCACGTTAACATCATTGACAGTAAGTGGTACGATTACTGGTACAGTAAGTTCTGCTACAACTGCTGGCACAGTAACAACAGCCGCTCAACCAAACATCACATCAGTAGGTACACTTACCGACCTATCAGTCAGTGGCAATGGCACAATTGATGGTAATCTTGTAGTCAATGGCAATCTAATTTATGTCAATGTTGAAGAACTGGCGATTGAAGATCCAATTATCAATTTACAAACAGGTCCAAACGGCGCACCACTAGTATCTAACACAAATAAAGATGTCGGCTCAGCACTAAACTATTACGACACCCAAGCACGTATCGCATTTATGGGTTGGGATACAAGCAATGCAGAATTTGCGTTCGGTAGCCAAACAACTATATCTAGCGAAATTGTAACATTTGATACATTAGGAAATATTCGTGCGCAGACATTTAAAGGTAATATTGAAGCAACTACTATTGCTGGTAATTTAACAACAGCAACACAAAGTAATATTACTACCGTAGGTACATTAGGGTCATTAAATGTTACAGGTAACATAGCAGCAGGTAATTTTACAAGTGCTAACGTTGTAACAGCAAACTATCTAATATCAAATAGCGGCTGCGTTAGTATTAATGGCGCACTGTTAGCCTATGATAATAGCACACATTCAGCGGGTATATTCAGTACTCTTGCTACAGATATTAACTTTGGTTTAGCAGCAAATATTACAGCAGGTAGCACCACAGGTACTACAACAGTTCGTGGTAATCTAATTGTAAATAACAATGTTTATGCAAATAGCGGCACTGTACAGGGCAGTTTATTAGCAGGAACATTGACTACAGCCAGCCAGCCAAATATTACTAGTCTTGGCACATTAACAAGTTTGAGTGTTACAGGTAATATATCTGCTAATAATGCTATAGCAAATACTGTAACCACGAATTCAACTATAAGTAAGCGAGCAAACACCGCTGTGACAACGGATACAGTCATTGATAGTTTCAGTAAAACTGATTATAGGACTGCAAAATATGTTGTAAAAAGTAAAAGCGATATAGGTTATGAGAGCCTCGAGGTGCTTTTAATACATAATAACATAAATAGCTTTGTAACGGTTTACGCTGTAATAAATGATGGGGGCGGCAATACTGTTAGTATATCTACAGCAATAAATAATGCCAATGTAGAATTACGCGCAACAGGATTGGGTGCAAACACGGTAGTCAACTTAATAGGAACTTATGTTCCTGATTGAAATAGGATAAAAAAATCATGAGTCTTAAAAATTTCGTAGTCAAAAATGGATTAACAGTAGGCAGTGCTAATATTGATGCAGCCACCGGTAATCTAAACACAGGTAATGCTAATCTTGGCAACTTAGCAACAGCAAACTTCTTTAATGGAGTTTTTGTAACAGCATCAAATGCTCAACCAAATATTACTAGCGTCGGTACACTGACTGGACTCACTGTTTCTGGCGTAAGCAATTTAGGCCCTAACGGTAATATTATAATCACTGGTGGATCTAGTGGTCAATTCCTAGCAACCAATGGCTCAGGTAACTTAAGTTGGACTACAATCGCTACTGCAGGTGTTAGCAACGGCACATCAAATATGGACATACCAGTAGCAAATGGTAATGTTAATGTAACTGTAGGTGGTGTAGCCAATGTATTTGTTGTAACAACTACTGGTGCTAATGTTATTGGCACATTAAATGCTACAGGTAATGCCAACGTAGGAAATATAGGAGTAGCGGGACTTGTAGTAGCTGGTGGTAATGTAACCGGCGGTAATTTAACTACAGCAGGTGTGGTAGCAGCAACAGGTAATGTCAGCGGTGGTAATTTAACTACAGCAGGTGTGGTAGCAGCAACAGGTAATGTATCAGGCGGCAATCTAACTACTGCCGGCGCATTAAGCGTAACAGGCAATGCTAACGTAGGTAACTTAGGCACAGCGGGACTTGTAGTAGCTACTGGTAATGTAACCGGCGGTAATCTTGTTACAGCAGGTGATTTAAGTGTAACTGGTAATGGAAATCTTGGAAACGTGGGCGCAGCAGCTGGTGTCTTTACTGCTAACGTAAGTGCAGGCAACATAAGTTCAAGCGGCATAGTTAGCGCAACAGGCAATGTCAGTGGGGGCAATATAAACACTGCCGGTAAGGTAGTAGCAAGCACACTAGAATCAAATGTCGCTAACGGCACTGCTCCAATCGTAGTTGTATCATCCACAGTGGTTGCAAATTTAAATGCTGATTTATTAGACGGCTATAATTCGGCTATAGCAGCAACAGCAAACACAGTTGTTGTTCGTGATGCAAATGCTAACATCACTGGTAACAATATCGGCGGTACATTATCAACAGCAGCACAACCAAATATCACAAGTGTTGGCACATTAAGTTCATTAGATGTAACTGGCAACGTCACAACAAGTGCAAATATTGTTACTGATTTGATTGTTGGTAAAACAACAGGCATTAGTATAACAGCAGCAGGTGTCAATCAAAATATTACACTAGCACCAACTGGCACTGGTACTGTTGATGTATCAACTAAGAAGATTTCAAATCTTGCTACACCTACAGCAAGCACAGACGCAGCAACCAAACAATATGTTGACGAAGTTGCAGAAGGTTTGGCAGTTCAGGCTCCTTGTGCCGCAGCAACTACAGGTACGCTAGCGACTATCACTGGCGGCACTATAACATATAATAATGGTACAGCAGGCGTGGGAGCAACATTAACTGTATCAGGCGGTACTTATAGCACTATTGATGGTGTCAATATTGCTACTGCAGGTACGCGCATACTTGTTAAAAATCAAGCAGCTGCCGCACAAAATGGTATCTATGTCTTTACCAGCAGCACAGTATTAACAAGAGCAAGTGATTTCAATACGCCAGCCGAGATGGCAGGTGGTGACTTTACGTTTATAACAGGCGGTACTACTTTTGGAGACACTGGATTTGTAATGACTGATCCAGTTGCTACAGTTGGTACTGATCCTGTTAACTTTGTTCAGTTTAGTGGTGCAGGCACGTTTACAGCAGGCACAGGTTTAACACTTACTGGCACTGTATTCAGTATAAGCAATACTGCTGTAACAGCAGGTACATATGGTAATGGTGATGCTGTAGCAACATTTACAGTTAACGCACAAGGTCAGTTGACAAATGCTGCAAACACATTCATTACAGCAAATGCTGCTAACTTAACTGGTACCACATTAAACTCAAGTATTGTCACATCAAGTTTGACAAGTGTTGGTACACTAGGTTCATTAGCAGTCACGGGCAATGCTACGGCAGGTAATGTATATGCTAATAGTGGCACTGTAGGCGCAAGTTTATTAACTGGTACATTGACCACAGCAAGTCAACCAAACGTTACTAGCGTTGGTTCACTAACAACACTTGCTGTTACAGGTAACGCTAACGTAGGCAACTTAGG
>Ga0194133_10005549_pt1 | contig 16023 bp, 15 predicted proteins | sample TA2KigOf40mmetaG_FD_155448 | JGI IMG/M metagenome (GOLD analysis project Ga0194133, IMG submission 155448) | Freshwater microbial communities from Lake Tanganyika, Tanzania - TA2015055 Kigoma Offshore 40m | ecosystem: Environmental > Aquatic > Freshwater > Lake | place: Tanzania: Lake...
GAGCGTCTCGGCTACAAAACGCCAACTCAAGCTCGTCGCGATTTTTCTGTTGAATTCAAAATTGCTGCGTGATTCAATGGCAATAATTCACTCCCAACGCGCTGTCCACCACGTCCGGAGCGGAACAAGCTCTGTATGCAGTGACTCTCCATGGACACAAAAACTGGTAAATTCGAGAAATGAAATTACTAGTGCTTTGGCTAGGTCTCTGTTGTTCCTTCCTCTACGCTCAGAATGCTATTGTTTTGGGAAGTGTTCTCGACTCTAGCGGCGCGGCCATTCCCAATTCAAAGATATCCATTCGCAATGTGGCTACAGGAGTTGAAGTCACAACAACCAGCAACGGTGAAGGTGGCTTTTATCTTCCGCCGCAACCGCCAGGACGTTACGAAATTAGCGCTGTAGCGATTGGTTTCGCTGCGGGAGTGATTTCGGATTTGATTCTGGAAGTCGGCCAGTCCAGAACGGTTTTGTTCAAGCTGAATCCAGGCGATCTCAAGCAGAGCATCGATGTCACCGAGGCAGCTCCCCTATTGAACACGCAGAACGCAGACCGTGGGGCCGTGGTGGAGAATGCGTTTCTGAAATCGATTCCGCTGAATGTGCGAAATCCAATGCTGCTTTTGACGCTGACACCTGGAGTGACGGGAGGGTTGAACGCGGGCATTAACACCGCTTCTCAGTCGACGACGAACAACTTTCGGATTAATGGTGGGCGGGGCGCCACGAACGAAATCCTCATTGATGGCGCCGCAAATACGGGCACTTACAACAATCAGGTGAGCGCGATGCCGCAGGTGGACGCGATCCAGGAGTTTCGTGTAAACACAAGCCCATATGCACCGGAATTTGGCCGGACAGGTGGTGGCTTGGTGAGCTTCGCAATGCGAAGCGGAACGAATGAGTTTCATGGGACCTTGCACAATTTTTTGCGCAATTCCGTTCTTGACGCGAATGGCTTCAACGCCAATCGTGCCAGCACGCCACGCAGAGCTTTTCGACGCAACCAATTCGGCGGTACCTTTGGTGGGCCAGTGCGAGTTCCCAAGCTTTACAACGGCAAGAACAAGACGTTCTTCTTTTTCGCCTATGAGGGGCTGCGAGAGCGCAGCATCAATAGCTTTACCGGAAGCGTGCCGACAGCGCTCGAACGCCAGGGTAACTTTTCGCAGTCACGGCTGCAGAATGGCCAGTTGATTCAGATTTTCGATCCGCGCAGTACGAGGCTGGATCCAGCGGCACCTGCCGGCGTGACACGATTTATCCGAGACCCTTATGTGGGAAACCTGATTCCCACAGGATTGTTGAGCCGCCTGGGGACCGGGTTGATGCAGTTCTATCCGCAAGCGAATCAGCCGGGTGACGGACAGAGCAATTTCAACAACTTCTTCACGTCCGCTCCTAATTCGCTTGATGGGGACCGCGTGGACACAAAGTTCGACCACCAGATCAATAACGCCAATAGTGTCTTTTTCCGCTACAACAAGTTTGAGAATTTGAATGCTCAACCGCTTGTGTTTGGACATAGCGCTTCACCGGTGCAAACGCCGAACCGCATCCCAGGCATCAACTGGGCGGGCAACCACACCTGGACCGTGACGCCAACTCTGATCGTCGAGCACTTTTTGGCCTGGAATCAAAGCGAGACAAACAGGATTCCGCTCAGCCTTGGTTTTGACCAGCGCACTTTGGGCCTGCCGGAAAGTGTTGTGTCTCCGCAGCGCCAAGCTTACTTTCCTGTCTTTGGGGTGGGGCGGTTGACTGGGATGGGCCCGCAAGGAACCGCCTCGAACGCGGTGACTTCGAAGACACTGCAGTACCAGGCAAAAGCAACCAAGATCGTTGGCCGCCATACGGCAAAGTTTGGTTATGACTTCCGCCGCTTCCGCGTTTCGATCGATAATCCGCAACCTCTCAGCATCAACGCAAGTGGTGGATTTACGGGTGGCCCGAATCCTCAAGCCGCAGCAGGAGCGAGTGGCCATGGTTTGGCCGATTTGTTCCTGGGTGTTGCGGGAGTCGGCTATAACGTTCGGCCTCTTGAACAACACCAGCACTATTACAATGCCTGGTTTGCACAAGACGAGTGGCGGTTGAACTACAAGTTGACGATGACCTATGGATTGCGATACCAAATCGAGCTTCCTCGCACAGAGGCCGCAAATCAATACGTGTTTCTGGATTTGGATTCGAATTCCGGGCTGAGCGTGCCAGGACTGGGGGCCATGCGGGGTGGCCTGGGCTTCGTAGGGACCAAGAACATCCCTGGACGGCGAACGCAGCTTGCGCAGCGGAATATGTTCGAACCGCGAGTTGGTGTTGCCTATCGCTGGAATACCAATACGGTGATTCGCGCAGGAGCAGGGCTTTTTTATCATCCTCTTGTGCCAAACACGGATCAATCTCAAGGATTCTCAAGGAGCACCAACTCTCTGGTGGCACAGCCAAACGGAGTGACGCCGCTATTTAATCTCGATAATCCCTGGCCCTCAGGCTTGCTTGCCCCAACTGGCAATTCTCTCGGTCTGAACACGTTACTCGGGCAGGGAATTGGCGGGCCTCTGCGGGTACAAGCCTTACCCAAGCAGTTTCAGTGGTCTTTGGATGTTCAACGACAGTTGCCCGGTGGATGGGTAGCGGAGGTTGGTTACGCCGCCAACAATGCCTACTTGTTGCCGAGCGGTGTTCAGTACAACCAACTCAAGCCCGAAACCATTGCTCAGTTCGGGACGCAACTGCTGCAGACCGTCGACAATCCTTTCTTTGGTGTGATCACCGACCCAACTTCTGTATTAAGTCAGTCGCGCGTTCAACGTGGTCAATTGCTGCGGCCCTATCCGCAGTTCACTGGAATGTCGGGCGTGCAGGTAGGCACGGGCCAATCGTCTTATCACGCGATGCAGTCGCGAATTGAAAAGCGCTACAGCAGAGGCTTGGCCGTTCTTTTCGCCTACACCTGGTCGAAGACCATCGACAATACAGCGGAGTTGGGCGGTTTTCTTGGCACGTCTCCTGGCTACCAAAACAATTATTGTTTCTCGTGCGATCGCAGCCTTTCCTTTCAAGACGTCCCGCATGTGATGAGAGCCAGTTTTCGCTATGACTTCCCGAAGCTGGTAAAAAACAAGATCCTTGGCCAATTCGTGAACGGATGGAGCACGGGATCGTTCCTGACCTGGCAGAGCGGCACACCCTTAACAGTGTCGTCGCCCAATGATTCCTCTTCTTTTGGCGGGGGAGGCGGGATGCGCCCGAATGCGACCGGGGAGAAGGCTAAACTTGATTCGATCGAAATGAAGGATGGAGCCGCTTACTTCAACGCAGGAGCTTTCCGCCGCACACCACAATTTCTATTTGGAAACGTCAGCCGGACACTTCCGGACGTGCGTCTTCCGATCACGTGGAATTGGGATGCTCTGATTGAGAAGCGATTCTTCATCACCGAGCGCGTCAGTCTGGATTTCCGAAACGAGTTTTTCAACCTCACCAATTCTGTGAACTTCGCGGGGCCAAGTAATTCAGTGGTCGCCGGTGATTTCGGGCGCCTGGTTCTGCGCCAGGTGAATACTCCTCGGCAAATTCAGTTCGCTCTTCGGCTGAATTTCTAGCAGAAAGAATCCTCTCAACAAGAAACGTTTGTTTTCCCTTTCGATTGCGTTTACTTCTCTATGCAATCGACAGCCAACACTTATAATGAAAGCTGCTTCATGCTTTCTTCCCTCATCGTCTCGCTGACGCTCTTGCTAGGTCAGCAGGAGACCCAGATTCCTCCCGTCAAGACCAGTGTCACCGTTCTTGAACGCGTCGAGCAGGAAAGCCCTGCCGCGATTACTGCTCTCGACAAACTCGATATCGCCAAAGCGCCTGGCGTGAATCTGGATGATCGGCTGAGGCTCGTGCCAGGGTTCTCGTTGTTCCGGCGGAATTCGAGCTTGGTGGCGAACCCGACGACGCAAGGCGTCAGCCTGCGAGGTTTGGGTTCGACAGGAGCTAGTCGTACGCTTGTGCTTTGGGACGGAGTCCCGTTAAACGATCCATTCGGCGGTTGGATTTACTGGACCCGTGTGCCTGCCGAAGAAGTGGATCGATCGGAAGTGACGCGCGGTGCCACCACGAGCCTTTTCGGTGATCGCACCATGTCGGGTAGCGTCGCCGTGTTTACTCGCCCGGCCGAAGCGCTGCGATTGAGCCTGGGGATGGAAGGTGGCAATCGGGGGACGATGCAGCCGAGCGCCGGCCTCTCTCATGTCAAAGGCAAGTTCGGGATTAGCGGCTTTTTTCGAGCCTTTGACACTGATGGATATCTGATCGTGCCCAAAGAGCGTGCCGGGCGGATTGATACTCCGGCGGGAGTGCGCTTTGTGGCGGGAGCTGTGAAGCTGGATTACAACACCGCGAAGGAGAGGATCAGCCTAAAGCTGGATATCCTGGCCGAGGAGCGAGCTAATGGCACTCCGCTACAAACGAATTCGACAAGTCTAGGGACACTTGGGGCAAACTACTCCCGTGATTTTGGTTTGGCCAGCCTTGGTGTAATCGGCTACCACTCGCGGCAGCAGTATCACCAATCGTTCAGCGCACTCGCGGCGGACCGGAATTCTGAGCGGCTGACCAGCTTTCAGAGCGTGCCATCCGAGGCCACTGGAACGGGAGGCTACCTGAAGGGTAAGCCCGGGCGCTGGAATTGGACGACGGGCGCAGATCTGCAGCGCGTCGAAGGAACTAGCTTTGAAACTGTGGTTCCCGTGGGCTTGCGGGTTGGTGGCGGTGTGCAAACTCAAACCGGAGTGTTCGCACAAGGTGATGCCAAGTTTGGCAATCTGCAGTTGTTCGCTGGGTCGCGTGGCCAGTTTTCTGGAAGGGCAGGGAAGTTCTTTCAACCCTCGGGAGGGTTGGCTTACGGGATGGGTGTATTTCGGTGGCGTGCCAGCGCCTATCGTAGCTTTCGGGCCCCGACGTTGAATGAGCTTTATCGTGAATTCCGCGCCGGCAATACCACGACGCAGGCGAATCCGAATCTGACAGCCGAGCGGCTTTGGGCTGTGGAATCGGGCTTGGATTACAGGGGTGAGTTGTTTCTGGCTCGCGTAGGTGGCTTTTACAAGGAAGTGGGCGACCTGATTACGAACATTACACTGAGCATGACGCCGACCGCTGTAGTTCGTCAGCGAAGGAATGCGGCAGCGGCAACAGTGCGAGGCATTGAGGCTGAGTTTGAGAAGCGATATAAACAGTTTCGATTTGAGACCTCCTATTTGATGGCGGATTCACGGTTTGTCACCCGCCAGCGACTGCCACAGGTTCCGAAGCACCAGGGGAGTGCGCAGTTGAGTTGGTATGGCCCGAAGACACTTTTGACATTCAGCCTGAGGACCTCAGCGCTGCAGTTTGAAGATGATCGCAATACGCAGATGTTGCCTGGATTCGGATTGCTGCAGATGAGCGCACGCCAGGATTTATTTAAGAATCTTAAGGCTACGCTTGCGATTGAAAATATGGCGGATCGCCGTATTTTGACAGGTTTTACTCCGTTTCCCCAGACTGGGGCCCCTCTACTCGTTCGAATTGGATTACGCTGGGACGGACGAATTTAGCCTGGCCCGGTAACGACCGCTGCCCGGCGAGCGCCTATGTCAATGAACGCAGATCCAGTTCTGGTTGCGCGTGCCCAGTCGGGAGACCAGGCCGCCTTCAACGAGCTTGTCGCGTTCTGTCGTAAGCGGGTCTTGTCGATTGTCGGAAGGCTGATCGGCAAACCGGAGGATGTGGAAGATGTAGCCCAGGATGTCTTTCTCCGGCTCTACTTCTCGTTGAACCAGTTGTCCAACGTGGAGTTGTTTGACCGTTGGCTCTACCGGCTGACTGTCAACGCCGCCTACGATTACATGCGCAAGTCCAAGCGCCGCAAGGAAAGCCGTATGGCCGACCTGAGCGAAGCGCAGATGGTGATGGCCGATGCCTCGGCCGGGGAGCTGAAAGGCCGCTCGGACCAAAAGGCAAGCACCATTCGGGACTTCGTACATTGGCTTTTGAGTGGAGTGAGTGAAGAAGATAGAATCTTGCTACTTTTGAAGGAAGTAGAGGGTTTATCCATAAAGGAGCTCGAAGAGATCTACGGAGCAAACGAAAGTGCGCTGAAAGTGAGACTATTTCGAGCCAGGCAGAGGGTTTTGAAAGCTTTTGAGAAATTGAAAGAAACAAAGGGAAATGATGGCGAATCAAGATCAACAACTGGATGAGCTGCTCGGCTGCTACCGCGCCGCTTGTCCGGAAATCGAGCCCGGGGCGAATTTTATGCCCGGAGTTTGGGCGAGGATTGATGTCCGGCGCAAGTCAGAACAGGGAATTGTGCGTTGGGCTACATGGTTTGCAATGGTTGCGGCGATGTTTGTGATGGTTTTGGGCATAATGATGTATCGCAATCCGAATCCGCTGCCGCAACGGGCGTATATCGAGAAGCTTACCGATGAAATCAGCGAGGATCACTTCCTTGAGGCGGCTTATGTCGCCAAGGCCAAGCCCGCTAAATTTTGGGGCGATCGGTAATGCAAATTTCCACCGGGAAAGTCGCATTGTATCTGGGCCTCATTTTCTCTGGCGGCGTTGTCTCCGGCGTCCTGGGCAACATGCTGTATTCGACAGAAACCGTGAGTGCGAAAGTTGGTCAGACTCGCACGAACGAAGATTGGCGTGTTCGCTATGTAGATAGCATGAAGACTCGCCTGAGCCTCGACGAGGCGCAGGTGAAACAGCTCAATGACACCTTAGACGAAACCCGGATCGAGTATCGTCTGCTGCGGCAACGCTACAAGCCGGAAATGCAGAAGATCCATCAGGGGCAGGTTGAGAAGATTCGCAAGTTCTTGAAGCCCGAACAGGTGCAGGGATTCGAGAAGCTGGAAGTGGAACGGGAAGAAAAGATGCGAGCCCGCGAGAGCGGACCCGGCGTCTAGCTCTTACTGAACCGGCACTTCTTTGGGGCCGCCCGGCAGCCCGTAAATCCAGACAGTTTTACGAACAGGTTCCGCTGGCTTTGTCACAGCAACCGGTACAGGAGCAGGGGCTGGTGCCGAGGCTTGTTCCACTGCATTCGGCTTCGTTTTTGCAACTGCATTGCCATTTCCAGGAGTCAATGCGCTCGCCATGATTTTTTCCACATCGGCTTGATCGATCGAAACGGTGGCTCGCACCAGGTTGCCGGACGAGCTCATCTGGAGCACCTTGTCAATATCGACAGGAAGGGGCTGTTGGCCTTCTGGGGCCATCTTTGCCATGGCAACGGCGCCTTTGGCCAAATCCAGCATCTGTTCAGCGGCCTTGGGTGAGGTGGTTTGCAACTGCAGATCGAGAGCCACATTGCGGCGCACCGCCACGCCGATTGAGAAATTTCGAACTTGCGCCGCCAGCTTCGCCATTGGGTTGGCGTTCTTTCCAGTAGCTGGGCCAAGGTTGAGCGGGGCAGTGTTGCCGATCATCCAGATGTCATTGGCCGCTTCGAGGTCCCGTGCCCGTTCGAAGAGTGGATTCGCCTGCGGGGTGAGCCCCGTCTCAATCCGTTCGAGTGCAACACGCAGTGGTGCATCTTCGCCGATGATGATGTTCTTTGAGTCAACCAGGGCGAACGACGGCTTGGTTGAAGGCATATCGAAGTTGAATTGAGTCTTTTGGAAGGTTGCTTTTCTCGAAGGAGCGACTTTTACTTTCGCCGGAACCAGCACCTGCACCTTTCCCCATTGCTCAGCCCTGAAGCCATTGCGAACGGCGAGTTCAATTAGCTTGGCTGCTTCAAAACGACCTTGCACAAGCATCACCACATCACTGCCTTTGTTTCCTTTGGACACTGCTGAGAGATGAATGCTATCGAATTGCTCAAGAAAGGCTTCGAGCGGCTTGAGTTCGCCAAGGTTGCCCTTAACTTGTTTCTTCATCGTTTCCCCGAAAGGACTCTTCATCAGCCACTTCACGTCGATGCCGATGAGAAACTCAGACTGCGGGAACGCAAAGCGGTAGTCTGTTTCGGCGCTCAATAGTGTGACCGAAAACGCAATGGGGGCAAGAAGTCGTTGAAATAACATAGCTGCTTATTGGCCATATCGGCTGTACCTGTCATCTTCTGTAGAATGAACGCATGATTCCACGTCGGGCGATTCTCACAACCCCTCTTTTGCTGGCAGCTCAAGAAGCGAAGTTCCGCATCGCGGTGCTCGGGACCGAGCATGGGCACGTGCGCGGCTTTCTGAACGCGGCAAAACTCCGTCAAGATGTTGAAATCATTGGACCAGTCTCGTTTGAGGACCGAAACAAACTCCGCACGGAGAAGGCCGAAGCGATCGCATCGTTTACCTCAACAGACCGCCACTTGGAATGCGCCCGGCTGGCCGCAGACTTGAAACTGCCGCTGATGATGGAAAAACCTCTGGCCACCACCAACGAAGATGCCCGCCAAATTGCGAAATTGTCTGCGGCGGCTGGGATTCCGATCATCGTCAACTTTGAAACCACCTGGTACAAGAGCCATGGCGAGCTCTGGCGCTTTTTCAAAGAGCAAAACGCTGCAGGGAAGATCCGCAAGATGTTGGCCATGGATGGCCATCAGGGCCCGCGTGAGATCGGTGTCGGGAACGATTTCTTTGAGTGGCTGACAGACCCCGTCCGTAATGGAGCGGGAGCTCTTTTCGATTTTGGTTGTTACGGGGCGAACCTGATGACCTGGATGATGGACAACCAGCGTCCCTTGAGGGTAATGGCCTCCACCAAGCAAAACAAGCCGCAAATCTATGCAAAGGTCGATGACGAAGCGACGATTGTTGTCGAGTACGAATCGGCGCAAGGGATCATCGAGGGTAGCTGGAATTGGCCTTTTAGTCGCAAGGATTTTGAGGTTTACGGCGAAAAAGCCTATGCGCACGCTTACGGCGGCAACAGTGTCCGGCGGCGTAAAGCGGGAGAAAAGACAGAAGAGACTTTTGCCCCTGTAGATCTGAAGGCCGATGAGGCCGATTCGATTTCTTACCTCAAGGCCATCGCTCGCGGCAAGCTGAAGCCTGGTGGCCTTTCAAGCCTTGAGAACAACGTCATTGCCACGGAGATTTTAGTTGCGGCTCGACAAAGCGCAAAAACCGGGAAACAAGTCAAACTTCGCTAAGACGAAAACAGGTGACTTCGATAGGTGGCGTGAACCTGATCGAAAACCTGACTCCAGGAGCTCTCACAGGCATGGCGCCACGCTTCGAGGCGCATGTCCTCAAGCGTCTTCGGTTCGCGCTGAAGCATTAGGATCGCCTCAACGAATTGATTCGTATTCTCGGCAACAAACCCATCCACACCGTGCCGCACCTGATATTGAGGCCCGCCCCCGCAAGCCACAATCACCGGCACTCCCGACGCCATCGCCTCCAGCACAACCAGTCCGAAAGTGTCAGTTTCTGAGGGGAACACGAATGCGTCCAGACCAGCCATGGCTTCGGCCAAGGCGTCTCCGCGCAACACTCCTGTCAAATGGGCGTCGGGCAATTGTTGGCTGAGCCAATTGTGCTCGCTCCCGTCTCCGATGATCGTGAACCGGAATGAGCGGGCACCCCTAAGCTTCAATTGCCGGTCGATATCCACAAGACGTTGCACGTTCTTTTCAACGGTCAGCCGACCCACATAGCCGATGGAGAACACATCATTGCTTCGTTGTCGGTGGCTGGGCCGAAATCGGTCGAGGTCGACACCGTGCAGCATGCCAGCGCAAGGTCTCCCCGTGCTGTCTGCAATCAAATTCACCAGCTCGAGATTTGGTGCCATCGAAAGGTGCGCCAGTTTGTAGAATCTCAACAGTGCCTTAAGAGAATACTGTTCTGCTATTTGGGCCATAGGGCTCACAACACTCGATGGCAATCGCGACAAGCTCTTTCTAATTCGTCTGGCCGCGTATTCGTGAAGATTGGTGTGCCAGCTTGCCACTAAGGGGATTCGGCAGAGGTGCGCCAGCCTTGCTCCGAAGATTCCCATGTCTCCAGGCCCGGTGATGTGTATGAGGTCCGGGGCAAAGTCTTCAATGGCGGCTCGAGCGCGAGACTTGTGCCGAATGAAGACAGGGTCGCAATAGAGATCCTGGTCGAGTTTGAATGAAAATCGCCCACGTTCCAGCACCAGCGTGGTGAGCGAGCCAACGGTGGAGTACTCGCCGTTACGGCCCCCACGTACCACCATCATAGGGAGGCCTCGACTCTGAGCGTATCCGGCAAACTCGCGACTTAGAGTCGCTACTCCATTCGGTTCTTCGTAAGCGTCCGTGAATAGGGCAACGCGGATCGGGGTTGGCAATCCCATTGACTATATTTCACTAGAGCGTGAAAGGCCATGACCTCCCCAGGGGATCGTTGGCTGCCCCGAGACCCGCTGGCAGAAAATCATAAGTCTCGTTCATCCAGTTAGAAAGCCTGCCCTCCAGATTTAGACGGATGTCGGCATGCTTTGGCGATTCCACCAAGTTGTTGACCTCCAGCGGGTCCTCGGCCAGATCGAACAACTGCATAACGGGCCGAGTGGGTGAAAACATTTGGCGCAAATGCAAAGGCGTTTCCGATCTTCGTCGCGCCAGCATCGCTTGCCAGGTCGGGCTGTTCTCTAAATCAGAGGGGGGCCGATAGGGAAAGTGTGGCGAGGCGTTGAAGATCAGCTTGTGCTGCTCGGTCCGGATCGAACGCATCGGTTCAAAGGTGTCATGCCAGTTCCTCTCGCAAAAAACCTCAGTTCTCGCTTTGTAGGGCTTGCCAACCAGTAGCGGTAAGAATGAGCGGCCCTGCATCTTGGGTGTTTGCGGAATCCCTGCTGCGTCGAACCAGGTAGAGGCCAAGTCCACGTGGGAAATCATCTCGCTCTTCACGGAACCCGCTGCCACGCGGCCTGACATCCAGGCCAGCATCGGCACATGAATTCCTGCCTCATACAAGGTTCCTTTGGCACGAGGGAAGGGCATGCCGTTGTCTCCCGTCATGATCACCATCGTGTCTTCGCCGTGACCACTGGAACGAAGTAATTCCATGACCTGACCCACTTCGGCGTCCATACGAGCGATGAAGTCGTAATAGTGCGCCAAGTCCTTTCGCACTTCAGGCCAATCAGGCAACCATTTGGGGACGATTACTTGCTTGGGGTCATGGGGTGGCTGAAAGGCGCCATCTTTGTAAGGGCGGTGTGGATCTGTGAACCCGACCTGAAGCCAGAAGGGCTTGTCCTTAGGCTTCGTTTCGAAGAATCGGGAGAAGGGAGCCTTGGCATCGCCATAGAAATCAAGCTTCTTTTCAAATCCCGATCCATGGTGGTGCTTGCGGAAAAGGCCGGTGTGATAGCCCTTCTGTTTGAAGGCGTCGATAATAGTGGGCTCCCATGGAGGAAGTGGTACATGCAGCCGGCTGGTTCCGGTGGTGTGCGCTGTGCATCCTGTGAATATGCTGGAACGGTTGGGACTGCACTGTGGGCTCGTGACGAAACACTTTTCAAAGCGCATGCCTTCTCTTGCCAGACGGTCCAGATTTGGGCTTGTGACCGCTTTATTGCCGTAGCAGCCAAGGTCAGCTGCCGTGTGGTCGTCGGAGATCAGGAAAACGAAGTTGATTGGCTTTCCGCCTGTCGACTGAGACAAAAGGCTTGAGGCGGCCGAGTTTTGCAGGAATTGGCGTCTGAGCATTGCTATACAGTGTATTAAAGCTTTCTCGTCGCAATGTCGATAGAGGGATTTATGGGATGGGTTGAGAATCGCGCCGAATTTCTGCGCAAACACCAAAACGCGGATGGCGGTTGGGGATACTTCCCTGGCCGGGAGAGCCGCGTGGAACCCACCTGTTATGCCTTGAATGCACTTGGGCCAAATTCGGCACAGGAAGGGCGGGGAATCGAGTTCCTGCTCTCGCGGCAGGAATCGAGCGGCGGTCTTACCCCTTCTTCCAGTGTGCCGGGTGCAACCTGGGTGACCCAGTTGGCCTTTCCATTGCTCAAAAGAGCACAAGCTCCGAGCAAGCAGCTGGACAAGGCTGCCGACTGGATTCTTTCTTGCGAAGGTGCGGAAGGCACCGTGATGCAGCGTCTGTTGTACGCCATGGGGAAGTCGAAAGTGGAGCAGGACCCGAGGTTGCGTGGTTGGCCCTGGAGACCTGAGAACAACAGTTGGGTTGAGCCGACCGCACATGGCTTGGTCTCTTTGCACTGGATGAATGGACATGCGCCGGAAGCCGGAATCCGGTACCGTCGCGATATCGCCACTCGTATGCTTCTGGATCGCCGATGTGAGGACGCGGGCTGGAACTACGGCAATCGAAAAGTACTTGGAGAAGTTCTGCCATCCTATCCGGAAACCACCGGTATCGCTTTGCTGGGCTTGTCGGGCTCGGGGGCCAATCTCGAAGCCAGTCTCAAACGGGCTCGCTTGCATCTGGATTCGGCTAAGGGCGACTATGGCCGGGCATTATTGAGCTTGGCGTTACGGGTTCATGGGGAATCGGTCGACTACGCTCCAACGCATGAAGAAGTTCATCCTAGCAAGAACATCATATTGGCTGGTCTTGAGCTTCTGGCTGGCAAAGCCAAGAAGGGCTCGCTGCTGCCATGAAGCGCCGCAGGTTGCTCGCCGCTGCCGCAGTATCCGGCATATCCTGCTCAAAGAACGAAATCAAACCAGACGCGAATGCCCGAGGACCGATGCCCAAATCCACTGTTGCCATTCTGAAGGCTGCCAGCTATGAACAAGAGTTGCTCTCAGTGCTCGAATCCGGCCTCGCTGCCGCCTGGCCTGATGCCGCTCAAACTTTACGCGGAAAGAACATCCTGCTCAAGCCGAATCTGGTCGAGTTCGATAGCAATACCTGCATCAACACGGATCCCCGCCTTGTGCTCGCAGCTCGGGAAATGTTTCTTAAACTTGGTGCCGCCCGGGTCTGGATCGGCGAGGGCCCTGGACATCGCCGCGATACTTGGGATCTTGCCGATCAAGCCGGATACCGGAAGATCGTTTCAGATTTCGATGACAACTTTGTCGACTTGAATCTCGATGACGTTCGTCCTGTTCGCGCCTTCGGTGATTCGATGGATCTTTATTTGCCAAAGACGTTACTCGATGTGGATCTCGTCGTCAGCGTCGCGAAAATGAAAACTCACCACTGGGCAGGAGCAACGCTCAGTATGAAGAACTTCTTCGGCATCGTTCCCGGAGCCATTTATGGCTGGCCGAAGAATCTATTGCACTACCAGGGGATTGACCGCTCGATTGTGGAACTGAACCGGATTGTGCGCCACAGCTTCGCGATTGTCGACGGCATTGTTGCAATGCAGGGCAACGGCCCCATCCAGGGTACGCCGGTGGGTGCCGGAGTGATTGTGATGGGTAAGGACGTAGCGGCAGTCGATTCCACCTGCGCGCGGTTGATGAAGCTCGACCCGCTCAAGATCCGCTACCTGCAGGATGCGGCTTCTCTGAAGCTGCCTGGTCTCGGAGCAATCGAGGAAACGCAGATCGAGCAACGGGGAGAGCTGATCTCAGGACTTGCCAAACCCTTTCATGTGGTCGACGAATTTGCCCACCTCCGCCTTGCTTGAGAGCGGGTATCATAGGGGTTGGCTATGCGCCGTTGGATATTTTGGGAATTCGCTCGTGCCAGCTGGCAATATGACATTGTCGTTGCAGTGCTGCTGGCCTTCATCTTTTTTACTCCTCGGGAGTGGTTTCGTGACCAACCTCGGGCTACCAGCGTAGTGATGGTACCCGCAAGTGACGGTGCGTTCGTCTTCTATATCGACCCCAATGAATTGGGTCAGGTTGTAGAAGGTCAGCGCGTGAGCCAGGCTTCTCAGCTCATTGCTCAAAAGTACAAGGAAAAATGGTCCGTCATGCGGCTTGAAACCCTGTATGACGCCGAAAACGAGGTTAAAGGATTTCTTGCGTACGCCAAGCGGTAGTCTCTTCATCCCAATCTGTGTGGCATCCAGCCTGCTGGCTCAGGCTGCTCCTCTTTCGCTCCCGGAACTTTTCGCCAAACTCGATCAGAACTCAGCCAGCTTCCGCTCTATGAGTGCCAAATTGGAGCGCATCGACTACACTGCCATTCTCAAAGATTCGAGCGAAGAATATGGCTCGATCCTCATGTTGCGCAAAAAGGCCGGCACGGTGGAGATGCGCATTGATTTCACACAGCCTGATGCGAAGCAGATCTCTTATGCCGATAAGAAAGTGCAAAGCTACCTGCCAAAGATCAATACTGTGCAGATCGTCGACGTTGGAAAAATCGACAGTCTGATCAGCCAGGGCGTGTTGATCGGCTTTGGCACTTCCTCCAAGGAACTCCAAAAGACATACACGATTCGCGTCCTCGGTGAAGAAGCGATTCACGGTAAGCCTTGTACGCATCTGGAACTCACACCCAAGACAGATTCGAAATTGTTGAAGGCGAAAAAGATCGAAGTCTGGCTGGCTCATTCCGACGGTTATCCGCAACGCCAGAAACTGTTTCAGGGCGCAGGGGACTATAATCAGGCCACCTATTCTGACCTCAAGATCAACCCACCGCTAGATGAGCAAAGCGTCCGGCTGTCATTGCCGAAAGACGTCAAGAAGGAATACCCTTCCAAGTAGTCATGTCCGCCGAGCGCATCCATGCCTCGCAAGGTCGGCTGAGCTTCCTCGATTGGACGCGAGGGCTTGGCGCTTTGATCATGCTACAAGGGCATGTCACCCACAGTTTTATGGCCAAGGACTTGCGCGAGGGACATTTCTTCGTTCTGAGCCAGTTCATCGGCGGCATGCCGCCGGCCTTTTTCCTTTTCCTCACTGGGGTCACCTTGGGCTTCCTGATGGACAGCCTGAGCCGTAAGGAGGCTTCCGTCTGGAAGCGCTTCACTGCCGCTCTGTACCGCGCCCGCTATTTGTTTATTGTCGCCATCCTGTTTCGCCTGCAAATGTGGGCCTTTGCCTGGCCCTACACTCCGTTCCAGGATGTGTTTCGCGTCGACATTCTGAATTGCATGGGCTTTGCCGTGGCGGCATTGGCCTGGCTTGTGATTTTCGATACCCGCCAGCGGGTGCTGTATGCCGCAGTAGTTGGTTTGCTGATTGCAGGTTGCTCTCCGCTAGTCACGCATGCTGATTGGAGTGGCATTCCTCCAATTGTCAAACAATACCTTTGCCCAGACGCGAATTTCTTCAGCTTCTTTCCATGGGGCGCGTTTCTGGCATTTGGCATTTCTGCCGGGAGCGTCATCCGCGTGGTTCCCTCCGAAGATTACGGAAAAATGATGCAGTGGTCGATGCTGGTTGGTTTCGGATTGATGATTTCGGCGAACTACTTTTCAAGCATCCCCTATTCGCTTTACGAGAAAAGCGATTTTTGGCTTGATGCTCCCGGGCTTGTATTGATCAAAACCGGCGTTGTGATGTCGTTGGCAGGCATCGGATATCTAATGACGCTCTATCTGAATGGTCGCTGGAGCGCGGTTGTTACTTTAGGCCAACACAGCCTGCCTATTTACTGGATCCATATCGAACTGGTTTACGGCCGCTGGCTGGGCAGTTGGAAAGAAACTTTGAGCCTTGGCCAAACCCTTGCTCTCTCTCTGTTTGTCATCGCGCTGATGGTTGCAATCGCAGAAGCGAAAGGCCGCTACGATCGCGGGCAGATGCCTAACCTTCGGTCGACGATTGCGAAATATTGGCCGATTCGTGCCACGCTGTTTTAGGTAACAGGCTCTTTCGGCGAATCCATCTCAGGATTCATGCGGACTCACGAGTTTGGGATGCTGCTTTTGGGCGATCGGCAACTGCGCCGCGAGCAACGCTGCGGCCCCCAACGCGCAAAACAATAAAAAGTAAAACAGATTGTCCCAGCCGAAGTACTGCACAAGCCCTGTCAAGACGTCCAAACTTCGTCCAGCGGATTCATAGTATCTCGACCTTCAGTTAAGCCCTTCGCCTCGATATAAGGTTGCTTTGCCCAAGGCGCGCAGCGGTCAAGGCCAAGCGCAGCTTGCCCGTAGGGTCGCCTTGACGGC
>Ga0194133_10005551_pt1 | contig 16018 bp, 13 predicted proteins | sample TA2KigOf40mmetaG_FD_155448 | JGI IMG/M metagenome (GOLD analysis project Ga0194133, IMG submission 155448) | Freshwater microbial communities from Lake Tanganyika, Tanzania - TA2015055 Kigoma Offshore 40m | ecosystem: Environmental > Aquatic > Freshwater > Lake | place: Tanzania: Lake...
CGGGCGCATGACGGGGGTAGCCGTCGGCGTACCCACCCGCCACCACACCGATGCGGGTGCGTCGCTTGGCCACAAAGCGCGACCCGTAGCCCACCGTTTCGCCGGGCTCGAGATCCTGTACCGCCAGTACCCTGGTGTTGAGCGCCATCGCCGGAACAAGGCCCAGCGCCGAAGCGCGCAGATGACCAAACGGGCTTGCGCCGTAGAGTGCAATTCCGCATCGCACCCAGTCGCCCGCGAGAGGTGCCGGCATCGGCGCTTCGGCAAGCGCGCCCAGGCGCAGGCACGCCGCCGAGTTCGCGAGACTCAGTTCCACGCCCGCCAGTTGTTCGCGTGCCTCCATCAGCCAGGCCAGCGCCCGCGTTTCCGCCTTTGGATCGCCTCCGACACGGTCAGCGTTGGCAAAGTGCGCCATCAAGCCGCAGCGCTGCCCCCGGTCGCGCAACTGTGTCGCAAGCTCGATGGCACGCTTGGGCCTGAAGCCGAGGCGATTCATCCCGAGGTTTGCCTTCACCCACACCCGCTCCAGCGGCAATGCGGCAGCCTTTGGATCCGCGTGGAGCCGCTCCGCGTGGAACCGTTCCTGCCAGGGGGCATGCACCACCACTTCAACCCCATGCCGCGCGCATTCACGCAGGTCTTCGGCGTCGAATACCCCCTCCATCAGCAGGATCGGTTTACTCCACCCCAGAGCGCGCAGCTGTATCGCCGCAGGCGGCTCGATCACCGCGAGGCCGTCGGCGTCGCGAAAGCCCTCGACTGCGGCGTCCAGCCCGTGCCCGTAGGCTGCAGCCTTGGCCACTGCCCACACCTTCGCGTTCGGCAGGACCCTGCGAAGGCGCGCGAGGTTGCGCGCCATCGCTGCAGGATCGATCAGGGCTTGCAGAGGACGCGGCATTGCAGGACTCGCTTCAGGGGACCTTCCAGCACTGCATGGTATAACCGCGCCCACATGAAAAAAGGCTTCTACACCATCATGGCGGCGCAGTTTTTTTCCTCGCTCGCCGACAATGCCCTGCTCATTTCAGCGATCGCCTTGCTGATCGAAATGACCGCCCCGGAGTGGATGAAGCCGATGCTGAAGCTTTTCTTCACCGTGAGCTATGTGGTCCTCGCGCCCTTTGTGGGCGCCTTTGCCGACTCGATGCCGAAAGGCCGGGTAATGTTTGCCACCAATGCCATCAAGGTCGCTGGTTGCGTCCTGATGTTCGCCGCAGTCCATCCTCTGCTCGCCTATGCCCTCGTGGGACTCGGCGCAGCCGCCTATTCCCCGGCAAAGTACGGCATCCTCACCGAATTGCTTCCTCCTGAGCGCCTCGTGGCGGCCAACGGCTGGATCGAGGGCACCACGGTTGGATCGATCATCCTCGGCACCGTGGTGGGTGGCCTGCTGATCAGCCCTTCGGTTTCTGCCTGGATCATCGCCCTGGGCATCCCCGGGGTGCACTCGGCGGCCACCGGTGCCATCGCCGTGATCGGGCTGGTGTATCTGCTCGCAGCGCTGATCAACCTGAGAATCCCCGACACCGGGGCGCGTTACCCCAGGCAGGCGATCCACCCCATCGTATTGATCCGGGAGTTCTGGCATTGCAACCTCACGCTCTGGCGCGACAAGCTTGGACAGATCTCGCTGGCGGTCACCACCCTGTTCTGGGGCGCTGGTGCGGTGCTTCAGTTCATCGTGCTCGAGTGGGCAAAACACCAGTTGGGCTTGCCGCTCAACCGCGCAGCGATCCTCCAGGGCGTGGTCGCCGTGGGGATCGCGCTGGGCGCCGTCCTGGCCGCACGCTTCATCACGCTGCGGCGCTCACCGCGGGTGATCCCGCTCGGCATTGCCATGGGGCTGCTGGTACCCACGATGACGATGGTGTCGACCCTCGAACTTTCCTATCCGCTGCTGGTGCTCGTGGGCGGGATGGCGGGCTATTTCGTGGTGCCGATGAACGCCCTGCTTCAGCATCGTGGACATGTCCTGATGAGCGCCGGCCATTCGATCGCGGTGCAGAACTTCAACGAAAACCTCAATGTGCTCCTGATGCTGGGGGTTTACGCTGCCCTTCTCAGCTTCGAAATGCATATCAACAGCATCATCATCCTGTTCGGCTTCTTCGTGGCCCTCACCATGATGCTGGTGAGACGCCGCTACAAGCACAACGCCCGCCATCACGATCTCGGCGCGCTGATCCTTGACCACCGGGCCCACAGCCACTGACCTCATAGTCCCGCACAGCGCAACGCCTCCGTCGCTCGGTCCTGCAGGGCAGCAAAGCGGTTCAGATCCTCCCAGGCCTTCGCCTTGTCCTGCGGACTGCGCAGCAGGTAGGCTGGATGAAACGTCACCACAGCCGGAATCTCGCGTGCATTGCTTCCGACGAGGTGGATCCGTTCACGCAGGTGCGCGAGCGGCGCACTACCGCCAAGAAGATGCACTGCCGCGACGCGCCCGAGGATCAGCAACGCGAGCGGTTGGAGTTGCCGCAGTTGCGCCTGCAGATGCCTGGCGCAGGCCGCAACTTCGGTTGGCGCAGGCGTCCGGTTGCCTGGGGGTCGGCACTTGAGCACATTGGTGATGAAGAAATCCTTCGTGCGTGACCATCCCATCGAAGCGAGCATGGCGTCCAGGAGACGGCCGGCCTGACCGACGAAAGCCTCTCCCCGCTCATCCTCCTCGGCGCCCGGTGCCTCGCCAACAATCGCCCACCGCGCAGCGGTGGACCCGGAGCCGAAGACGGCCTGCTTGCGCTGATGCCCCAGTGGGCAGGCCCGGCAATCGGCAACCCTGGCACGGAGCTCCGCCCAGCCAGCTGGCGAATCGCTGGATGAACCCCCGGGAGACAACGCCGGCGACGCCGTCGCGGCCTGCCGCAGAACCTCGTTTGGCTGCACCGCTTCCCGCGAACCGGACCGGGGCAACGGCTCCCAGACTGGGCCGAGGTTCAGCGCAGCCCACGCGCGCTGTTGTGAGGCGCTCCACTGCATCATGCAAGGACCAAGGCGCCTGGCACCGGAAGCCGGACCCTCAGCACGAGCGCATCCTCGCGGGTCTGACCGGCAGCAGGGTAGTACGCCTTGCGCGTCCCGACATGCTCGAAGCCGAAGCGCGCGTAGAGGTGCAGCGCCACACGGTTGCTCGGTCGCACCTCGAGCAGCATCGACTGCGCGCCGCGGGTGGTGCAATCCAGAAGCAGCCAGCGCATCACCGCCGCCCCAAGCCCCTGCCCTTGTCTGGATGCAGCTACCGAAAGGTTGAGCAAATGCACCTCCTCGATCACCCACATGATCAGCGCATAGGCGAGCAGTTCGGGATCCGGCTTTGGACTCTCGAAAAGCCAGCCCTCATGCCCGGCATTGAGGGCATCCCGGAAGTTCCCCTCGGTCCACGGGAAGGGATAGATCTGTGTCTCGACAGCACCCACCCGGGGAAGATCCATCGGGGTCATGGGGCGGGGATTTCCCAGCAGGCCGCTGGATGCTCCGAAACCGGCGCAACGCGTGACGAACGCAGTATGGCGCATACGGGGTCTGCAGTCCGACTTCAGCCAGCCCGTGCCTGCCGGTACGCCCGCTGCGCAGCCAAATCCATCGCCACGTCGTTTCGCACATAAAAGGGCGTCAACGCGGCTGGGGCGATTCCCACGTGCCCCGAGGCAAGCCTTGCGCACGCGAGGCGCGCAAGTTGCACAGCCTCGGGTCGCGCGGTGGTGAGTCTCGGCAATCCTCGTCTTTCCGTCTGGATTGCACCCCCTTGCGGGCCGCCGAAGGCCTCAACGCGCAGTCGCTCCAGCAGGGCCTCCAGCGCTTCGTCAACGACGCAGCAAGCGGCAACACCGCACCCCACCCTGGCGTGCAAGCGCGCAAGGGCCTCCTGCGGATCCGCCTCGATCACATCGCCAAACCCGTGGCAGCCCAGGCTTCCCGGCGGATGATCGCCGAGGTACACGGCGCCCATCCGCGCATCGCGGAAGGTGATCACATGCGTCTGTGGTTCTTCAAGCTGAATCCGGGATGCCATGATCTGGGCGCTGCTCAAGGGCAAAACCAGGCGATTCCACGCGAGGGCCAGCCCCTGGGCAAGTCCCAGCCCCACGCGAAGCCCGGTGAAGCTGCCCGGCCCCACGTCGAGCGCAAGGACCTCGGGTACTCCCCAGGTTCCCACCCAATGCGCCACTGCGCCGAGGAGTTCTTCGCCCGACTGCCCCCCAGACTCGTGCCGGGCGATGCACTTCACGCCAGGGCCGGCGCTGGTAGCGCTCCCGCAATCGACCAGAGCGGCCGAAGCAGGACTCGCCGAGCCAGCCAGGGCAAGCAGGAGATGGGGCGGTCGCGTCGCAAGGTCGTGCATTGCCTGAAATTGTATGATCGACGCATCCCCGGTGTGAGACTCTCGCCCCTTCATGAGCAGCCTCTTTGGCCGTACCTTTCTTCTGATCGCAGGGCTGCTCTTTGCGAGTCTGCTCGGCGCCTGGGTCGTGATGCAGAAGATGTTCGGCCCAACGCCCGAACAGTCGGTGGCGTGGGAGGTGGCCTCGCTCGCCAACGTCACCCGGATCTCGCTCGAGACCGCCGACCCCGAAAGCCGCAGGGAGTTGCTGCAGATTCTCGACCGCGGTGAAGGTCTTCGGCTCACTCCCCGGCAAAGGACCGACGTCACGGTCCCCATGGACCGGACCGACACAGGTCGGCGTCTCAGTCGCTTGCTGCGCATCGAGATGGGGGAGAACACCCAGGTGCTCGAGTCGGTCAACGGCGTGGAGGGCTTGTGGGTGAGCGTGAGCATCCGCAAGCAGCCCTACTGGCTGGGCGTGCAGCAGGAGCGCCTCGAGCGCAGCCTTGATCCGCCGTGGGAGTGGGCCGCCGCCATCGTGGTGTTTCTCTCCTTGCTCGGCACGGTCATGATCTCCGAGCAGATCAACCGCCCTTTGCGCCTGCTTGCCCGGGCCATCACCCGTATCGAGTCCAACGCCCGATCCACGCCCCTGCCCGAGAATCTCCCCGGCGAATTCGGTGAGGTCAACCGCCGCTTCAACCACATGACGCTCGCGCTCGACCGCCTCGACCAGGACCGGCGCCTCGCACTGGCCGGTATCTCGCACGACATCCGGACGCCTCTGACGAGGCTGCGCATGGAAATCGAACTCGCCATGCTTTCCCCCGACGTGCGCGCCAACCTGGTGTCCGACATCGAGCGGATCGACGGCGTGGTGCGCCAGTTCATCGACTATGCGCGAGCCTCCACGCTCGAAGGAAGCGACACCCACGATGCCGCTGCGAGCGTTGCACTCGCCGTCGAGCGCTGGCGCGACGACGGACTGCGCATCCGCCTTGACCTTCCGGAAACACTCCCCTGGAGCGGACGTCGGGTGGACATCGATCGCCTGCTCGACAACCTGCTCTCCAACGTGGCGCGGTATGCCCGGTCGCAGGGGGACTTCGATGCCGACCTTTCTCTTCGCAGCGTTCAGGGAAGTTTGCAACTCGCGCTCGACGACTACGGGCCAGGTGTGCCCGAGGGTGATTATCAGCGCCTGCTCGAGCCCTTTGCGCGACTTGAAGACCATCGCAGCGAGCGCGAGGGTAGTGGGCTCGGCCTCGCGATCGTGAACCGGATCGTGTTGCGTCATCAGGGAAAACTCGAGTTGCGCCGCTCACCCGGGGGCGGACTGTCGGTGCATCTGAGTCTGCCCTCGGTGATCGAAACCGCCGCAGCGCGCAGCGGCGAGATCCGCCCCGCTGTCATGGCCCCGTCACCCATCGACGTCGTCAATCGAGGGCATATGTAAATTCAATTGGCCTTCATCGCAATCTTCTACCGATAATGCGCAGGCTTCTCGGGCCGTGATCCTCCACAGGCAGTCAACGCGAAGTACGCGCGGTCCCCGAGCAGTCGGTTTCTCAATCGTGTAACTCCCAGGAGATTGCTATGTCGAGTCTTAACGGTTCCAAGACGCATCACAACCTGAAGGAAGCCTTCGCGGGCGAAAGTCAGGCCAACCGTCGCTACCTGTATTTCGCAAACAAGGCCGATGTCGAAGGCCTGCCCGAAGTCGCAACACTCTTTCGCTCCACCGCCGAGGGCGAGACCGGCCACGCTCACGGCCATCTCGACTACCTCGCGCACGTGGGTGATCCCGCTACCGGCCTGCCGATCGGTGCCTCGAGCGACAACCTCAAGGCGGCTGTGGCTGGCGAAACGCACGAGTACACCGACATGTACCCCGGCATGGCCAAGACAGCGCGCGACGAAGGTTTCGATGAGATCGCAGACTGGTTCGAGACGCTGGCCAAGGCCGAGCGCTCGCATGCCAACAAGTTCCAGAAGGCCCTCGACGCGCTCGCAGCCAACGCCTGATCGACAGCGGCCACCGAGGCCCGTTGCCTGAAGGGCCGCACGCCAGGGTCTGGCGCGCGGCCTGCCCCCCACCTCTTCCCGGATTCGAGCCATGCGTGAAGGTTCACTCGAAGCACCAACCCGCCACCCAATCGATTGGCAGAGCGCGGCTTTTTATGACGAAAAAGCCTGCTTTGATGAGATGGAGCGCATTTTCGACATCTGCCACGGCTGTCGGCGCTGCGTGAGCCTGTGCAATGCCTTCCCCACGCTCTTCGATCTGGTCGACGCCTCGGAAACCCTCGAGGTGGATGGGGTGGACCGCAAGAACTACATGAAGGTGGTGGACCAGTGCTACCTCTGCGACCTCTGCTACCTCACCAAGTGCCCCTATGTGCCGCCGCACGCGTGGAACGTGGACTTTCCGCACGTGATGCTGCGCGCCAAGGCCATTGCCTTCAAGAAAGGAACGCCAACGAAGTTCAGGGACAGCCAGCTGGCCTCCACCGACCGCAATGGCAAGCTCGCGGGCATCCCTGTGGTGGTCCAGGCGGTGAACGCGCTTGCGAAAAACAACCGCGCCCGCGAACTGGGCGAGTCCATGCTCGGCGTGCACCGCGACGCCTGGGTCCCCGAGTTTGCGCCGCGACCCTTTCGTGCGGTTGCGGCAAGTGCGCAAGCCAAGGCGGCCAGGGAGGCCCCCGCAGTCCGCAACGGCCAGCGCACGCCGGGCAAGGTTGCTATCTTCTCAACTTGCTATATAAACTATAACGAACCAGGCATCGGGCTTGACCTGATCAAGATCCTCGAGCACAACGGGATTCCCTGGGTGGTCGCGGACAAGGAGGCTTGTTGCGGGATGCCCAAACTTGAACTCGGCGATCTCGACGGTGTCGCCGCACTCAAGGCGGCCAACATGCCCGCGCTCGCCCGACTGGCCCGTGAAGGCTACGCAATCCTCGCGCCCATCCCCTCGTGCGCCCTGATGTTCAAGCAGGAGCTGCCTCTGCTTTTCCCTTCCTGCAACGAGACGAAGACCGTGCAATCAGCCATGTTCGATCCGTTCGAGTACTTCGTGGACCGCCACAAGGACGGACTCCTCAATACCGGCTTTTCCACCTCGCTCGGGCATGTGTCCTATCACGTGGCCTGCCATCTGCGGGTTCAGAACATGGGTCAGCGCACCCGCGAACTCCTCGCCATGGTGCCCGACACGCAGGTTCACACAGTGGAGCGCTGCTCCGGCCACGCGGGCACATGGGGCGTGAAAAAGGAGTTCTTCGAGGGCGCGATGAAGATCGGCAAGCCTGTGTTCCGGCAGATGAGCGCGCATCCCAAAGGCCCCACCGACTGGATCGCTTCCGATTGCCAACTCGCTGGTCACCACATCGCCCAGGGTATCGAGCGCAACCAGTTTCCCCAGGCGCCGATGGCGCATCCCTTGACCCTCCTGCGCAAGGCTTACGGACTCCCATGATCCAGGCGCCGATGGCGCATCCCTTAACCCTCCCACGCAAGGCTTACGGACTCCCATGATGAACTCTCGAATGACTCCCAAAATCGCACGTGAATCGCTGATGACCCTCGAGGCCTACGCCAGGGCCCGCCCCGAGTTCCGCAGGAAAGTGCTTGAGCACAAGAAGCACCGCACGTTGGCGCTCGGCCAGCACGTGACCCTGATCTTCGAAGACGAACTCACGATCCGCTACCAGATTCAGGAAATGCTGCGGATCGAGAAGATCTTCGAGGAGGAGGGCATCCTCCACGAACTCGAGTCCTACAGCCCGCTCATCCCGGACGGCAGCAATTTCAAGGCCACGATGATGATCGAGTACGAGGATCCAGCCGAGCGCCGTAGCGCGCTCTCACGGTTGATCGGCATCGAGGATCGGGTGTGGATTCAGGTGGAGGGTTCGGCGCGCGTGTATGCGATTGCCGATGAGGATCTGGAGCGGGAAAACGAGACCAAGACCTCCTCGGTACACTTCCTGCGCTTCGAACTCAACCCCGACATGTGCGCCGCCCTCAAATACGGCGTAAGCCTCTCGGCGGGCATTGACCACGCAGCCTACACCTGCGAGATCTCGCCCCTTCCCGCAACACAGCGACAGGCGCTGGTCGCAGACCTGCGCTGAGAATGGTGGCCGGCCTGTCCTTGTCGAGGACGGCGGTCGCCTTGTCGGTCGAGCCTCCCCCGAGCCCCTGGCGAACCCTCGTGCAGGCCCGGTTCCAGGGTTGGGGGGATGCTCACACTCAGGCTTTGCGCATCACCTGATACGGGCGGTACCAAAGCTCGATCACCTCCCGGTCACGCTCGGGGTCTGGCCCGGGCAGGCACAACGGCCCCAGGCGAATCGCCCGTGCGCCATGGTCGAACACGAGGAGCAGGATCGGGATTTCTGCACCTGCGGCAATCCGCAGGAAGCCCGAGCGGAACCGATCGACCTGCTTTCGGGTTCCCTCCGGCGCGATGCACAGCCACATCGCTTCGCACGCTGCAAAGCTCTCCACCACCTGCTCCACCACATCGGCGGCCATCCCCCGATCAACCGAAACCCCACCGAACCAGCGCATCACCGGCCCCAGCGCGCCCTTGAAGAGCCGGTGCTTGGCCAGGAAGTTGATGCGCAGGTTGTAGGCAAACGCCACCGACATCGCCACCGGAAAGTCCCAGTTGGTGCTGTGCGGCGCTCCGGCGATCACGAGCTTCGGATGGTCGGGAAAACAACCCTCCACGCGCCAGCCAAGCAGGTAGAGGCCCAGCCTGCCGATGCCACGGGTCCATGCGCCTCCCCGGCGCGGAACCGACCCGGGCACTGCTGAGGGACCCCCGTCCGCTGCCGGCCCCGGAAGTTCGGGAAGCTGCACAGGGACGGGAGAGCCTTGCAAGGGAGCGTGCCTGCGCGGCGCGGCAACGTTGGGGAGTTGCACAGGAAGGTCCGTTCAACCCGCAGCACGCTTGAGGAGGACCACCGCCTGTGCGGAAATGCCTTCTCCCCGCCCCTCGAAACCCAGCCACTCCTGGGTCTTGGCTTTAAGGTTCACCTGATCCTGCCGCACACCGAGGCAGGCTGCCACCCGCTCGACGATCGCGGCCCGGTACGGCGCAAGCCGCGGCGCCTGCGCAATCACGCTGCAGTCCAGGTTTTCAATCTGCCAGCCCAGCCCCCGCACGATGCTGACCGTCTCACGCAGCAGGTGCCCGCTGTCGGCATTCCGAAACTTCGGGTCCTGATCCGGAAAGTGCGTCCCGATGTCACCGAGTGCCGCTGCGCCGAGGATGGCGTCGGTGACCGCGTGCAGGAGCACATCGGCGTCCGAGTGCCCGAGCAGGCCAAGTGGATAGTCGATCGCAACGCCGCCGATGATCAGCCGTCGTCCGGGTACCAGCGCGTGCACATCGTAGCCTTGCCCGATCCTGATCTGCGGCTCGGCCACGTCTGCGCGCGGCGCGCCTGCTCTCGCGTGTGTCTTTGCGCCTGTTCCTGAGCCTGCTCCTGCGCTTGCACTCGCCCCTGCTCTCGCGCCAGCACTCGCCCCTGCTCCTGCGCCTGCACTCGCCCCTGCCCCAGGGTCCCCGGAATCGACCGCGGAAAGCTGCGCTTCGAGCACCTGGAGGTCCCCGGGCGAAGTCAGCTTTACATTGGCCTGTGAACCTTCGAGCAGCAGCACCGGGGCGCCGATACGCTCGATCGCCGCACATTCATCGGTGACATCCGGGTGCTGCGCCAACGCCCGGAGGAGGAGGGCCACTTCAAACATCTGCGGCGTCTGTGCCAGCCAGAGCCGATCCCGCGCGATGGTCTCCACCCTGGCTCCCTCTGGCGTAACCCGTCGCGCTGCCAATCCGGGCCCGGAGCCGGCGGCCGCTTGGCTCTGGCCCCGGGGTGCATCGGACTCGGGGTCTCGAGGCGCCGCATCCCGGTCCAGGGTTGCCTCCGTGGCCCCCTGTGCAGGCGACTGGCTAACCCGCTTCACCGTATCCACGACCGGACGTGCAAGGATGCCACCGTGGCCTCGGTGCAGGCAGGTCTCGATCAGCGCCAGCGCGTCGGACGGTCTGAGGAGCGGCCTTGCGGCATCGTGCACAAGCGCCCAGTGTGCACCCGCCTCGCGCACCTGCTCGAGCCCGGCCAGCACGGTATCGCGGCGGGTAGCACCGCCGATCGCGCAAATCGCGAGCCGCTTCGGCCAAGCCTGCAGCAAGGGAGCCAGCGCCACGGCTGCCTCGCGATCCCCGGGCGCTGCGATCACCCACACTTTCTCCACCGGATCGAGGTCGAGCAGCACCCTCACGCTGTGAACGATGACCGGAGTTCCGGCAAGCGGCTGGTACTGCTTCGGGAGCGCTGCACCAAAGCGCGCACCCGAGCCTGCGGCCGGCACAACCGCATGCAGTGTCGGCGCACCGCGGGCCGCATCGTGAGGGCTACCGGCCAGCGCGGGTTTGCGCAAACCGGCGGTGGCATTGTTCGTGATGCCGCTCCTGGGTTGGTGTGCTGCCGCGCTCCTCGGGAGCGCAACTCCGGGTCGACCGACAGGTCCTTCGAAAGGTTTTGCCGCGGAGGGATGCCGCGCCTCCGTCTGCCGTCGCTACCAGCGACTAAAATTCTCTCATGCCCGCCACCCTCGCAGGTTTTCGCTTCCCGGATCCCGGCCAGGCGCTACGTGCGCCCGCCAGTTGGGGTGCGGGCGATGCCTATCTGCTTGCCAACTGGGCTCGTGCATTGTCGCCACGGCGGATCGTGGTGTTCACCGCCCAGCCGGCCGATGCCGAGCGGGTGGTGGAGGAGCTCGGATGGTTCGATCCAGGACTCCGACTGCAGCTCTTTCCCGACTGGGAGACCTTGCCCTACGACCACTTTTCGCCGCACCAGGACCTGATCAGCGACCGGCTGCACGCCTTGTGGCGTCTGCTTCAGCGCGACATCGACGTGCTTGTGGCCCCCGCCACAACGGCGGCGCTGCTGCTGCCGCCCCGTTCGCTGATTGCCGGCCGCAGCTTCGTGTTCGCGCGCGGCGAGCAACTCGCGCGCGATGTGCTGGCGGCCCAACTGGTCGAGGCGGGCTACGAACACGTGTCGCAGGTTGTGAAGCCCGGGGAATACTGCCTGCGCGGCAGTCTCATCGACCTGTTTCCCATGGGAAACGCCCTTCCCCTGCGGATCGACCTGCTCGACGATCACATTGAGTCGATCAAGAGTTTTGATCCGGATACCCAGCGCAGCCTCTTCCCGGTCCCTTCGGTGCGGATCCTTCCCGGGCGTGAGTTCGCGCTCGATGAGGCGAGCCGGGTCCGCTTTCGTGCACGCTGGCGCGACCGCTTTGAGGGCGATCCGTCGCGATGCACCGTCTACAAGGACATCGGGCTCGGACTTGCCCCCGGCGGAGTGGAGTGGTACCTGCCGCTTTTTTTCGATGCATGTCACAGTCTCTTCGACTACATGGGCGGGGATGACCTTGTGGTGCTTCACGGAGACGTGGAATCCGCTCTGCAGCGCTTTCGCGAGGACATGCAGCAGCGCTACGAGTTCCTGAGCCGGGATGTCGAGCGCCCCTGCCTGAGTCCTGCGGAGTTGATGCTCGACCAGGAGCGCTTCTTCAAGGCGTGCCGCACCCGCGGCCGCCTCACGATGCCCCACGCGGGATCGCAACCCTGCCCGGGGCTTCCGCAACTTGCGGTTGATCGCAAGCGCACCCGGCCCCATGCCGCGCTGGAGCAGTTCGCGGAGCAGTCGCCGCTCCCGGTGCTGATCGTGTGCGATTCCCCGGGGCGGCGCGAGACGCTGATGCAGGCGCTTGCCGAATACGAAGTACGCTGGGAAAGCATCGACGGATGGCCAGCCGAGCCCTCGTGGAGCGGCGCGCGAATCGGCGTGGGCCCCCTGCATGCGGGCTTTGTGATCGAAGGTCTGATCGCGGTGGTAACCGAAGCCGAGATCTACGCCCACCACCCCCGCCGTGGCAAGTCGCGAAGACGCGAGTCGCAAAGCAATGTCGACACGCTGATCCGTGATCTGTCGGAGCTCAAGTCGGGCGACCCAGTGGTCCACGTCGAGCACGGTATCGGACGCTACCGGGGTCTGATCCATATGGATCTCGGCGAAGGCGACAACGAGTTTCTGCATCTTGCCTACCTCAACGACGCGAGCCTTTATGTGCCGGTGTCGCAGCTCCACCTGATCGCGCGCTACAGCGGCGCCTCGCCCGATGAAGCGCCGCTGCACCAACTCGGCTCCCTCCAGTGGGAGAGGGCCAAGCGCAAAGCCGCTCAGCAGGCGCGCGATACCGCAGCCGAGTTGCTCAATCTCTATGCGCGCCGCGCGCTGCGCCAGGGGCATGCCTTCGCCTTTCACGCTTCCGACTACGAAGCGTTCTGCGAGGGCTTCGGATTCGAGGAAACTCCGGATCAGCGCGCTGCCATCCACCATGTCATCCAGGATCTGGTTGCCAACAAGCCGATGGACCGCCTCGTTTGCGGCGATGTGGGATTCGGCAAGACCGAAGTGGCGCTGCGCGCAGCCTTCGTGGCCGTTGGCGACTCCCGCCAGGTCGCCATCCTCGCACCCACCACCCTGCTGGTCGAACAGCACTTCCAGACCTTCAGCGACCGTTTTGCGAATTTCCCTGTGCGGCTCGCCGAGCTGTCGCGTTTTCGCAGCGGCAAGGAGGCGCGACAGACGCTCGAAGCACTGGCCCGTGGGCAGGTCGACATCGTGATCGGCACCCACAAGCTGCTTTCGGCCGAGGTGAAATTCGCCCGACTGGGGCTCGTCATCATCGATGAGGAGCATCGCTTCGGGGTGCGGCAAAAGGAGGTGCTGAAGAACCTGCGCGCCGAAGTCGATGTTCTCACCCTCACTGCAACCCCGATTCCGCGCACGCTGGCGATGAGCATGGAGGGACTGCGCGATTTTTCGGTGATTGCCACCGCCCCGCAGCGCCGTCTGGCGATCAAGACCTTTGTGCGCAAGGAAACCGACGGCGCGATCCGCGAGGCGATCATCCGCGAACTTCGGCGGGGTGGTCAGGTCTACTTTCTGCATAACGAGGTGGAAACGATCCAGAACCGTGCCGAGAAGTTGCGTAGACTGGTTCCCGAGGCGAATGTGGTGGTAGGCCATGGACAGATGCCTGAGCGCGAACTCGAGGCGGTCATGCGCGACTTTCATGCGCAACGCTTCAATCTGCTGCTGTGCACCACAATCATCGAGACCGGAATCGATGTGCCAAGCGCCAACACCATCCTCATCCACCGGTCTGACCGCTTCGGCCTGGCACAACTGCACCAGTTGCGCGGCCGGGTCGGGCGCTCCCACCACCAGGCCTACGCCTACCTGCTGATCCCCGACGAAGCAGCGCTCACCAAGGACGCGCACAAGCGGCTCGAGGCGATTCAGAAGATGGAGGAGCTTGGCGCAGGCTTTTTCCTTGCGATGCACGATCTCGAGATTCGCGGCGCAGGCGAAGTTCTGGGCGACTCGCAGTCGGGCAACATGATCGAGATCGGATTTTCCCTCTACAGCGACATGCTCAGCACGGCAGTGCGCGCACTCAAGGCAGGGCGGGAACCAGACCTCAGTGCGCCCCTCGCAGTGGCCACCGAGGTCAATCTGCACGCGCCTGCCCTCCTGCCGAGCGTTTACTGCCCCGATGTGCATGAACGACTCAGTCTCTACAAGCGCCTTGCCACATGCGCCAGCGAGGATGAGCTTCGCGAGATGCAGGAGGAGATTGTGGATCGCTTCGGGCGTATGCCTGAGCAGGCGCAAGCGCTCATGCTGAGCCATCGGCTGCGCATCCTCGGAGAGTGCATCGGAGTGGCAAAGATCGAGGCACACGGGCAGGCGGTGCAGTTCCAGTTCCGCAAGGACACCAACGTGGACCCCGCCCAGCTCATCCGCTTTCTCCAGCGCCGAAAGGACGCGCGGATGGCCGGCCCCGAGCGGTTGCGGATCGAGGTGCAGAGCAAGGATCTGGATGCGCGCGGCTTGCGCGTCCGCGAATTGATCCAGCAACTCAAGGCTGCCTGAGCCGCCCGCCAGGAAAGGACTATCCGTGATCGCGTCCACGCGGAATACCCTGCAGTCGAGCGCTGCAACCGAGGCCCAGCCTCACCCCGTCCTGATTCAGGCGAACTTTCGCAAGCTTGAAGCTGCGCCGCTGCTTGCTGCCCTGGAGCGCGACTGCGGCCTGCAGCCTGCACCCCTGCCGATCGGGCTTCGCGATCAGCTTGCCGGCAAAGGCATGCTGCTCGTGCAGGGCGACAGGCCCCTCGGCAAGGCCCACCGTGGGTCGGATCGAGTCCTCGCCGCAAATTTCCGCCGCCCGCCCGGATCACCCGAAGGGATCGACATCAACCCGCTGGATCCCGAACGTCGGCTCGCCTCCTTCAAGCTCGCAGCCTTCGACATGGACTCCACCCTCATCCCCATCGAGTGCATCGACGAGCTGGCTGCGCTCGTTGGCCGTACCCGGGAAGTTGCCGCGCTCACGCAGGCGGCAATGCTTGGCGAGGTATCCGACTACGACGAAAGTCTGCGCCAGCGCAGTGCCCTGCTCGCCGATCTGCCCGCGGAGTCGCTTCAGCAGTTGATCGACCGGGGCATTGCGCTCAATCCCGGCGTGGAGCAACTCACCAGGGTGCTCCGCGCCGCTGGCCTGCGCCTGATCGTACTTTCGGGCGGATTCACCCCGGTCGTGGCCCACATTGCTGCCCGAATCGGCGCGCTCGCCTACGAGGCCAACGAACTCGAGGTGCGGGAGGGGCTTCTCAGCGGAAAGCTCTCCGGGCGGATACTCAACGCGAAGTACAAGGCACACTATCTGCACAGCTATGCGAGAGCCTGGGACATCACCCCCGATGCAACGATCGCCTTCGGCGACGGGGCCAACGATCTGCTGATGCTCGCCCAGGCAGGGCTCTCGATCGCCTATCGGGCAAAGCCGATCGTGGCGGCGCAAGCCGATCTATGCCTCGGGTATGCCAACTTCGATGCGGTCCTCGAGCACTTTGCTGAAACGCGCAGCCGCACCCTTGGCGAGGCTCTGGAGGTATTCCAGACCTTCCGGGCGAGGCAAGCGACGGATCCCGGGCACAACACCCACCCCAGCACCGAACACTCGAGAGGAACACCATGCAGTGGCCCGCCTGCGCGCTGATCACCGCAGCACTCCTGCCAATTGTTGCAGCCGGCGTCCAGAAGTGGGGAGCGCAAGACTATGACAATCATCGGCCCAGATCCTGGGGGCAGCAAACGAGCGATCCCCGTAGGCAGCGCGCGCTTGCTGCGCAGGCCAACTCCTGGGAGGCACTCGCCGTGTTTGCACCCGCACTGCTCTATGCGCTGCACCAACAGGCCGATCCACTCTGGGTCGATCGTCTGTGTGCGCTCTTCATCGTGGCGCGGGTGCTCTACCTGTGGGCCTATGTGAGCGACCGCGCGTCACTTCGAACCGGGGTCTGGCTGCTCGGCTTTGGCGCCTCCATGGGATTGCTGGGCCTCAGCGTCCAGGCCTGAGCGTCCAGGGCTCAGCCTCCAGGTCTCAGCGCCTGCGCCTCAAGGTTCAGCCGCGGTTTCGCCCCGCGCCGCGGAGCCGCGCGCCTGCCTGCGCGCCACCGAACCAAACAGGTCGTAGTGATCGGTGCGCGTGATGCGCACCTCAACGAACTCCCCAACGCGAAGCGAA
>Ga0194133_10005552_pt1 | contig 16018 bp, 19 predicted proteins | sample TA2KigOf40mmetaG_FD_155448 | JGI IMG/M metagenome (GOLD analysis project Ga0194133, IMG submission 155448) | Freshwater microbial communities from Lake Tanganyika, Tanzania - TA2015055 Kigoma Offshore 40m | ecosystem: Environmental > Aquatic > Freshwater > Lake | place: Tanzania: Lake...
AAATGTCACAAAATAACGCCTATCAATTATTATGGCAATTGTTTATGGTAGAAAATGCTAATATTGACGTTTTTTAGATTAGCACGCTTTCTATATAATATCCAAAAAATATATTTCCGAAATCGTCGACGTGCTAGCGTGCGGCCCCCTTCGACCCACTCACTCTCACACTCACAATTAAACAAAACAAATGATTAACACTTACTACAACATTTTTTCTCTAAATCACTCTAATAAATATGCTAAATACATTAAACCATTCTCTATTATGTATTTAACTTATTTCATTTTATATTACAAATCGTTATCAGATGTATATTAAATATATAGTAACTCTAATTTTAAATATGAATGTTATTTTCTTAATATCCGCCACGAAGACGGAGCACTAAATGGAGAGTAGACTCCTTCTGAATATTATAGTCAGCTAGAGTTCTTCCATCTTCTAATTGTTTTCCTGCGAAAATCTATTCGCTCCCAAGCTTTCACAATGGGTATGGACTGTATCTTAAGCTTTCTCTGAGTGGCTAACTCTTCATAGAAAACCAACGGCCGTGCGGTCTCTGTGGGAGAACCATATCCTGCCAAGCGGACTTAGGTTCTTTACCCGCGGATTGCCCAATCTTAAACGTTATTACGATAAACGAGGTCATTACCCTGTTTATTATTTTAGGTTTCCCTAAAATAAGACGTAGTTTAAGCTCTAAGGGGTTTCCCGACATTATAAGCCGTTTCGCATCTGCTTTTAAACAAACACTAGCTACTGACATAAAAGGGTGTCTAACAATTTATGTTGGAAACAGAGCCCTTTGTTTCCAACCGATAGCTTTTCATCTCTCTATTACACCTTTTTGAAATACTACAGTTTTAAATTCCTGTAGCACCAGTTCAATTGGTTCCACTTTATCACTCTAATTTGCTAATAATGGTCTTAATTTTGTTGTTATCTTTTAAATCATACCATCATATAATTGAAATTCTATACTTTTTTAAAATCATTAGAAAAACCTAATGATAACGAGTACAATCCATTATAACTAATTTTATGTTATTTATTTTTTGTTGTTGTGGAATCAATTTTCTGGTCTTAAGGTATCAAAATCTTGAAAGTCTTTGCTGGTCGGGGGGAATTCCTTCTTTGTCTTGAATTTTAGCCTTGACTGTTTCAATTGTATCTTGGTTTTCAACTTCCAAGGTAATTGTTTTACCTGTGAGGGTTTTGACAAAAATCTGCATCCAGTTTTATTTATATAATAATACTCTTATTTTTATATTCAAAAAAAATATGTAATAATTAATATTTTATGCTTTGTACATTACATTTATTATTTTGTATAATAGGGGTTTCGCTTGTTAAAGTAATGGAAATATTTGTTAAATAGATATATTCTAAAAAAAATATGTAAATATTTCCCTTACTTATATACGTATTTTTTTTTGAAAGATAGTTTCACACTTACAAAAAATTGAAATAATGAAATGTTCTTTATTAATTTAAAAATAATAACTATGAATAATACAGATAGTGTAAACAATTTTAATCGTCTTTATGAACGTTTAGACAAACATACTCAAGTTAAATTAGACCACTTTATAGCAGGAATTGAAGAAGTCGGGCAATTTATAATAGGTGAAACATTTTATCATGGAACTTACGAATCACTAAATGAAATCATGCCATGTCTTAAAGCTATTAGCCCAACAATTAGTTCAATCAAAATTGAAATAGATGATAATAAATTCATATATAAATTGACATGGATACCTAATGATTTTATTATACCACCGGATGTAATCATTCGGGCAAATGAAAGATATAATAATATGAACGTAAGCTAATATAATATTTTTTTATGACGAAATATTAAATATTACTCGTTCAGTATAATCAAAACATAAATTACGAATATCATTTTCCATATGGTCTAATGTGATATTATTTTGAATATTATTATTTATAGCACTATGAATTATATCAACTATTTTATTATAGTATCGATTTAAATGAATATTCATGGCAATATTAATATCATAATTTAGATAATTAATATCATATTGAAGAACATTTCTAAAATATTGTAATGAGCTATTAGCAAATTCAATACATACATCTTGAATGTGACTAATAATCGGTTCGAATTGGTTATTTTCCATATCACCTACACATGATACAATATCTCTAATATCACTATCTAGTCTCATACCATTAGATATTTCTATAAAAATTTCATTTCTATTTAAATATACATCTTCATATGGATAATTGGAATCAATAATTGGTTCAGGCGAAATATTTACCATTTGTTCTTGTTCTGGTTGTATATCTTTTCGGCAAATAGGACATCGTGTATTATGCTCTCTATTTTTTAATATACATGTAAGATGAAACACATGCGCACACTCCGTTATACAACTATTTATCGATGGTATTAATAATTCTTCTAAACAAATAGCACAAGTTTGGCTATTCGGTAATAAATTCATATGTATTTATGTATTCATTTATTAATATATAAAAATAAATATATCAATTTTTATATATTATTATTATATATATAGTATATTATGCTAAATAAACAACCTAATCCTCAACAAATAAACATTTCATTTAGTCAACCGAATAATACCAATATATCACAGGATTTGAAAATTTTTAATCAAACTTGTTCTCCTAAACACGTTCGTAGCGATATTGGGCGAGGAGGAAGCTGGCGCACATAATGTATTTAATATTATTTCTCTAATATACCAGGTGTTCTATGTTTATCTAAATTTAATATACGAATAGCTTCATCTTCATCTATACTTTCAATAAATTGTATAAAATCTATAAAGGTTTTACTATCTATGTTATCTCTATAATAACTACATACCTTAGAACCAGTACATGTACACCATTTCGTATATTCATCTGGATCTTTTTTATTTTTAATTTTATATACTTTTTCACTTAGTTTACCTATATGATTTCCTGTTTTATCCGCATATTCTCGAGCAGCTTTACTTAGACTACAACATGTGTGATGAGTTCCGTCAGCAAAACAGTGTTTTGTTTCAGGAATATCGGGTAATCCGCATTTTTCTAATAGAATTTTTCTTTTTTCGTCGTCCATATATAATAAATAATACAAAAATTAATTATATGCGTTTAGTATTATTTATTTAATAATAGGCTTATATATATATTCATGCCCAGTAATAGTTATTTTTATGGTTCAAATCGGACCTCTGCTATGTTAAATCTAAAACCACCTTTAAAGGTTAGAAATGATTTAACACCTCAGTATTTGAGACGGCGTATACCTGAATTATTAGACAAAGAATATCTAAATATTTGTCGTGATTTTTATTGTAATTTGTATCATCATTTTTTTTCACACGTAGGATATCCAGTTAAAGAAGTATATCCTTTAAACACATCACATGATACATTAAAATTAGGAGATGTGATTACAATCGAAGAAGTTGGTCATTATAGTCGTCTATACCAAAAAACAAATACAGATGTGGGTTTTATCATTATAGAACAAAGTCTCGATACTACTTCAAACCCAGATATTAATGTTTGGAAAACAGTAATAAAGTCATATCCGTCAAAAATGGAAATTTATTACAAAAATAGTAATGATGAAGGTGTATTAAAATTAGATACGCTAAAAAAAGAGGATGTTCATCTATATCATCATTTTAAAGAATTTATAGATACACACAAACAAGTATTAACACAATGTTTAATTGATAAAATACCTAAAGAAAAAGCACAAGTTATTTGTGAGTGTAATCCAGATACACCCGGAATGATCAATGCTTTATGGGAGGATTTTTTACTTACTCAACTTACTTAGATACTCTTCAGCATCATCTAATAATACTTTTAAATCAGTGGGTTTCATATTATTCATTTGCCAAACCATACGACGAGTTCTTGGGTTGTTATTTAATGCTTCAACGTTTTCATGTATGAATCTATAATACATGCATCTCCAAATATAATCCCATGATTTATTATCACCTTTTACACGTTTATAATTTGACATTTTAAAAATATAATTGGCAGTACTAATGTATGGTTTAGTTGTTGTTTTACCACCATCATTATAACCTACCATTCCATATACATTTGGCACCATAACCCAATCATAACTATCAATCGCAAATTCCATAAACCATTTATACATATCTTTTGGATGAATTTCACTTAGTAACATAAATTGTCCTACGACCATTAAACGAATAATATGATGTAGATAACCATATTCAAATGCAATATGAATATTATCATCAACTGGAAGAATTCCAGTATTTCCGCTATACCAAATATCAGTTATTTCACGAGTATGTCCTAATAGATTCGACCCAACCATTTCATCATATAAATGCATATAAACCATACGATAGTATTCTCTCCAACCTACAATTTGACGCACAAATCCTTCAATATCATTTATCCCAATTGTTTCTGGATGAGAGTAATAATAATCTACAGCTTCATCAACTACTTCCATTGGAGTTATTATACCAATATTTAAAGCGGCTGATAAAATACTATGATATATAAATGGATTTTTAGTATCAATTGAATCTTCATAATTTCCAAAATTAAATAGACGATTCTCTAAAAAAACTTTTAGTTTAGCCTTAGCATCAGCTGTAGAAAACGATATATGACTGAAATTATCTACGTTACCATAATGATCCGGAAATGTTTCTGATACGTATTTTTGTGCTTCTTCAATATATTTATTTTTTTGAGTAGTATGATACTTGATTTTGGGAAAACCTTCTTTTGGGGCTTTTTCTCGATTTTGTTGATCAAAACTTAATTTACCACCCTCAAAATCACCATCATCATCAATGAGAATATTTAAACGTTTTCGTTGCCAACGGTAAAAATCAGTTTGAAAATATTTACGTTTATTTTTGCTACGACCCTCAATAAATTCGTCTAATTCATGTAGATCACATATAAATGATTGGGTTGGTATCATAGTTGCTTTTTTACTATAATCTTTAAACATGTTATCAAGACGCGATTGTAATAAATGATCAACTACATCATAATAAATTACCTCTGATGAACCAATAATACCAGTATGTAAACGATCTTGATCATGATAATCAATATATTGAACTTCAAGACTTTTACTTTTTAAATAATCTTCATAAATTTTCATTGAAGCACGATGCATAAGTAATTTTAAACCATTAAAGTTTTCAATACGTTCTTTATCACCAAAAAAAAGCGGCTCTTCTATTAGATAGTATATTCGTTTACTTTTGCCTAAAATAGGTTCCAAATCTTCAAACAATTGTGTTGGAAATATTAATACTGCTTTGTATGACATTATATATTAACATAATATAAAACATTTTTATATATGAATATATTAATTTAATATCACTTCTAACAAGAATTTGAATAAATATATACAATTATTTATTAAACTAATATAAATGTACGACGTATCTGTGAATTTGGTATTATATCTATAACAATATCATATTCGTCTAATACTAATACAATATTACCAGAAAAATTATTTATACCAAAACTATGTCCAAGTCTACGGGTAGCAAAACTTATGATATTATTTTCTAAATATGTTGTAACTACGTTCAAATGTTTTCCTATAATACGATTTCTCTGAAGTCTTGTTAGCCCATGAAATAATAATCCATCATTACCAAGTGATCCTAAAACTATTGAATCATTATACACATAAAAATTGTTAGTTTTATGATTTCCTACAGACCATGTTTTATCATTTTCATTATATAATATTTGGTTAAATTTATAAGTACCTACATTTTTAGGTATTTCTTCGATACGTTTATTATTATATACTTCAATTAATAAAGCAAAAGCATCACCACCAATTTTATATACTACCACATCATTTCCAGCAGTTAATCCTGCTGTATATACAAAACCATTTTCTTTTTTTTCAACTTTACCATTAGGTTGATTGATTAATGTATATGTATTTTGATTAGTAGAAATAAAAATTGAGTTTCCAATGTAAACACTTTGGATTGGTTTTGTAGAATTAGTAGGATTATATCTTGCTATTGAAAACGATTTTTCAATTGTTTCATTTTCATATTTTGCTGCTATTCGAATTTTATATATTTGTTTGTTTACATTTTGTTTATATTGAAGTTTACTATATACATGATTTCCCACGATTACAAATTGATCATTATCATCTGAATCGAATCCATCGATTAATTCATACGACAACACTGGTGCTAAATTTCTATCATATATATATCCAAAGTATCCTGTTGTAGAGAAATAATTTCTATTAATTAGATCTATCATGGTATCAATTTTTTAATATACTTATTATTATATTTAAATTAAAATCTATAAAAATAAATTATCTTATTCAACAGTTTAGCTGGGTCTTGAGAGTAAGCTATCCACACAACTAATAAGCAGGGCGTCATAATACAGCTGCTCCCTCAACTCCAGCCAATGTTAAATCAAAACTGTTATTCAAAAAATCAAACATTAAAGGTTGATCCAAACCCAATACTAAATCATTACTGTTATTCATTAAAAAAGTTCATTATAAAATATGTGTAAATTACGAATCACATAAGCATTATAAAAAATAAAGAAATCTCTTGTTGAATAAGTACCTAAATGCCACGTAACTGTATCAGTATCAAATGAAATATTATTAAATTTATGAGTACCTATTTGTCTAGGTAAATTTTTAATACGATTATTATCAAATACTTCAATCATTATAGCAAATCTGCCTATTATTTCACCATTATTTGTATTGACTATATTGAATACAATAATATCATTAGGTGTTCTGCCGTCAGATGGAGGTGTATATATAAAAAAATTGGTTATATGTTGACGAATACTACCTTGTACTGGTGATAATAGATCCAAGCGCATTTCGATTGATGATAAAAAGCCTGTAAATAATATTGATTGTGTTTGAGTGACATGGCAACTTATAATGTTAGCAGTATTATAATTAGCATTTGGATTATATTGCTTTATTATAAATGATTTAATAATTTTATTAAATTGTAATGGGTCACTAGCTTCAATTGAAATAGAATATTCAGATTTATTAAAAACATATGGAAATTTTGAATATACAATATTTTCAGATATAATAAATTTATCATTATCACCTTCCCTTGGAATTAATCTATATTGATATCTATTATTTTGAGGATTTATTATTCCAAAATAAAAATTATGGTCAAAAAATTCTGTATTCACTAATTCTAGAGATATTTCAGGTGGTGGAGGATTAGGATTGCTGTTTGTAACTCCAATTATTTGAAAACTATGTTCATCTATTTCATCAATTATATCTTTCTGTAATTCATGTAATATATCATTTGATTCTTCAAATAATTCACTCATTTTTATACTATATTATATATAATTTAAAATATATCTATAAAATGAATAATTTCATATGATACATGAATAAATTATTCTTAATTAAAATTCCCTAATATTTATATTAAAAACACAATTAAAAATTATTTTTTTTGTTTTTTTTTTTTTTTTTTTATTTAATTGTAAGGTGTAAAATAATAATATAAGAAATATTATATAAAAAAATGTCACTCAATCTTCCGTCTTCTGGCAATTTAGCTAATTTAATGACTAATTTTAATAGTTCAAGCAGTTCTTCTGTTTTTGCTTTTTTAAGCACCGAAAACGATATTTCTTGGACAGCGATGAGTCTTAGTGTACAATCTTGGATTAATAACAATAAAACATCTAATCCTGGTTTACGTGTATTAGTAAGTTTATCTGATGGCACAGTGGCTTTTGATAGTAATTCAAGTTTAAATAACTTTGTTGATTTTAAGGCAAAAAAAATTAATGAAAATCACAATTCTCGTGTATCTATAATGTCTGCTTTGATAAGTTCTAATGGTGTTGCCTTAGAACAAAAATATTCAACATCAACCCAAAAATTTACAAATTATATAGCTCAACGTGTTGGATTATCAGCTCAAAATAGCATGGGATGTGTTCGTATATCAATTGATCAATAAAATATAGTATAAAAAAAAATTGAATATTATTTTTATATATATTAATTGTTAAAAATATCATTTATGATTTGGTTAAAAGTTATAGTTAAAACAATACAATTATATTCTTTTTCATATAATATAGGATTACTATTTATACCTATTTTTTCAGTAGTTCTAAATAAAATATTTTCAAACTTATTAGATACAGATAAAACAAAACGTGAATTTTGGACATGTATATTTGTTAAATGTTTATCAGATGTATTTAGCATTTTATTTCAACAAGAATTTTTATGGAATTCTACACGTGAAATGAAAAAAACAATATTACACCGTCTGGAACAAGCAAATATACAATGTGGAATACCACTTCCAGGAAAATTATTAACAAATATAAATGATATATATGAAGATAATTACAAACTTCATGATTTTTTAGTTATAATACCTATTATCTGGACTACAGTTATATCATTTATTTTAACAATTTTATATATGGAAGTTCATGTAGTATATCATATGCGTAGTATAATTATTATAACTATAATAACACTTTTACACTATATGATTAAAAATGTTGATCAAACTCTTTATGAAAGAACTAAACCTTGTCCTAATAGTATAGTTAAATTTAGTGATAAAATGTATGTTTTATTCAAATTATCTCTTGGCTGCGTTATGAAAATAGATCATGAACAACATAAACAAAATCGTATGAATCATCAACATCGAATACAACGTATTGTAATGATTATTATGAATGTAATTGTAACAGTCATTGGTCTTATCAATAATGATATTAAATTTATTCATTCATTTTGTAGTATATCATGGTTGTTATCTTGTTTAGCCAGTAATATAAAATCATTACAATATTATATGTATATGGATAATTTATTTAGTACATTAGAATTACTACAAAAACATAAATTAAAATGCGGTAATGAAAAACAACAATTAGAAAATATAAATAGTGTATCATTTAAAAATGCTAGTTTTGGATATTATAGTGATATAAGTCTCAATTTTATGGATATAAAAATTCGAGATTTATCAATTGTATTTCATAAAGGTTCAATATATTATCTTGAAGCACCAAATGGTATGGGTAAATCTACTATATTAAAAATGTTTACATCTAATCTAACTACTGGTGATGTATTTTATGGAAATATAAATAGAATAGATTTAACATTTGAAAATCAGCGTCAATCTATTATACATTATGTTCAATCTTCCGAATATACACCTAATTTAACGAAAAATGAAATGAATGTCTATAGAAATGTCAACATAGAATTAGAGAAAGCTTTTGATCTTGATAAATTATGGGATAAAGGAATGTCAGAATTGTCTGGTGGAATGAAAAAACGTTTAATGGTATTTTTAGCATTAATCTCACCAGCACCAATAGTCTTACTAGATGAGACATTAGCTGAATTAAGTAGTCAATATATACCTGAGTTAGGACATAACGATGGATGGTTAGGAAAAATTATAGATATACTTGTAAATAGTTTAGAGAGTAAAAATAAGATAATTATTATAGTTGGTCATGATTTAGATCATCGAATGCCAAAAGAAGTAATAAGATTAAATTTAGAATTATTTGATGAAAAAACAATATTAAATAGTATAGATATATAAACATAAAAATTTGATTTGATTATTTTTGATAAATATAATAAAACAAATCAAATGTTTACTCCTGAATCACTATGTTTGGTAAATTATACGTTGAAAGATATTATTAAACTTGATAAATATCGTCTCAAAATTTTGAAAAATTTAGGTAAATTAGTAAAAGAACAATACCGTCTTAATAATTTTGAGTTAGCAAATAAATTTTGTATTATGTATTTAAGATTGTATAAAAGAATAGCTGTCGAATATAAAGGTAGTATATACCTAGATTCTAAAAAAATTGACAGTGATATTGATAAAGATAGAATTGGTAAAAAATATTTGAATCCAAAGTATTTGGATAGAGTTTTAGAAATATATATGGATTGTCGTCAATTTTTGGTTGGAAATAGTGTATATAATATAGTTCAATCAATTAATGATTATCTTCCTATCCATGAGCAATGGCAAGTATTTACAAGATATAGTCAAATTTATGAAGTAGACGGTGTTTATAATTATAGTAATTATTGTCATAAATTAAGTAAACGTCATTTTAGAGCAGTTAGTCGATTGATAAAACAATACAATTATTTGGAACAAGATAAGAGTGCTAAATTGTATAGGAAGATATTTATACTAGAATAATTCTATTTTGTAAAGAATATCAGGGTAAATTATTTTATTTTCAATAGCAATGTATTCGTAGGTTTGTCCATCATTATATTCGGATTGTACATTATTAGGTATTTCACTATAATCCATTAAGCAAATATTATAAAAAGCTCGATCTTCTGTATAGTGTAAATATCCAAATACTAAACTCAAATCTTCTACAGAAAGACAGTGTTTATTTTCATAAAGATTTATAATTGTATTTTTGTCAAATGTAATTTTATATACATCTTGAATTTTAGACCAGACAAAGTCAATATTTATATCAATTTCATTACAATATTCAGATAATCGTAGTTGTTCTATACGACCAACTTCACAATAACGTCCTCCTATTTTGATGTTGAGTATATTATCTTTGATAGCAAAACATATTTCAATAATTCTGGATTTTTTTTCATCTTTATAAATATTTCTAGCATCTAATGTAAGTAATAATTTAGTTATTGTTTTATTTTTCTTCATACCTGATATATATTTATAAATAACGTTAAGTTTAATATTTAACAAAGGCTGTCTTAATATTGTATATAATGACATTTAAAACAATTATTGATTATTTTTCACAAACACCAAATTCTGAAAATAAAATATTACATCGTAAAAAACCATTAGGATTATTGATAAAATCACCAGAACAATCAGCAGATGAACCAGTTAGTGCTTTTTTACAAAATTTTTCTATGCCTAAAAAAAAAACAAATATACAATTAAACAATCAAAATATTAAATTTGAATTTAATTCATTAGATAAAAAAGATATAAATGACACTATGATGATAAAAAAAAATACAGAACAAATTGTTCCAAAGTTTGAAGGCATACGTATTTATACGGATGGTAGTTGTATCCTTAATGGCAAACCTAATGCCCGTGGAGGATGGGCTGTATATTTTCCTAATCGTGAATTTTCAGATGCTGCTGAAAAATATACAAATCATCCTACAAATCAACGTTGTGAATTAACTGCTATACAAAAGGCTTTTGAAATAACTAAATCATATATTATAGATGGTGGTAAAATTGAATTATATACGGATAGTGAATATAGTTTAAAATGTTTACAGGAGTATTGTAAAAAGTGGTCTATTAATGGATGGTTAAAAGCAGATAAAAATCCAATTGAAAATCGAGATATAATAGAACCATTATATAATTTTTACAGTATGTATTGGCGACAAATTACTATGAAACATGTTCGATCTCATACTGGTTGTAAAGATGAACATAGTAAGGCTAATGACATTGTTGATCAAATGGCTCGTTCTACTATTTCCTAATTAGTAAATCACACATACCACTTTTTATTCGCAGTATATTAAAATTTACCACTATTATTTTGATATTAAATTTATAGGCATATTTTTCATTATTATAGGGTTGAAATTCATTTGGCTGTGGTTGATAGATAGGATTAGGGTGAATAATCGGTAATCCATTAAATGTTTGTTGAAAAGGTGCTATAAATGCCAAACGTATTTCTGCTCTAGGTAATCCTCCTCCATTTATTTTTTTTTGAACAGTCATATATATTGGTTTAGGTGGCGGTTCATTGGTTAATTCTATGAAAAGCTGAGCATTATTAATACGATCCATATTTAAAAATCCACTTGGTTGAAATTGAAGAGGATTAATTGAAAAACTATAATTATAAATATAATCTAGCGTATTAAAATGATATCTATGAATTAAAGGTTGTACAAGAGCTAAATATGGACTAGTAAGTGCTTTAAACCTATATTGTTTATCGAGAAATAAAGATACATTTTGTATAATATTATGTGCTGGTAATAATTGTTGATTAGCATAATTAAACCAATATTGTCTTAAAAAGTTTGTTGGAGTATATGATGAACTAAGATAATCTACTGGTTTAAGTAGGTCGGCATCTTTCTCTTCATAATTTTCTAATTGACTATATTGTCCATATGTATTTCTACTAAATGTATCATCACGACTTGGTAAAATCCATAATTCTTTAATAGGTAATCGTTGATTGATACTAATAGTAGTATATTTTTCAATAATTTCTTTTTGTATGATTTCTGTATTTTGGTCTATCAAGTAATCAATGTTACTAGCTCTTAATTTATTAAATTCGTCTGTTTCTAAAAAAGCACAATGGGCGTTAAAAGAAATATTAAATCTACCTTTAATTAATGTTTTCAGTGTATGTATATAATCAGTCTGTTCAGAAATATTATTTTGTTCTATTTGTTCATTAAATATACCTAGCTGTAAAATGATAAATGGATTATCGGATGGTTGAAATCCAGGTCCATTTGTATAGCTAATACAAAATTGTTTTGAATTTTCTATAAAATTAACGTTCCATGTAATTTGAGTATCCGTTTTCCATTTCATTTTTCCACCATTATTTATAACATTTAATAATGATGTTAACATAGATCCTAATGAAGGACCAACATATACTCCATCTGGTATTGTTGAAACATATTCTACACCAGGTTTAAATCCATTTGGTGAAGTAACTTTAATAGTATTATTTCCTCGATTCGCATATATACTATAGGTTCTTGAGATTGTTTGAATATAATATGGCACTAAATATGCTATATCCATTCTACTAAAATTTTGATATTGAATTACATTTAATGTATTGCTATAAGGGGCTATTCTTTTACCATAATATGGACTACCTATTTTATTTTCAATTATAGTAATCCATTGTTTTAGTGGCTTAATTTTTATTTTTAAATATAAAGATTGATATTCTAAATTTAAAAATGGTATACTTAATGACCAATCTTTTGAAAAATAGAAGGGTATATAAATATATAATAAACTTTCATTATTTAAAATTGTTTTTTTATTAGGACTATTATCTATATTAACAAGTGATAAAGATTGAATGTACTTTTCATATTGTAAATATCTTTTATAATATATATTTATCCAGTCAGATGAAAATTCTTGAATAATTTCACCACCTATCATAAGTTGAATATGCTCAATAATATGAATACCTAAATTATTTATCCATTTAAGTTGTAATTTTTCATCTTGTAATACACGAGGGATATCAACTTTTAAATAAATATTACATAATAAATGCCCTATATTATCAATTCTACTAATATACTCCATAGGCTTTTCCCAGTCAGGCTCAGTATTTTTATTAAATTGAACACCTATATTTTCTATAGAAAAATTTGTAAATTTTTTATATACTGATTTAAAAAAAGTTATTTTGGGGTCATAATTCGTAAAATCTCCTCCATCTTGTTGATAAGTAGTTATTTGTAGAAACCCTCCTGGCATTCTAATATATATATTATTATCTTTTTACATTAAAATAAAAAATTGAAAAAAAATAAAATATTTAAAATCATGTTTGAATTTAAAATGATTTATTTAGATAATTTAATAAAAGGGCAAACAGGCAAAATACAAATATATAAACCATATGGTGTCACACCAAAAGAAATGGTAGATAAAGTATTACTCTTAACCGGTGCAAAAAAAGGGTCTTTCAGTGGTCGTTTAGACCCAATGGCTTGTGGTATGATAAATATATATCTTGATGACAGTTGTTTAACAGCAAAACCAGATGATAAACTGAATAAGAAATATCGTTTTAAAATGGGTATAGGAATATATTCGAATACGAATGATTTACTTGGTATACCAATTATAGTTGAAAATGATGAAATAATAATATATAATATTCAAAAATATATATTACAATATTTGGATAAGTTGAAAATAGGAGATTATGTTCAAAAACAACCTATTCATAGTAGTTATGTAGTTAGAAATAAACAAAATGTAAAAAATCCTTTGTGGTGGTGGGCTAAATTAAATCGTATTGATGAAGTTGTAGTTCCATCTTTTATTAGAAAATTATTTGATTATAAAATAATTAAATCGGAATATACATCAATAGATAATATTGCGCAATTGGCTATAAGTAGGATAAATTTAATAGATCTAAAACATCAATTTAATCAATTAGAAGTGATTGAACATTGGAAAAAAAATTTAAGTAATAGGGATGAAATATCTATTATTGAAATGGAAATAACAGTATCTAGTGGTTTTTATGTTAGGCAATTAGTTGAAGATATTGGTAAAGAGTTGGGATTAAAGACAATTACTATTGAAATAGAGCGTTTATCATACATTCCGAATGATTAATTTTTTATATTTAATAAAAGAAAAAGAAATATCTCTCTATTTTGATATATATATGTATATTGTAATTTTTATAACAGCTACTTTAATAGGATTAATTTGGCATTTATATCAACAAAAATCTGTTTTAAATAAAAGGATGAAAAAAATAGGATCTGGTTTTTTCCCAAAAAATGGGTTGAGTAGATATTTAACTTATACTGAACCAACAATAACATCAAACTATTTACAAACAACCAATAATTATAGGCGTGTTAACAAATGTATGCCAGATCAACCTAATCTAGAAATATGTAGTGAAACCAATAGTAATAGAATAGAAACAAATATTCAATATGTAAAACAACCTTATGTTATACAACAATAATATATCACTATAAATTATTCATGTATAATAGCGATTTATGTAAAAATTATGCCTAATACATCCATAAATATAACTACTTGTCAAAGAAAATTAATGTTTTATTAGATAATAATACTAAGATTTAGTATAAATTTTTAGAACAAGTTAACAACCCTCTTCAATATCACTTGTTCCATTTATGCTAATATTTCTAATATATTCGCGTAGATTTAATAAATCATTTTCATTATGTATAGATCTAAGTCTTTCAATTATTTCTAATTTAATATATCTTTTATCATATTTACAATCTGAAATTTTCCATAAAAAATTATTTATATGATATCCATCATATTTAATATGTTCAAAAACTTTTATATTAGTTATATTAAAATTTTCCAATAAATAACATTCTAATGTATCTTTTTGTAGTATTGTAAAATATGTAGATTTTGATTCATTTATTTTATTAAAAATATAATAATTATAGGTATCATCTAAAATGATATGTATATCTGGTGGTAAATCCAATGGTTCAAACATTAGTATTGGTATTGCCATTAAATATATAGTTATTTAAATATATATTAAATAGATTTTATAACATAGCCTTTTTACCGCGTCTATTTAAAAAAACGCGTAATCCATCCTAAATCATTTTTGTTTTTAAGATAAGCAATTTGATGAATTAATATACGATTTTCTATTTTAAGTTTATCAATATTTTCCATAAGTTCTAATTTATCCCTTAATCTTTCATCAATATTTTTTTGATAACATTCTATATCTTTTTTCAAAGATACAATATTGTGATCACGTTCATGAATAATATTCTTATCTAGAATTAATGATCTACATAATCTTTGCTCTAATTCAAGTATACGATGTTCTAATATTACTATTTTACGATCTCGTTGAAGTAATTGTTCTTCTAAATACTCATTTTGTTTTTTTAGATTATTTTTTTTCCTGCTATAATTTTTCCACCATAATTGTATTTTAATAGTATTATTTTTAATTTTAAAATAATTAGAACTCATTCTATTTTTTTTTACTATTGCTATGAATTGATATATTTTGGTCATTCTATTTCTAAATGTTTTATTTAACAATTTTGAATTTAAATAACCAGATAATTTTTTTATAGCTATTTTTTTTTTTATTAATAATTTATGCTGTAGATGTTTAAAA
>Ga0194133_10005553_pt1 | contig 16017 bp, 9 predicted proteins | sample TA2KigOf40mmetaG_FD_155448 | JGI IMG/M metagenome (GOLD analysis project Ga0194133, IMG submission 155448) | Freshwater microbial communities from Lake Tanganyika, Tanzania - TA2015055 Kigoma Offshore 40m | ecosystem: Environmental > Aquatic > Freshwater > Lake | place: Tanzania: Lake Tanganyika...
AAATAAGACCCAGTAAACGAACGTGAAGTTTATTGTCACCATGGATTAAATGACTTCCTATGTCTAAGGTAGAGCAACAAATCAGTTCCACTTGATCTTGACCCATAATGGGTTCTGTAGCCACAAAAAGTATATGGCTTTGAATTTTGTTTTGCATCTGTTTTACTTACGTTGCTCTTCTTTTTCGTGAGAATCCACCTTGCCAGCATTGTGGGCTGCAATGTTAATGATGATGAAAACCAAAATCTCTTTGCCAAACATGCCTATACTGTAAATTTTTTTTATTTTATTTTACCAATAAAAGAAAATTTTTGAAATCCAGCTATACCTGTGTTGAGGTGAATCGAAATAACGAGCTGGAATCCAATTTCTTTTTCTGTTTCAACTTTCAAACGCAACGGTTTCTAAATTCTGGAAACTTGCTTTGCTGATTTTGAGTATCTATCATCAACCCACACAGGGTGACTCAAAGATTCCAAAGGTTAAAAATATGGATGATTTGACCATTAGTTTCAGATGAATAATCCTTGTACGTTTTACTGACAACATGTCAAGATAAAAATACCTCGTTTTTGGGTAAACTGGTGATCTAAATAAATATCCTATATGTCAAACTCATTTCTTGATTTTTGTGGAAAGTGCAAGATGCAATCAGCTTAACGTTGACGTTTAGAAAAAGTGTCTATCTAGTTTGGTCAACTTTTTTAAATAAATCTATTGGGAGGGCGGGAAAAGTAAATCAAAACTTAATTAATGGATGCAATCATTAAAAGATAATTTTAAAAGTCAGAATAATTGAAATTCTAAGTTTCAAAATCTCAAAACCATCAAAAAGTTCATTTCTAAAGAACTATGAGTTTCTGGATGGAACTTATCTCTATTTTGATCTGTACTCTCTTTGAAATTGAAACAATTTTTACTCGTGAAAATGATAGTCATTATTCAACTATAATTAGAGATCAAATATTTGTTTCAGATAGAAATCGAAATTTCCTAACTAACTTTTGGGTCAACCTGTCGTTTACGTGACTATGTCCATCTCTTTTCCAGAAATGCTCAAAAATCTTGGTTTTGAAATCTAAAAAATTTTTGTGACAGCCCATTTTCGTCTGTATTCTTAGAGTATATATCAACCAAGTCTCAAGGATTTCTTTTTCAATTTGGGTCAAAGAAGAAAAGCCTTCAACGGTAATCTTTTTTTAAAAAAAATATTTTTTGATTTTAGTCAGAGGAGTTTAAAGATAAAAATAAATAATAATTCAGTTTAGACATGACGATTAAAATTTTGATTCTCATCAATTTGATACAATTTGTTCTGGGGCTAGATTACCCAAAAAATCAAAACCTTTCAAAATCTCATGACAAAGAGAGGATTAGAAGAGGTAAATTTAATGTTATCCTTGCATACTTATTCAACATTAAATCAAAACAATTTCAGTGTTGCCACCATTCCAGTTCATCAAGTTTCCGGTAAGCTTTACCAATTTAAGATAAAACGTCGTAATGAGGAATTTTTTTATTGCAAATGACATTTCAGAATGATGGGTGTAATGGAGGAATAAAAGATGGAACATGTTTCACAGAGTAAAATTGATAGTTGATTTAACTTATAATAAATTTAAATTTCATAAGATTTTTTCCTTTTCAAGGTCAGAGTGTTCAGGAAGAGGTTCAGTTTCTTTCAATAAGTTCAATTTTTGATCTTATTTGGCATTATTTCGCAAAGAACACTATTTTTTTAGGAGGTGTAGCTTCAGGTTCTTGCGCAAACGGATATGGAGTCTGCTGTATTTGTAAGATCATAAAGATTTTCTTTTCCATCACAGTATTGCTTTTTTTGCTTTAAAGAGTGATTAATCCTTTCCTAACTGTTCTCGTTCATTCATCTTATATTTCACTCATCCATTATTTGTACACGACAATTAACGGATATACGATTCCCAAACTAAGATATTTACTCTTTTGATTAATATCAAATAGAACAATAAGCACAATGCACATGCTTTTGTGAACTCAAAAAGTTCACATAATTATTTTTGTAAATGTTATTTAACGAAGAGTCAATAAACAAATGCCTATAATAATAGTAATCTTGTGCAGTATGGGCTCATCTGGTGTTAATGCACAATCAACACCTTTATAAGAGTCCCGCCATAGAAGTCTATGGTCCCTGCAGAGTACTATTACCCTGACTGAGGGTGCACGAGTTGATTTTTTTGCAATGCGGGGTTGAAAAATTGCTTTCATTGTCTGCTGGGTACTGAACCCACAACCTTAGATCTTTTTTCTGTCAGGTGCCTATGACCTCTCAGCCACGGCGACCCCTTTACCCAATGCCAATATAAATTTTCAAAAATATTTACTTTATCAGCCATAATCCGGTGCAATGTGGACAAGTGTGATGAATATTGAAAATTGAAATTGATATGGGCATATTGTGGAGAGGTTTGCTAAAGGGGGTTTGCCGGTTGGGTTAATCTTTTCTAGAGCTCCAGGGTGGAAAATCAGCTCTCAAGATGAATAAGGATCCATATTGATTTATAGTTGTTCTTGGATGTGGTAGCACTTCCAGCGTAAACAACACCTTCCTGTCTCAATCTGAAACGACCTCAATCAACTCTAACCTTTGTGAATATAAAATTTGCCAAGTCAATCCGGCAGTTTGCAGAGTCCGGCTGGATTTCTTGGTCAGAAAACTATTTACTTTTGTCTATAATGAATATTAATAATATCCAAAAATTGTTTACTGAAACTAGGCTTTCAATATTGCTGGACCAATTCAAGCAATAAATACTGCAATTGGATCGAGGAGTAAGTAGTGTTCAAAAAACTATCAAGCTCTCAATATGTAGAACCAAAATGTTTCAGACGAGGTCGGAAACTGCGCCACGGACTCCTTTCAGGCCACTGTTCTAGGAGGACGATCATCCCCTATTATTTGTGGATTTAATACAGGGCAGCATAGTAAGAAAATATATATAAAAGTTTAATTCTTGAAAAAGCTTTTCCAAATCATTTTTCTTTTAAAAGTGATTGTCGATGTTGGTGCAGCAACATGCGTTACAGCCATTTTTAAAATAGCTACAATAAGGATTTCCAGAAATTGGGAAATTAAGGTGATGTCCATTAAAAAAATCAAATATTATGATGCACTTTATCGAATCAAGGGTCGTCAGCTAATAGTTATAATAATAATAATTAAGAAAACGGGTATTTTTTTGCGCCGCAGGAAAAATGCCAAACACTCACGAGGGATTACCCCTAAACAAACAAACCCCCCAAAGAGTGTTCCCCCTTACTAACCCAGTGGGCAATGTTTCCCCCTTGTCCTTTTCATCCAAAAGGGCATTAATTCCTAAACTAACCTAATCAATTAACCTAACCTAACCCAACCAACCCCCCCAAGCATGCTCCACCCTACTTAATCTGCGGGGCATGTTTCCCGTCATCTGTCCCAACCAATAAACCATCCACTCATTCACCTTAAATTTTGTCAACTTTTGTCAAGAAACTTTATCTCATATTTTGAGATGCAACAACAATATTTCAATCAAATTTTATTGAATTCTGCTCCATCTAATCCTTTAAACAAAAAGTATTTAGGAATTTTTTGTCCATCACAATTCGAAGATCCCCAGGTCTGATCCTGGGGTCTAAAAGTGGGAGGGCAATATGGGTTGAACAAAAACCTTCCTAGGGTTTTGATGTTCCTCAAGCAAAAATCTGCTTTTCAGGACACATGGTTCTCAAATAACCAATGATTTTATTTGGAACTCACAAACTGAGCCATCCACTGGTTCACCTAAACATGCTAAATATCCAAATAGATTATGAAGTTTCTATGATGATTGCTTAATGATGTCTAATAAAATACATTTATCATATTTATAATTTGTATTAACATTTAACATTTCATTAGATAATGTTGTATTGGTTGATTGGGGGGAAATCAGTCGCTCTGAGGGTTTGGCATTATTCCCTGCACAAAAAATGCCTGTCTATTTAATTTTATTCTAAATCTTAATATTTCGTATAGGTTACCCAATTCGATTGTGGCGATCAAAATGGAGGTGATTTTTATCTCACACAACAATCAGTGTACTGTAAATTTTTAAGGAATTATTATGTTTTTCAGGTCCTGCTGGATGTCTTCAATATTTTACTGGTGTTACAAATACCTTTGCAAGGTTTAGTGTCTCTAAAACTAAGAATAGTACCAAAAATCTTAATGTTTTTCTTAAATTTTTAGCTTTAATTTCCCGACTGGAGATTCTACCATCACACAAACAGGTGCAAAACATCAAAAATTACCAATTTAGTTTCTCGGAACTGAAGTTTGTCAATTTTTTTTATCAGCAACTCACCTCTCTTATCAAAACTATGATATATGTATTAGAAGAGAGACTGGTTTTTGCTTCATTTGTTACATACCAACAATTTTGGTTCTTGCCCCTGCAGCCAACAACCAGGTGAATATTTTATTATTTATTTTACATAACACAGTTTTAAGAAACATTAAATTTACTTTTTTTATATTCAGAATTCTTTTGGCATCAGGTATTTTTGTTCAGATAATCAATCATCAAACAGCCTTATGAGATTTGGGAGCCCAAATCTTGTTAAAGCTTAAACCTTCAGACTTAATTCAACAAATCATGCTATGGACGCCAGGTGGGGTTTTGGAACCTTGGCTTGCAGTTGTAGAATGGGTCTTGCTTGAGTGTGTTAGTGCATGTGTGTATTTGTCTATCAGACAAACAGAAAAGTTCCCAAAGTTTTCTTTTTGAGATATACATATAGACATGTTGACTTGAAAATGAGTTAATAAGTCATTATTTCCTTGATTGGGAGCGGGGCATATTTGAGCTCAAAGTTTAATCTTAGAAGGAACATTTCACCTAACATATTTTTATAAATGTATCTTTGAGAACAAAGTGCCCTGAAAAGCAGATTTTTGCTTAGGAACATCAGGGACACTGTATCCTGAAACCCTGGGAAGGTTTTTGTTCAACCCATATTACCCTCCCACTAGGTCTTCAAATTGTGACAGACAAAAAATTGCTAAATACTTTATGTTTGAAGGATTAGATGGACCAGAATTCAATAAAATTTGATCGAATTATAGTTTTTGCATCTCATAATATGAGATAAAGTTTCTTGTAATAATGGGTCCGGGTCAAAATTTTTTTGACCAGGTCAGGTTGGGTCAATTTTTTGTGGCTCGGGTCGGGTCAGCCATTTATGGTTTGGGTTTGAATTTGGAAATATTTCCCTAAAAATGTCAAATTTTTCAATTTTTTTTGCATCGGGTCAAAAAAAATATCTTCGGGTCGGGTCAAAAAGTACCCGGGTCAAAGGGGGGTTGGCCTCTTATTTACTGCGGGTCAAAAGTAAGCTTGGGTCGGGTCATGGCCCATCTCTTTCTTGACAAGATTTAAGGTGAATGAGTGGATGGTTTATTGGTTGGGACAGATGAGGGGAAACATGCTAATAAGAGGGGGGCTTTTTTGGGACAGAAGTGTGGGATTAAACATGATGGTATTGTTTTAGTTAATTGGGGGGTGGCTGGGGGAATCGGTCGCTTAGTAGGATTTGGCATTTTTCCACGCACATTTAACGCATATTTACTTAATTATATTGGCTAACAAAACCTGAGTTTAAAATTTCCAGTGCGTCAAGTGAAATGGTAACTGCCAATATTAACACCAACCAAAACTGCAATTTTGATTATCTCTCAGTAAGTCAAATTTGTATTTAAAATGTACTTATCACAACTGACAGATCAGAGAAACATACTTTTAATAAGTTGCACCATAAATGATGAATGTGTTGGACCTTATTTCATGTTTTCAGATTCCTGCTGGCTCAGATCGTGCCACAACTCTCTCAGCAGACCCTATGGCCGTGAATGTAAATACTCGGTTCTGCGGACGTCATTTTGGAATCTTTCCTGCCCGTACACAATCATCTGCAGTTTGCAGTAAGTTACTTTCATTATCATTCAAAATGCCCGAGATATTTCTATATTTGAATTTTATCTAGGTGCTTCAACGCCCTTCAAGTTGACATTTTTTACTGACGCTTATGAGTTGAGCACGGCTGGTGCAAATGCTAAGACCAATGAGGAGGTTCTATTCCCGATGGGGACACTGGGATTCATGCTCACCTATACTCAGCTTCCTTGTGGAACTACTGCCTAATTCTTACCTGGACTTAAAATATTTCCAAACTTTTTTTAAATTTTGCTATTAAAATGAAGATTCCTCAAATGCAGATTTCACTGTCTAAAAAATCAATCAGAGTGATCTGAATTGAACTTTTATTTGAATTAGTTATGGCGATTTACAAATGTTCTTGAATTGGCATAAAAACCCTCTTAACAAAGTTTACATCTTACAATTCGTCTCCTAAATAGTTGATAAAATAAAATGCGATGAAAGAAACAAAAGAAATTCCAACAATGCAATATGTAAAACTAATAAAGTTTTCATTAAAATTCTAATTAAACAACTCTGTGTATTTTCGATTATTAGAAAAGTTACAAATTTTAACATAATTTTATTAAGTATCCAATTCAAAGAATATCACATTTAATTTTTAAACATTCATATCCTTTAAATTTTGATGCAATTAATTTTTTCGTTTATTTTCTATTTATCTCCGTGGGAATCAAGCTATGCAAGAGAGAAAAGCCAATACGGTTCAAATTTTTCATGGCAATGTGTGTAAGGCTGTCTTTTACCTGTACACTAATCTCAAAATTATCATCTCTCAAGGAGATCTTTTTATCAAATTGGATGTTATAAAATTTTCAAAGTCAAAATTAATTTTTTCAATAATAGCTGAATGACAGAAAAAGCCATAGCTTTTTTCTTATTAAGACAATAAGTTAAGTTAAGGTAAAATTTTGGCATCTAGACTGCAAATTTAAACCTATAATTATCAACCAGGTAAAAACTTTTATAGGTCAAGCAATGTTCAAATTTTAAAACTTTCTTTAATATTTGTTTTTTTCAATGAGATCTTTTTCTGGACTGTAATGTATTATTAGGTTACGTCATGTCAGGCGTTGTCTTGTGTGTGATTTTTAACCATTATAAGACATTTTCAAAAATTGAACCGTTCTAAGGGAAAAATAGACCCACCATTTAGATGAGAACCAACAACAGCAAGGCGTACTAATACTTTAAAATTACAAAAAATGTTTTTATTACATCACAATCGCAAATATTTTTTGTGAAGCTCTATCTTCCTCAAATTGTTAATATTATGAAAAAATATATCTTCAGATAAGTGCAAATGTTTGAGATTAAGATGAGGATGAAACCATTGGGAATGTTCTAACTTCAGCTTGCAAACACTGGCAACAAACCCAGTTAAGAAAACATCTTCCAAGTGAAAAAATGGTATTTTTAGACCTTCTCTGAACAAGCATTCACCAGCTGGCCTGAATAATCAAAAATTCAAATTAAGGAATGAAATTGGACTTTCAATAAACAGTTTTAATATAATTCTTTTTATAACTAACTAGCTGTCTGGTTCCCGGCTCTACCATAAAATAGGGCCTCAGAATTGTGGGTGATTCAAACTGAAATACTGCACCAGATTATAGTTATTATTATCCAAGTTTACCACCACACCTTGTATGTTATTTTTCAGAGAGAAAACAACAACAGTCCTGAAAGTAGTAAATCATTTTTTACAAACCTGGGGATGACATATCCTGAACCACTAATAAAGCTGGGAAAATAATCCTCATTAAACATATAGTCTGGAGTAATCCATTTCCCAGTGAAGGTCTTATTCATTTCATTTTCTGGTACTTTGTGCCTGAAATAAAATCAAAATGACTTTTTATTTATTATAATCAAGTTTAAAGAATATTAATATTCACCTCTTGAGATTCTCCTTTTTGTTGAAAACATGACCCATAATAAAAAATGCATTTTCAAAGGTATTCTCATTAAGCAAAACTTTAGACAGTCGACGAAGGTTCATATAGGAATCGTCATCCACTTTGACCAAAAAAGCTGGACAACTATTTTTGTTAAAATTCGAACAATTCAAAAAGTATTTCAACATGTGCATAGTTTTCAGCGTAAGATTGTTGTAGTGCTCAATCAAGTCTATTTCAATTATGTCATTGTACAGATTAATTTCGTTTCGTTTCTCTTCTTCCAACAAATTTCCCTCTTTTTGGGCACTACCAATGCAAAACAAAAGGCAAGTGTGAATTTGAAGTTTTGCAGTGCTTCCCCAAGTTTGACGAATAATATCTCGATTTTCAAAGGCATCTAGAAAATAACCAAGTTAAAAATATAATTTTAAAATGTTTCGTTTGAGTCAAAGAGTTTTTGACACACAAGGGCCAGGGGCTGTGGATCCTGGCTAGATGGAGGCGGAAAATGTATTCATTCCAAAAGGTTATGTTTGCCAATAAATATTTTAGCTTAGGTTAGCCAAAAAATAGGTTAGGTTATAGGATAGCCAATAAAATTATATAAATGTGAGTTATATTTTAACAAGATGAAACTTCAAATTTAACTAATGACTCCAGAGGGACAATAATAGGACCAGAGCTGGACACAAGCTTACAGAGAATGAGGAAATTGGTGAATTTCAATCAAGTTAAAGAAGTTAATAGATCCTAATTTTCTACTCAGCTTGACCTGGTTCAAGAAATTATTCATCAAACTTACAAAACTGTTAGTGAACTTGCTTAACTAATTGTTCAAGTTTCCAATTTGGGTTACCTGATAAAGACTGAACTACTACCAAAATTTTACAGCTTTGAGATAAATTAAAGCTTGGCTTTGTTATAAATGTTGTATCATCATCAGGTCGAATGTAAATTGGCAATGATCTACAAAAATGCCACCAATATATCATTTTTTTACAATAATTATAGAGTTTAACCAATCTGTACCGGTTCTTCTACAATTGGATGCTTGAATATATCTAAACTGAAATCACTTTGCATCTTTTTATTTAAGGTTTTTCCATTTGTTTTTACTCTCTTAGTAGTTTTGTTGTTAAGTAAGGAAATACTCAATTCAAGATTGGCAAGATTCCCTTCACTGGAATCCATGTCAGCAAGAAGGAATTTAATGTAATGATTGAGTAGTTCTAGAATATCACCAAAAATAGAAAGTTTTTCGAGCAAATTAAATATTTCCATTGAGTTATTCTTGCTTTTCAAGTCATTCGAAACAAAATTTGGTGTATCCGGATTCTGATTTGTTGATGAAGAATTAGATTTTCTGGACGACTCAAACATGTCCAAATATTCATTATTTGTTCTTGTTTCATTACGTTTCTGGTCTTCAAAACTGTTGTTGACAGGCTTGACACTTTCATTTTGCGTAAGATTTTGCTTTATTTTGTCCACATTTTGAGTTTTGGTCAATTTTCTCTTGTGGAAAGATTGAATTTTGGCAGAAATTGCAGATTGCTCAGTTGAAACTGTCAAATTCCTTGAGGTTGTGAAAGCTAAACTTATGCTTGGTGTAGACATTGATAATTTGTAAACTTGGTTAAATATTTCTCTAGCCACAACCTCGATTTTATCTTGAACCTTCTCGTTTGAGCGATCCAAATTATAACTTTTAGGTTGATTGAAGTTTCCAACCTTATTGGAGTAAAATAGAGTTATCTGGTTGGATATCATGAGGAGAATGCACAAAGATGTGACAAATAAAAGGATAAGTTCTCTCTTTCTTACAATCATTTTAAAATGTGAAGATCTGATGAAATCAAACCAATCAATATTAACTTTGTTGCACTTTATTCTAATTTTGGTAAACAAAGTGGAAATCCAACCAATCTGAAATAAATAAAATTATCACAAATTTTTTTGACTAACCTTAAACTTAGCAGTCCTTCATTGTTTTCAAAACATTTCATAGAAGGGAGTCAGGGTGATCAAGTTGGTTACTCGCTGGATTTCCATCCTGGCAGCCTGGGTTCAACTTTAGGGTTCAATCCCTTCTCACATCAGCAACTTTTTGTCCAAGGTGGGAAAAACTTCAGAGTAAGATTTGAATTAAGCCTGCAGTGACTTCTCTAATAGTAAATATCCACAGAGACTTAATCACCTATGTCTTCACTAAGCCAGATTGTCATATTGAGACAGTCTGCTGCCTGATCTCTTATTCGCACACCTCATCAGCGCAAGGTAGACCTGTCCCTCCAACCAACTAGTACCACTAGATGATTCCCTTTATTGATCATCCCTGATCTGTCTCTCCAGTACATAAAGGGCTGCTGTTCTATCAATAAATAGTTCAGTATTGATTCTTTTCTAAAGTGGGAAGGTCATCACTGGGTTTACACAAAGTCTCATCAGCTTGCTCTCTCCAAACCACAGCATCGTACTCGCTAATATACCTCAACTCTGAACTCTTTTCATGGCAGCAAGATTCACACAGTACTATCAGACAATGTTTACGTTGGAAAAACCCAGCTGGAAGTAATAAAACCAAATCTTACCGAATTTTCCAATTTGATAATTATCAAAAATTGTACTTGTCCCTGTACTTTATAGAAAAGTCCTTTCTTTGCACACTTTGGCAGAACTGTTTCGTTTTGAAAGAAGAAATGACCAATTTGGTTAGTTTTTCCTCACCATTTAACTAATCTATTTTTCAATCTTGATCAATGATTGAACGGTTTTTGTAGTCAAGTCAAGGAGGGACTCCATTTTTTTTGCTGTTTAATTTTTGAAGAGATAAGAGTTTTCCTGTTTTCTAGAAAACCAAGTAAAAAGTCTAAAATGTCACTATTTGTGTCAGACCTTTGCAGCATATATTTTTAAGCAATTTTATAAATTACTTCAAAAATAATCAGATTCACTAAAAATGTCATATTAACATTTTTGTGAATCTAAACAATTAACAAAAAGTTTGATAAATGATGTGATCCCAAGCAATCAAATAAGAGTCATTCAATCTCAACCTGTATATTCTCAGTATCAATCTATATTGGAACTTATTTATGGAAGTCAAACTATGAAGACATATTCTGGATTTATCGGGTAGTTTCTCCAGGCCGGCATTTACTTGACTTGACTGACTTGGAGTTTGTTGAACACGATTTTGATTCGTTTAAATTCATTTGCATTCACAGTACAAAAACAACTTTTTTAACAGTTTGTTATAATAATAGGCTGAAAATCATATTGTGAGAAAATGTGCAATCAAATTTACATCAAAAGTACCTCAACAATAGTTTTTGTCCTTGAGATATCCAATCTTGATTTGTTAGCTTAATAATTGATGAACAAAACTGAAAAAGGGGAAAACCAAACCTGTGAGGATCTGTCCATTTAACTTTAATGACACACGTAAAAAAGAAATTTTCTTTGTGAAAAGGTAAACCCACAATTAAACTAATTTGCCCTAATGTTCATGCAAAAAGTTTTTCATGTTGTTCATAGTGTCATGGCAGCTTAAAATATTTGCTCAAGGACTCATCATTTAATCTATGAATGTATCAAAAGCATTTGTTGAAGAATCAAAAATATGCCCTTCAATTAGTTAAAACACATCATTCACTATTAGTGATAATTAAGTAGATGTGCAGTCAGGTCAGTCATTAGTTTTATTAGCTCAGGCTTTACATATACAATCATTGAAAATACATGAAATTTTTTAAGAGTGTAGCACTCCCTCAAAGTTATTGTTAAAATCAATAATAATTAATGAAAGACTTCTAGGGTTTAATAGAGCTTTTCATAGTGTAACTTTGAGGCTAAAAAGTCTTCTTGAGTATTCTTCTTAGTTGATCATCATCAGACCATGACATTTGTCCTTCACTTGAGATACCACAGGACCTTACCGATTGGAAATCGACTTTAATCCTTTTCTTCGGATAGATCTATCTGTGATGACAGAGTTGAAATTGTCTATTGTTCAGGGAGAGGTTCTGTGCATGTTTTGTACGTTGAAAAATGCAGAACCCTCCAAACGCGAATAACAATATAACATCTTGGGCCCTTTTACAAACTACAGTAAATAATTTTATTGTCAGCCTTGGCAGAGAGAGAGCATAGGGGAAAATCAGCAGGCCAGATGTTGATTCCCCCCCAAGCCTGTACTGGGGCTTGGGCAAACCAACAAGTGCTGGCCAACTCTTGGTTTACCCAAGCCAACTTCTCTCAACCAACAAAGCCAACTGGCTTGGCTTGGTACTCCTTATTCAAGAGTCAAGAGCAGTTATGTTCAGATCGGTTCAGAAGGTTCACGAGTGACTCCAAACCTATTCCTTGCCAGTGCTGCTATTGGCTGGGGGAGAGAACAAAAGAGGTGGCGCACTGTGCCAAGGAGCACCCTTTATCACAGGTTTAGAGGAATCCAGAAAGATGGGTGAAAAGGGGGGGGGGTGTGTTAAGTGTAAAGGTCAGGTAATTCTGTTCTGTACCAATTTGAGAGATGGGCCATGATCCGAGCCAAACATACTTCAGACTGCAGTAAAATGGGGCCGACCCAGCTCTGGCCTGGGTATTTTTAACCCAACCCAAAAAGATTTTTTTTACAGCATAAAATTGAAAAGATCCGGTTGACTCAACTCGACCAGAAACTTTCCCTCAAAACATTTTGCCATGACCCATCTTTATTTTCACGCGCAAGTCTTTGAGATTAATTTAGCAAAAAAATGATGATTCAAGTGAACAAAAATTGAAAAAATATCTCATTGCATCTGCTTCAAATTTTCAGTCATTAAAAATCGACAGTTGTGATAAAGGGAACTTTTTTCCACTTTTTTCTGTTTTGAGCATGTGTTTTTGTTACTGAGCGCAGTTTTCATGGTTTGGCTTAAAATTTACACTTGTAAATCTGAGAATGAATATTTTTATAATATATATATGTCTCTTCTTAACGTTATTTTGAAAACTTAATTTGAAGAAAGCTTTCAATTCATTGAAACATTGATAATTTCTCGCAACAAAGTTTACGTATATCTCTAAACCTATCAATACCCATAAAAAGCATAAAAATTGTTTTGGCATAAAATCAAGTTTGTGAAATATTTTTAATTGTTGTCTTTGATTCTTAGTTGAAAGACGAAAAAGTAAATTTTGTAAGATCATATATTTTCAGCTTAACTAAAAATGATAAATGATTTTACATTTCTCATAAAGATTCACCGAAATTCACAAGATATGCAAATTTCAAGATTCGTTTGGCACAAAAACTTCGACGGAGTGGTTTTACATCGTCACAACCTTGAAGTAATTTGATGACCAATAGATCCAAATGCCAATAGCAAAGCAAACTACAATTTGAATCCCAATACAATTCTTTTTTTATGACAAATAAGAACCAAAATGGGAATTTGAAAATACAATCAGTAAAAAAGGTTTTTAAGTGTCTGTCAAAGCCAAGTCTTGAAGATGTTGGTCAAGGCACATTAACAAGTGAGGAGCTTATAGATTTCACAAGAAATGTGGAGTCCTCTTCTAAAGAATCAACCAGACTAAGATTGACTGTCTAAGTCTTGTATAACACAAGAAGTTACAACATAAAATACTTTTATTAAAATCAAATACAACAAGAGAAGGGGAAATATTTGATACTAAGCCAGGAGGAGACACATGGTGAAAATCAAGGGTTGAAGCCTCTATGATGTGTGTTGAAGAACTCTTACCCAAAAGGGTTAAGATAGGTCTTTCTATACTTTTGCTGATGTTTTCTTGCTGAGTACACCCTATCAACTTTGGCAAGGCTGACCACAATGAAAAATTAAAATTCACATCCTCTTTCTTTTGCACCTTGTTTATTGAACTGACTGCGCCTCTTCCTTCAATTTGTGTTTCTTGGAAATTTACTACTTTCAAATGAGAAAATTTTAACTACTTCTTCCAAATAAGCAAAAAAGTCAATTGCTCCTGGCCATTTGAGAACAAAATTGGTCCTCAAAATGAATACTTAATTATTATTTGCTAATCAAGGATATGTGCCTCAAATTTTGAAAGGATTTTAAAAAGCATGGTCAAAAAGTTTAATAACCATGAAACTTCACTTTCAAAAATGATTCAATAAAGGCTTCTTTTTGAATAAATTATTCTTACATGATTGAAAAGACTGAGAGGAAAAGAATTATTTAAATTAATTACCACTTTTAAATTTACAATACCTGGATTAAAATCTAAATTAATTTTGAGTAATGAAATAAATGAATTTTTCGATTCAACTTATGATTTGGCCAATTTTAAAAAATCTAAAGTTTAAATTAGCAACAACTTGTTTACATTCAGATTGAGAAAAAAGCAACTTGCAAACATATTTCATTTGGATTAAAAGCAAGCGAGGAAGGAAGGGCGAGACGTCTGAGTAAAGAGAAGCGTGCTAGAAATTCTATTTTTTATCCATCTGGATGATATGATTGAGAATGCCGGGCCAGTTGAAAAACAGGGATCAGCAAAGGAACACATATATTTGTAAATCAACCAAGAATTCTGAAAATTACCATATCATACGTGTACCAGTCTTTTATTGTGCAACTGTTGGAACATTTCTAATTTAAGCATCAAGAAACTTCAAAATAGTCTGAGGTGAGCTAAATTTTGAAAATTAACATAATGTGGATAATTGATGTGTAAGGTGCGAAGTAACACGTTTTTCTTTTGCTTGAATGTTAACAAAAGGTATCACTTAAATGAACCTTCTCAATCCAGAGAAGAAATTGCCACTGTAGCTGGAAGTTTTTCCCAAATGCACTTTTCACACTGATATCTTTCGAATTTCCTGATTTTTTCCAGTGTGAAATTTGGATTAGTGTCAGTTTCAACCCTTTAGGGTTAGGTTAGGATAGGTTAGCCGATACTTTCTTTGAAATTATTGACTAACCTTCCCTCATCAAGCAGGGATGACCCTGATTCCAAATCTTATCAGGATCAGTGAGGTTAGCCACACTCTATGAAATTATTGACTAATCTATCCCAACCGAATCTTTTACTTTTTTTGGGGAAAATGTCTTTGGAAAACATGCAATTGGGGAAACTGAATTCGGGAAAAATTGTAGTGCCAACTGTTGGTCAAACTTAAGTCCTTTCAATGTAGCCAGGAAAAGGTAACCTTTGACCCCAGGTTGCCGAAACAATGAAAAATAATTTCCAGCCAAAAATTGTGCCTTAAATGATGAAAATTCCCAAGGCATACTCATAAAGAAAAAAAATTAGGATCAAGGTCCTTAAGATTGTTATCATCAGCTTTCTCTCTATCCTTGGAAGATTCTGATATGGAACTGATCACTGAGCTCCTGCCTTAAATGTGGATAAATGGGTTTATACACTCTTAAATTGTTGAGAATTTACTCTCTCATATTCTTGTCTAAGTTTATATTTTAGCTAGCCACTAGTAACTTCATATAGAGGATAATAATGCACTACTCTTGGCTATTTTGGTTCAGCAATATCCTTTATTCGAAAAGGTTAGTTCCTTTCTGTTATCAGGGATACACTACATGAATAAAAAGTGTTGGGATGAAGTATAATTAAAAAATACTTTTTAGGCTAGGCGAATGCAAACAAGCTGAACATTTGCATAAGAAATGTTGAGAAAATGAACGGAACATAAAGCTTATATTTCAATACAATAGACATCAGAATTACCATCAAAAAGTCTTTTCAAATTTGCCAAATCATATGCAGCAATCATAATAAGTTTCTAGTAGATGTTAATAAGATGAGAAATAGAGGCTCCTTTACTTTGGCATCAAACAAAAGCTTCTCTTTTCTTTGCCTTTTCCAATGACAAAAGAAAGTCTATTTATGAGTATGAGTCACAAAAAATTATACTTATAGATAAGAAATAAAAATGTTAGAGAATCTTTGATGTTTCCACAAACACTGTTATGCAGGTAGAAAAATTTATCTTCTCAACAAGTGTTGAAATGTTATAAAAGCTGTGGAGTTTTGTTATCCCAATTAGAAATAAAGCTGCATTGGCTTATTGTTTCCTTACAAATACACTTAAAGTGTTTTGTTTAGGTTAGAAAGGCAATTGGTACTTTTGATGA
>Ga0194133_10005555_pt1 | contig 16014 bp, 4 predicted proteins | sample TA2KigOf40mmetaG_FD_155448 | JGI IMG/M metagenome (GOLD analysis project Ga0194133, IMG submission 155448) | Freshwater microbial communities from Lake Tanganyika, Tanzania - TA2015055 Kigoma Offshore 40m | ecosystem: Environmental > Aquatic > Freshwater > Lake | place: Tanzania: Lake Tanganyika...
TTGACAAGTTGAGGTGATGGTGAAATAATTATTTAATTTCAGTAGCATATACATATATACATTAGGTGTCAATATTTTAAGCTTTGTATTAATAATATGCTTAATTACTATGATGCTTTATCTTATACCAGGTAAGGTGAGGTAAAACAGTGTAAAGTCAGAATAATAGAAGAAGTTGAAAAAGAAATGATTCAAAGTAAGCTACAATCGAAGAAATTTTATATGAGAATTTAGATTATATTTAGCTATTATTTTGTCAGGTCTCCTTTATGCTGCTCACTTTAAATTCTGTTCAAATTATTCAGTGTTTTTTAGAAATCCAAACATTTAGCCTTCTTAACCTTCATCTTGATTGATAATCCTGAAAATTTGAACATACATAATGATAACCATTCTGATTTTCTTACCTGTCCTTCCTAAAGTGTTAAAAAATTGAAAAATGAGGGCTTATATTTGATGAAAAATATCTGACTAAAAATAAGATCTTGTATTCGTGCTATTTTTTAATTCATAGGAATTTCACCCGAAAATGGGAAACTTGTGGCAGTTTTCATTGTTTTTCTCACCAATTTTAATTAATTAATTAATATTTACACTCGAATACTCACTATTTTATAAATGGTATCTTTTCACATCAGCAAAAATACTATAATATGGATTTCCCTCCAGGAATATATTCGTTTGGTTGCTATTTCCAAAAAAGGCTGAGGTTATTTTAGGACGGGTAGTCTTGAAATCCTTAAGAGCTGCTACTCCGGCACTTGTACATTATGCATTACCCTACAGATTCTGGTTTGACTTTCTCTATCGTCTCTTTTTGTTATGTTGGTAATAAAATACATCCTGTTATGACTACTTAATAGCCTGGCATAACCTAGTTTATTGCTTCCAAATTCAAACAACAATTTCAATTTCCTTGACGAGGTACCTACATTCTTTAACAGTCTTCTGGATTGTTAGTTGATTTTCATAACTATTCTTAAAATACGAATGAGCTAAGAAACTGTCTTTCAAAAATAAGACATGTAATTTATTCACAATTCAAAAGCAATAGGAAATTTATATAATCTTCTGAAAAGTTCTATTTCTAAATTTTCAAACTTTTTTCATTCAATACAATTCTCCAAGCTAATTTGAAGCATTTGGTACCTAAAGGTTGCCATGACCTAATGGTCATGATACTTGGCTGGCGATTTGAGGGGTCGTGGGTTCATACTCCAGCAGGATCCCTTGGACAATCTTTGACCCCAGATTGTAACAAAAATTAAACAAATATTCCCAGCCAGGTTAAAAAGTGTGCCTTTATAAGGATTAACTTTGCAGGGCATACCATAAAAAATTAAAAGAAGCCTTTAAAGATAATGGAGCAGAGTTCAAAGAAGGCTTAAAGGTCTGAGCTAATATTTTCAGACATTTTTCCAAATGTGATACTTAGAGTTTTTTTAATTGAAAATCTTACGGGGATTCCAGTCCAAAACCATTTATGGATTTCAGAAGTAATCCATGAGATACTTTAAATATCGACAAAGCAATAAATGAATTAACGACAAAAGTAACTGTTGAATTTATTCTATTAAAATAACATTGTAGTACCGCATACAAAATGTTAAGTTTGAGACACCAACAAATAGACATCAATTTTACACAGATAATTGCGCTCAGGAATTACTCTAATACCCAGATTGATGAAAATAATACAATTCAAATAAATCTACTCTTACGTATAAATTCAATACTTATCTTTTTACTTGTAAACTGAATATGAATTTACCTTGCATTTTGTTCAACTTTAAAGATGTTTTGTGATGCAATAAGAACATGCTTTTCATGCATTTAAAGGATATAATTTATTGTTTTTATCTTGAATACTTTTTCTTGAGTTTTATTTGTCCTTCAATTGCTAAAGAAACAAAAAATGTTTCAAAAATCTGCAAAAGGTTTTGACCACCAAACATCAATCTTTAAAGACTTTAGGAAAGAGATGACTTCACAATTTAGTAATTTACATTGAACAAATTTAATATCTCTTATTATCAGTTAATTTTCAATATTTTCTGCTGACAAACACTACTCTTTGTGAGGCCTAATAGAAATACCCATTTGATAATTAATTTGTACATAAAAGATGTGATTTTTTGTATACATGAAAATGACAAATGCTATTGTAATCAAATAATATTTTCCTCATTTCATAGCTTTGGATTTGCCCTGCTCATGTGTCTATTTGGCTGGGCCAGGTCAAGCTCCGCATTGTGAGAATCAACACTGGATCTTTTGGACCTGGTTCTCCGTGCCCCACCGGGTTGACCCCCTCGGTACATTACACTTTGAGACCTTTTAGCTTGTCTTCTGCTATTGTGACGTTCAATTGCAGCATCAACTTCACTGAAACGGCGTTGGGCAAGATCTTCTGAATTAAAACAATTATTTATGGTTATATGAGTGTAAAATTGACTTTTTTGGTTCAAGCTACCAGCTGTGGGAGGAGCCAAATGGACTGTTGCCATCTGAGGAGGTGAGTGACCTGCTGCACGCTGATAAGGATGTCCACCAGGAGGAACTGCTAAGTGTTGGGATTGGCCATGAAAGAATTGTGAGGATGTTGCTGATCCCATTCCATTTGTATTAAGAAATCTTGGTGAACAAGGAGATCTTTGAGCTGATGCTATATTTGCACTGTTGGATGAGTTGTGTCGGAAACTCCCTCCTCGTTGGTTAAGAACCTGCCTCTGAAGAAGGGTAGGGGTGCTCAAGGGAGGGTTGCTATTCCGTCTTAAATGGAAAATCATGTTAGGCTGAGTTTTCAAAAATTACAGATTGACAATGTGGTTACCTTGTCAATTCATTAATTGACATTGCAGCCACTGCTGAGACCTCATCATCGGAAAGTTGAGAGAGTTTTCTTTGGATATCCTTTGAGGCTTCATTAGCACTTATCGCATCTGATGGAACAACCAATACCTCAGCCGTAGTGCTGACTTGTGCTCCTCCAATTTGACCACTACTCCCTAAAATTGAGATTTTAAAGCAACAATTGGCATTTGAGTTTATTTCATAAATTTCAATTTAAAACATTCCATCTCTTTCATTGGAGTATTCGTATCTGCTTAAAGGCTAAGTACAAACTTGATCAAAAGAAGTGGTCAAATGAAGACTGATTCATCATCATTTTATTATGACTAATCATTTTTATTCTATAATCTCAAAACCTAGACTCCAGGGGCATCAATCAGTTTTTCTTATAAAATGAACCCCATATCAAATTCAATTTTAAGGGGGGCGGTCCTAAGGGTAGCTTGAAGTACTTTGGTAAGGTATAAAAGACAATTTTGGAGTTTTGAAAGAGAAGTAACTTGCCTCAAATTTTCCATTTTTATATCAAAAACCCAAAAAATCATGCAATTGCTCTGTGTGCGACCTCCGACAAAATTTAAAAAAATATCCCCTCTGAAAATTTTGTTGCATTGAATCTGTGTGCATAATAGAAAAAGATGAAATTAACCTTTGACATTTAGTTCACAGGACTACTATCATCCTTAAGCGACCTTTAAAGTAGTAAAAACAATCAAGCTTCACAATTAGATCAAAAATAAAAGACTATCAGATAAAAAAATATTTTTAAGGATTTTAAAGTTCATTCGTAAGGGTGTGCAAAGTAAATAGAAGCTTGAATTGATATCAAAAGTGACTCAATCTTCCCTTCTCTTGCCAAATCCTTCAAGTTTTTTTTGCTTCACAAAGTCATCACAATAAACCTTGTATTGGCTTTGGAAAACTTATTTTCAATTCTTCAAACAGACTCTTACATGAAGTAAAAATGCTAAAAATCCAATACTTTTTGAAAAGCCATTCACATTTATCATGAAAAGTTTAAGAACCAATATGGCTTTGCTTATAGTTTTAAATTTTACAAGACTGGATTTGCCATTCTGAAAATGAAATCAGCTGCTGCTTAACAGATTTGGCAATCCTTATAAAGACAAATAGTTTTGGCAGCTTGGTCAATATCCTTTTTTTTAAAAAAAAGAGCTGCACAGGGTCTTGTTTGGTAAAGTTGTCTTAAAAGTAAAAGTAAATAGCAAACCCCATCCTTTGCCATTGGCTTTTGAAAACTTTTTGAAAGTTTTCTCTCATCAAATAAAAGTAAATTTACCCAAAGATGATCTTTGAGATCTTCTGGAATGCCTGCTGCATCTTCTGCTCAGACTCACAGGGTCACTGCCATCGATTGGTCTTAATAGGTCTCCTGTGAATGAACCTGCTACACTTCCATGTCGATCCAATCCATTGTGTTCTTCAATAGAGGCAATCATCATGCTTTTTCTGCGCTCCAAAGCAACTCTAAAAATAAAATTTATTTGCTGAATTTTTTCTTTTCAACCTGATTTTTTTTACATTGAAAGGATTCCATAAATCCTACATCAATTTCAAAGTTTTCACCAGTTTCTTTTTAAAATCTTGTTATCCTCTATTCTAGTATGACTTTTTCTCTCCAGTTTGATATTTTTTGGTTTGTGCTCACCCAACTAACTAAATTATAAGCTTTTTTTCATCTGTAAAAATAACCTTGCCTGTTTTGAATTTAAGATAATTATCTGATTTGTTTTGTTTCAGTGCTGATTCTGTGAAATATAAGTATATAGAGCCATAATTTGACTAAAAATATTATCCAATTAATGTCTGAAACTGCACTTTCCAAGGTGAAGAGGTAATATTATTTCCAAATAAATCTTTGAAGATTCAAGCCTGACAAAAACATTTGACATATGCACAAAATCAACTAACTTGTTTAGCATTTTTGCCACATCTTCTCCATCAGATTTTGCTTCTGTACTTTCAACAAAGTTTTGGCAACAACAAAGGCTCCTTACAATGGGGTGTATGAGAAGAGGGTCTATGTGAACAGGTCCATCACCAATTGTCATCGCAGAAAATGCCAGGCCCAAAAGCAAAGTGAGTAGAAAAGCAGCCACTCCTGAAAAAAGTCAACATGTGCATCACAAAAATCTTGAATCTTAATTTTATTATAACTTGGTATTTTTCAAAGCTTATATTTCTTATAAATGATATCACCCCTCAATGTACATTTAAAAAAAGCAACTAAACATTGAACTTTGAAACTATTGTGGGGTGATCGAGTGTTAAAAATGAGATCAAATGAGCCTCAAAGTCAATTGTAATAACAAGCAATCTGAGACCCAAGTATAATTATAAGTTTTGGCTCTCAAGATGTCAGGATCTTAGGGTCCAAACTAGAGGTGAGTTCTGACCCGAACCTACCCAAGCATACTTTTGATCCTCAGTAAATAAGAGGTCGACCCGTCTTTGACCTGGGTACTTTTTGACCCTACCCTAAGAGATTTTTTTGACCCGAAAGGACAAAAATTGAAAAATTTGGTATTTTTAGGGGAAATTTTCAAAACCCAAACCAAAGATGGCTGACCCAACCTGACCCGGCTCGAGCAACAAAAAGCTGATCTGACCCGGGTCAAAATTTAACCTGGACCCATCACTAGTCCAAACTAAGCATCTAACTTTTATAAAGTTGAAAATAGGACCATCACTAACAAATAGGTACAAAAATAATTACACAGTGAAGTGTGGGCAATAAGAATACATTTCTTATACGGTAATCATCATAATGGGACTCACTATGTAATATTTATTACAGAGTGTACTTTGTTGATTTTTTTGTAAATTGCTGGCATTATTAGGGCTGAACCTAAAACTTTAGATGTATATTATCTCAAGATAGCTTAGGTTTCCGTTCTATATTTTATTGGGTGTGTATTGTCGTGCTGTACCATCCTTGAATTCCCCTTTTGGAAGGCTGACATGCCGTAACCCTTTTGCCATTGTACTTTCCTACTCTGTGAGAGACTAACTGTGTAAATGCAGAGTCAGTAATGAAATAAATTTGTTTAGCCAAATTCTTCTTTTCTTTGGTTCAGGAGATTTACGATAATTAAAAATTCTCAGATAAGCGCCACGGCAGTTCTTTTTAAGCATTTTCTTAATGTTTATAGCTTCAATTGGAGTGAATTTGAACCTAATAAAAAATGTATGATTCAAAAACAAAGTCGTGAAGGCAGTTTCCACCAAGTTTGGTAGCTTTACGGCGGGGAAAGTAATCCATTACCTTTTTAAGATAAAGTCATACTTTAGAAACCGTGTCTTCCACTGGGATAAGTGTTAAAAATTTGAGAAATTTTTCTCTGAATTTTTTTCAGTCTCATGTGAAAAGCCCACAGGGAATTGACACTAGAAGGTTCCCTTAAGTGCAGTGAGGCTGCTACTTCCTTTAACTTTGAAATTCCTGAGGCTTCATTTCCGAAAATTTTTTTCAAGCTTTAACTAAATAGAGGATGAAACTTGTCAAAACTTGATTTCATTCCTGAAACTGATATTTTTTGTTCTAGAAAATCAGGCTTCATATTGAAAAATTTTTCACTGTTATGGTGCAGCTCTTTTCTACATTCTTTAACAAAACGAAGCATTCCAAAAGTTATTACAATTCTGCTTCTGACTGAATGGCCTTCGAACTAAATTCAAAGAAAAAAAAGTTTAAAGGACAAACAAAGAAAGGAAGAAGCAAACACTTTTGTCAAATTTGAGGCTTGATTCAATTTTCCTTTTGCATCAGAAAAGGGATGTGTGGATGGAATGTGGATATATGGCAAGGTTAAACAACTTTTTGAGGGAAAAAATGAGAACCACAGAATACAAAGATCTTTATTTTTTCTATTTTGGAATAAAAATATCTAGATTATAAGAAAGTCTAAATCTTTTTCAACGGAAAATGACTTTACCAATTTGTCTCAAATTGACTGTTTCTATTTTCTTATTTTGAAATCAGATATTTAATCTTCACACATTTTTGTATTTTTGATAGTGATGGGTCTGGGTCAAAAAATTTTGACCTGGGTCAGGTTGGGTCAGCCTCCTCTAAATCTAAAAATTTTTCATTTTTCCCCTTCAGGTTGAAAAAATATCATCACGTTGGGTAAAAAATACCCATATGAAAGATGAATTGGCCCCTTATTTACTACGGGTCAAAAGTTTGTTCGGGTAGGGTCGGGTCAGAGCCCATCTCTAATTTTTAATGTAAATCAAAGATTTTTAGTATGAATTTGAATTGAAACAAAATTTTATACAAAGCAACAGAATTGTCAGTTTCCGAAACTATTCCATAATTTCTCAACTATTACTTAGAAGGATAAATGACTTCTTGTAATAACTTGTCCTATTCTTTACTGTAGATAGATGTAATGTTTATTGTTCTTTATACATCATGACTAGTGCCTTTACAACTGTACAACTTAAACTATAGTTGTGAATTTTGTTTTAATAAAAAAGTCTTTTCAATTTATTGACCCTTTTCCATGATTTCTTTTAAACTTTTTAGGCAGAAAATGAGTCAAGATAGATCCTAAATTTGGGATTATTATCAAATTAAAAAGGTCTGATGTGGTTTTTCTGTTTTGTGACCGCTATTGAGCTTATTTGACTCACAATAGAGACTTTCTAACTATTTCCCACAAAATCCACTCTTGATCAATTATCTCTCAGATAATAGAATAAGAAGCAGATTGTGGTCAGCAAAGAAACTTTTCCCCTTTGAACACCTCACCTTTTATTCAAGCAACAAAGAAGTAGAACAGAAAGGATTCCTTGGCAAACCCTATAAGTCAGATAATCTTTTATCTCAAAAAACTTTTTGCAGAATTCTTGGAATGCAGTTGTTGATTTTCTACAAGACAATTCTTATATAAACTTTTGAACTACTTAGATGTTGGATAGAAATAAGACAGCAGGTATACTCGGTAGATTTTGTGGGAATAACAAAGGAGTGGAGACTGCAAGGCACTGAGGATAACCATGAGAACCATCTATAGATACATTCTGGATCAGCCCTGTCAAAGTGCAACACCACGCCAATTGTCTAACATCCACAGTAATCAAAATTATCAAAGCTGAAGAGTATAAAAGATTAAATCATACTCTAACTAGCAAGATGTGCTCAAATCAGTGAAATCCAAACCGATCATATTTTTTTTCAAAATTAAAGATTGGCAGACAGTGTTTAAAAAATAGAACTTTTTCAATTGGCCAGAGCATTAAATTCCCATCTTAACCTCTCTCGAGATGTAATCAGAGTAGGTCTAAAAATACTTTTTTCTATACTTCAACTGACAAAGGTTTCTTGAATCCTGCCATTTCATCCCTTTTAAAATTGTAGCAATTTGACAAAGGATTTATTTAACCGGATGATTATTTTAGCTCTAATCATTCAAGTTTTTTACCTTTATTACAAATGGTTCTGGTTTCACTAAATTGTGCTTTTCTTTATATCAAATTTCCTGTTCTAGTTAGAGGGCAGTTAGATTCTTAAAAAGGCTCTATTATCTATCTCAGTGTATAATGGTGTAAAAAGAATGAAAAAATTGAATTTGAATTACAAAATGCAGCATCGTTTAATATGCTATTTTTACAGCTTCTGCATCCACATTATACAAGTTGTAAATTACTGTGTAAATGAAAACAAATGACTTGAATAAATATTCTAATTTTACAATTTAAACTAATTGGTATGGATACTTTCATTGAAGCTATATTAGGTTCCAATGGTCTCAAACTAAGTTACAACAAGTTTTAATCCCAGGCAGCCACAAAAACATCAACCTATGATTCCACAGCAAACCAGTAAAGTTTCTTGAATAATAAAATATGCAATATGTATAGAAAAAGAAAATTACTTACCAATCAGATGGAAAGAGTAGTTATTGTAGGGAACATCATTTGAATTATTCTCGTTGAATTTTTGCTATAAAAAAACCATCTTGAATAAGAAATAATTTGAAAATTAAAACAGAATAATATTTGTTTTAAAGGAAGCTGCTTTTCAATTAAAAGTCTGCATAAATTTTTCATTTTTCTTATGATTTTACCTCCCCATCCATGTTATCTCCACCTCCATCTTCCGGTCTTGCCAAAATGAGGGGAGGTTTGTTTCCCCCACTAAAATAATCAAAGCAGAAAATTTGAATATATTTTGTAAAAATTACCAATAGGAATGTTCACAGCATTAACAAAACCCTTCTATGAGGTTCAAAAGCACCAAAAGTATTCACATTTTTCAAGTGAGGTTACAAGAGGCATTTGTATTACTTAAGGTTACCTGGAAAATTGATATTTTTGTTGTGGTGATCCTATTTGATCAATTATTCCTGTTTGCTGCTGCTGTTGTTGTTGAAGTTGCTGTTGATATTGTTGTTGAAGTTGTTGCTGCTGTTGAATCATAAGAGATGGTGAAGACAATTGCTGTGTGCTGGCCCGTACCCCGTTCAGGGTCTGATCAAGAGTCAAACTGCTCACTGGAGATCTCGGTAAAGAAGCAGAAGAAACCTGATAGTTGAAAATTGATATTGTCTTAATAGGCATTGAAGTTTTTACAATCTCAAGCTCAATTACTTGTTTATGACTAGATTGTTTTGACTTTGGCCTTCCACTCACTATTATATGAGATGGACTTTCTTCCAATTGATTGGAATCACCTTCGACATTCGTCCCAGATAAGTCTGGAGGTTGAAAGGGCTCTTCTGTCACTAAAACATTTTAAAGTAATCTTTAGATTTTTCTCAGTTCAAAAGCCCCTGATCCTGGGACTTCAGCCTGTACCTGGTGCTGGTGTTAGCCATGCTGAGGCACCTGCAGCAGCTGCTGCTGTTTGAGAAGGCATCTGATAATTTTCTCCAGCGTCGAAAGAGGTTTTGAACCTTTGAAAAATCGAAAAGATTTATTTTATCATTTTTAGACACTATAAATCCATTATTTTTTTCATTTAAATTAAATTTACATAACTCTCTTTTTCATTAAGATAAATTCACTATATATCATTATATTTGAAAAAATAATTGTTACAAAATCTTTTGAGGTGATTGTAAAATTAAATGGTTATATATCCCTTTCAAAAAAAGAGGCCTGATAAAACTATAAACTAGCAAGGTTTTTTCTCTCTGACACCAGATGATTTTTTGTGATTGGAATGGACAGAGCAAAAAAGTTTTATTGGAACCTCGAAAAAATGAAAAGGCCAACAAATATATTTGACAAAAGAAAATGATGAAAAAGGAAGAAAAGTTGTTGCTTTTCTACTTAAAAGCTTCATCTTAAAATCCTGATTTTAATTTGCAGTTGATCTTTCTCACTAATAATAGATGGGGAAATTTGTCTTGCTTTTTCAGGCTTATTTTGCTCCAAACAAATATTGGTTTCTAAGCTTCAAACATTAATTTTTTTTAGAGACTTCAATGGCATAACATTGAGATAAAGTAGGATTTAGAGTTTAATTTATGACATTTCAGGCCTGTGTCACAAACATTAAAAAGTTTTTCAAACAAAAACAAATAAAGAATCCTTTTAAAAACAGAAGAAATACTTTTTCATACTTATATATGAGTATCCAATTCAAAGGGCTTTTATGGATCATTCTTCATCCGCCAGCGAGCAAAGCGAGCGGCAAGTTCAGATTTTTCACTAAGCTAGCGGTTTTAAGCAGATGTCTGTCCGTCTGTGATGTCCATTTTCGGGCTCAAAGGGGATCAGAGGTGTTAACTTTAAAATACATGTACTCCCTCATTTTATGACCTAAATGGAATATTTTTGGATACATAATTTTGATGTCCAAAAACTAACAGATTTTTTTCAAAATTTTGATCAGGGGACTGGCCGTTAACAACTCTTTAACCATAGATGCTATTGAGCATATTTTCAAACTTTTGGAAAGAAAAGTTTATTGTGCATCTTTTATTTTTTTTATTTTTTTTATCTGATGTCTAGAAATTGAGTTAATTAAGTTGAAAGATTACATGCGTGATGCATCATGCTGGCTAGGCCAAGCCGCACTAACCTATGTTCTAGAAGCTTCTAGAAACCGTTACAGGAGAAAATCTTTGTAAGATTTGATTATACCAGAACCAAGATAAACATGATTCCGGTTAATCAATGTAAATTTATTATTTTTGAATATTGAACCTCCCATTTATTCAATTCTTGGATCATGGAGGGTTTAAAAAAGCTACCATTTGAAGGTGGTCAAGTTTTGAAACTTTTTTAATATTGAAAAAAAATATCACTTATATATAGCCTTATTCCTTATAACTTCGCTAGCTGACGGTTAGGTATTTTTTCTTTCGCAAAAAATGCCGATCTACTTAATTATTATTATTTTGAATCTGAGCTCTTCATCAGCATGACTTATTTTGAGTTTTCTTTTTTAATATATGAAAAAGAGGGGGAAAACAAACTTGGAAGAAAAGTTGAAAAAATTCTGGCATTGAATATCTGTTTAACTTGTCATTTTCCTGCGAAAACTCTTAAATGAAATTGCTTTTGTTTTTACTTATTCAAGCCTAAATGGTATTTTGCCAAGGCTTAATTCCTATAAAACCTTGTAGCTGATATGTTAATCAGGAACATTGAATATGAAACAGCTCGAAGTAAAGGCAAATTTTGGAGCTTCATTGTCTTGCATACATTTTTGAGCTCCATTTTTCATTTCTTTTCTTTTGAGCGTCAGAGAAATGGAGTTCCAGAGAAGGCTCTTTCATTACTTTAAGTTAAACACAAGTTTATTTGTTTTTGCTCTCCGTGTCTCCTATTGGCCCTTGCAATCTCTAAGGTTAGTGGGACGGATTTTTGTTGGCTATAATTAGGTTGTAAACCATTGAGCTAAAATAATGAAAAAATGTCTGGGCAAAAAAATGGTAAAAGTAAATGTTTGATTTTGTAACAATATTTGGCCTGTTGCAAATCTGCTTGGATATGGAAAAGAATATTTTTGCATTGAGATATTAGTTAAAGCAATTTTCAAATTTGCATTTTTTGTAAAAGATTAATTCACTCATGGTGGCTTGATGATCAACTGAAATGTAGACCAGCTTTTGTTTCAGTATTGGCTGAAAAATAGCTTTTTAATTAGTAAGATGGGCCAAGCGACTTCAGTGTCATTTCAAACGACCATAAAACTTTTTCTGAGATTAACAAGCCAACTTCCTTTTGAAGAAGATTTTCTTGAAAGCTTGTTTTCTATGGTACTGCTTCCTAATATAAGTATCCTTTGTGTGCTGAAATACTTTAATACTGGTGAAAAAAAGTGACTGAAAATGTTTACATATTAATAGTAGTAAATGAGTCCTTAACTTTAATCAAAAGAAATGTTAATCTTGGCTAAACAAATTATTATTGCTTATCCTAAAGGTTATTTAAGTTTTGATAAAAGTTTAAACACTCTTTTTTCTAAAAGTCATTCAAAAACTTCAGAGAAAACTCATAAAGATTAAACCAACCGAGCGTTGGTGGAATTAGTTATTGATAAAGTTTGCTGATGAAGTTTTAAAAGTCAATTCTTGGAAAACTTTTGGTAGGATTGGATTTGAAAAAAGTGACTTTTATTAGTTTTTTTTCAAATTGGCATTTAATTTTTCGACCCACCTTCCTGCATAAGTTAATCCTGCGTTGGTGGTGTTGCACATCATCTTGTATGGTGTTGGAGATTGCCAGCCAATTCCTGGTGAACTTGAAAAGCTGCTTGCAGCGATGAAAAGGCAAGCAACAAATGATATAAGGCCGCTCAAAAACACTCCTCGACTTGTAGCAAAAGGGAAGAAAATGCCTAGAAAGCAAGAATATGATTCCACACTTTAAGTAATTCTTTTCAAACACAAAGCCTAGAACGACTGAACTGTAAATTACTAAAAATGATAGCCCTTATATCATAGATACTACTCTGCAAGAATTAAGCTTTATAATAGACATTAAACGTGATCAGAAGATGACTGATCACAAGTTACATCTGAATTGTATTAAATGAAAAACTCTGGCCAAATTCTGAGAGCAATTCTTATTTTTAAGTGTTTTACTATCAGTAAAACAATGGTTGTACAGATTTTTGTTTGTTAGGGTGTCTGTTTGTCGGTTGGCATGTGGAGGACTAACTCAAATCTACATCCCTGCACCGATCTTGAAAAAAAGTATGCACACACATCCCCATCTGTCCAAGAGGATTTGTTGAAGTTTTGACCCTAGCCCCCCAACCCCTCTCTGGGCTTGGGGGCCTGTGTTTCTATAAAAGCTGAAGGAAACATTTTTGAAAACTGTTTACTCAACAAAAAATGTTCCACAGTTTGCTAAGAAAGGTAATGGTAAGTTTGAAACCTGACCCACCCTCCAATCTCTATAGTCCTGGTAGGCTAAAAATCCTTAAAAGCTGAAGGAAAGATTTTAGAAACCTATTTTCAAAACAAGAGATGTTTGTCAAGGTGAAAGGACAGCTTGGCCTGGGTAGGCTTTAACCCCAAAAACTGAAGGAATAGGAGCATTCAGACTGAAGACCGTAGGCCAACCCAAAACAGCTTATGCAGTCTGCTGCAGGCAAGCTAGTTGGAAATAAATGTATTCAAATTTAAAATTGTATTAAGAACCCTATACCTTGATAAAATGCAAGTGTTAAGTTCTTTAGCATTTACATTAGGGCAGTTCATCATTCCCACACTCATCTGAACATTTTGTTAGACCTTTGCAAATAACAGACACATCCCTCCAAAACTCAAACCAAAGGCTTCCATTTCCTTTGGTCATTGCGATGATTTACCTTACTGAGCAGAGCTGTTCCTGTCTTACGTCTGGTGCTCCATCAATAAATAATTCAGAATATAGTGATTCTTTTCTCGTTTGGGAAGGTCAGCACTGGGTTTCCTCAACATGCTCATGGTTATTCAAAGCTCAGTACAAGATGATCACTGCACTTGCTAATGTGTTATAAAAAATTCAAATATTTGTATGCAGGATGGATGATAGGGATATTACAAAGTACAATCATAAACTTGAATGACTTTATGCAAAATATTTTCTTCCATCTCTAAATCAATAAATCAGGAACAAATTTCTATTGAATCTTTACAACTGCAAAAATTGATATGATGAAAATAAATTGCTGAAATGAATATTGTTTACAGAAAAGTAAAAAAATATTTGATGTTTTGTTTGTATTTGTGAAATTCTATGTCTGTTGTTTTTCACATAAAACCGCGATTGTCTCTAACCTTTTTATGCTTATTCTTGCTTTCTTTCTATGTCAAATGGAAGATTTTTAGTATAGTAAGAAAGCTTTCCAGCTTTGCAGTAACTTTTACATCAAATTTTTTAAACGGTCATCTTCAGAGATCAATTCAAGCTTGACGTTTTATGCTTCTCCTAGATAGCTGCTGTAAAACTGCCCATTCGGTTTTCATTTCAAAATTTTGTTTCTTCATTACAGTTACCTATTTCTTTCAAATTATAATAGCCCTTGTGATTTGGCAGTCCTATAAATAAGGTCTTATGCTTTTCGAATACAAAGCTAGGAAAAGCTTTTATTGCAGCTCATTATTCTAACATCAATAATCACATTAAAGTTGACTTTACAAGAGCTGTCAAAAACCAAATCAAATCTGTAGTAATTATTTTGCATGTGTAAAAAATGTCTTCTTCAGCATCATTCTGACTGCATTGTCTTTGATTAGGAGACCATATGCCATGGTTCTAAGATCTCAGGAAAGAAAGGGATGCGATTCTGGATACTTGGCCTCCCAAGTTTGTCGGTCGAGTGGTCAAAAAGAATCCCAAACCAGGACTTACTGTCTCTCATAATTTTAATAAGTTTAAATGTAATGGAATACTTAACCTATTCCATTTTTTTTAATAACTAGATCAAGAGAAACTCAAAGTATATCCTCTAATACAGAGATTGAGGAAAATCAAAGTAGGCTCTAGAATAGAGCAAAGAAGTTTTTGGACCAATTTTAAGATAAGTTTTGATTCGAATAGACATTCTTTTTTGATGTAAAACAGGAAAATAGACAGAGGACCAGAAAAGGTCAAGTGAACATTTTCTTATTGTTCGGAAAAAGACTTCATATTTTTGGACATGATTGTGTGCTTGAAATTTTCTCTATATACTAAAAATTGCTTTGATTTTCAAATACTTATCCAAGCTTTTGACTGAAGATGAAGAAGAATTGTCGATGACCTTTAGAAATTTCTACAATTGACAACTGAGGCTACTTAATCTGTCCACCATCTTAAAAGTAAAATTTATGATTTGAGCATCAATTTTCGTTTGGAAGAGAAAAAATGTATAAAAGACTAATTGTAGAGAAAAAGTATACAAAAATCCAAGCTTTCAACAAGTATTTGAGTATTTTGTAGCCTGCAAAAACATTTTTAAAAAGTACATACGTTTTTTCAAAATGCAAATTATTTTTTCAACCAGTCTGAATGCCTAGTTTTCCAGCATGTAATTTAATCTGGAATATGTTATTTAATCTCTCAGTTGTATGGATGGCTTGTGTCTCAAATGACAAACAACCATATCTGAAACATAATGGAATATTATGCGAACTTTTAAGGCAGCTTTAATAAATTTAATTTTATCATATTAACAAAACTCAAAATGGTTTTTGAGAAAAAATAGCTCTACTTGTGCTTGTTAAATTGAAACTTGAATCTTTTCATAAAAACAGATATGCTTTTGCTAGTATTCCTGTCAACATGTTGGAATCACTGGACCATGCATAAAAAAATTGGATCATTGTCACATACTAGTGATGGGCCCTGACCCGACCCAAACCGAGGATACCTTTGATCCGCAGTAAATAAGAGACCAACCCAGCTTTGCTCCGGATACTTTTTGACCTGACCCGAAGCAATTTTTTTTTGATCCGAAGGGAAAATTGAAAAATTTGGGATTTTTAGGGGAAGTTTTCTGAGCCCAAAGTAAAGCAAAAATGGCTGACCCGACCCGACCCGGGTCACAATTTTTTGACCCGGACCCATCACTATGCACATACTGAAGGAATGTTTCAAGCCCAGTTTGAGCCTGTTTCTCTCCCAAAAACAAATTTTATGGCACAAAGAGCCGGGACCAGGACATGGTTTTAGAAATAAAAGCTATGAATTGAATTGGTATTCAAGCAG
>Ga0194133_10005557_pt1 | contig 16006 bp, 23 predicted proteins | sample TA2KigOf40mmetaG_FD_155448 | JGI IMG/M metagenome (GOLD analysis project Ga0194133, IMG submission 155448) | Freshwater microbial communities from Lake Tanganyika, Tanzania - TA2015055 Kigoma Offshore 40m | ecosystem: Environmental > Aquatic > Freshwater > Lake | place: Tanzania: Lake...
TTAAGCCAGGCGTGTCGGTGCCTGTAAGAAAGCTTTGGATTACTCGCGCTCGGCGTTCACGGGTAAGGCCTATTTTTCTCTGTTCTGAAACAGGGTCTGAAATGTACTGTGAAAATTTTTTCATGGGGAGTTTCTGTAAAAAGATGGTACGAGCAAAACTGTACAGTTTCCACTATTTATAGTTTGCTATTGGTCTGTGGTTTCTTTGCCTTTTGGCAAGTGTGCAAAAGGGCACACACCAAACTTGGACTGGTGCTCTCCGAATCGGGTTCCGTCTTTGTGAACCCCACGAAAGTAGTCTTTTTGCCAGGCACTGCTTGTGTCGGTGCGGGGCTCTGTATTTTTTAACTGTTCGTTAAAGTTTCCTCGTGACTCTCCCCACTCCAAATACTCCTTGTAAACAGACGGGTTGTTTGACAGCTCCTCTGTAAGAGCAGTAAATTTTTCGGGATACCCTCGGGGATACGGAAAAAATTGGCAGACTACATCACCTGGAGCAAACACCACAGGGGTGTGTGGAGTGGTAAGTTTCCAGTTCATGGTGAATGTGAACGGAAGCCAGTCAGTTTCCACCACACCAACAAGTGGCGTAATGTGGGGTTTGGGTTCGTTTGTTGGGCCCATTACAAACAGGTTGTGGCCTCTGCTTGTTCTGAAAAGAAACGGCAGAGACAGTGTAACAATTCCAGATCCGAAATGCGACAGCACAGACCCTTTCCGAGCTTCTGCTTGTGCAGGGTCTGTTTCAGGAAAGGTAACAGTCACGTCTTCTGTGCCTGCTCCACCAGTCCAGCACACTGTAAACGGAAACTTTATTTTAATTTGCCAGCCTATAGAGTTTCCCATGAGGAGTGGCAAACACCGGTACGCGTACCGATTGGGAGTTTTGTCCATCCACTCACGGTTTGCCTCTGAAGCAACAAGCTCGTAACAGTCTGGCAGGGAGTTGAATCTGTACGCCACAACAAACGGTTTGTTGTCGTTTTCGTAGTTCACGGTATACACTCCCTTCACGGCATTCTACTGGTGTGGGGTTTCCACACACTCTTCATATTTAGACACTCTACTTGTGCAGGGGGTGGGGGATAGCGGCTCTGCTTTGTGTGTACACACCAGCACCGTAATAAACCTCTTGCAGTGAAAACAGTAAAAAAAATACATACAGTAGCACATTTACTCGCAGTAATTCTTAAAAGGAAAACCACACATGGCAGAATATCACTGGATTGGCTCAACAGCAGGAAACATAGACTCGTTGCGTTGGGGAAACATTAGCAACTGGAGAGTTGCCCAACTCGGCACACCAGGCAGCACTGCACCAGGCGGCACGCTGGCGCGTCTGGTACCGGCAACCCGTTTGCCTCTGGGAAATCAGGATGTGGTCTATTTTGGTCCTCCGTCCTGGTTCTCCACCGCAACTCAGACGAATCCCGCACGGTACAATATACAGTCTCCGTGTTTGTTTGGTGGTGTCACCACCGCAGCCGTCAAGGTGTGGGAAGGCTCGACCGCAGGCTCGACGATTACGCAGCGACACGGAGTGATTCCCATGCTGGTATCTCCTCGCTACCCGTTCTCTCGACTGGGCGGATACGTGGATGCCCAAATTCTTAACGAGTGGAAGGACTACACCAACGCACTCCACGGCACCGCGTTTGCTGGTTGGACACTCGCGTCTGGCGCAGAGTACGACAACGCCCAGTACGTTACTATTGGTAGTACTGGGGTAACTGGTTGGCACGGTCTGAACGCTAGTGGTGCGGGTACTGGTAACACCGCCGGAATCTCGTTTGCACAGCAGACTTCGTACACTATTCGTGGTAGAGGTTACGTAACAAGTGCTGCCCACGCCAGAACAACTGTTACTATTGCAGGGTTTACAGGTGCTACTGCTGGTGCCACAACTGCTACTTTTGACGGGTCAAACAACACCATTAAACTAGCAGTGTACGGTCCCCATCCCTTTGGTGCCGCTGGAAACCGAACGGGAGAAGGATTCACTGGCCAAGAGTTCCCAACAAATCTAGCACCAGAAGCCCTTTACGACAGCGGAGCTGTGGTTTGTAGTGGTCACTGGAATAAAGTAGCGTGTGATGAAGTGGCCACACGAAAAGCAGACATTTCTCTTGACGGTGCTGTCGTAAACGCTTTGGTGTTAAAACCAGTTAATAATTTTACATTGAGTTCTAATGGGTTGGTCAGCATTACTCAAATTACTTCACCTGCAACATCAGCGTTTGAGTTGGGAAACGTGTACATTAACGAAACTTCATCTCTGCGATTTGTGCAGATTGCAAGCGTTAAGCGGCACTCTGCTCAGGCTGAAGTCACTGTGCTTGGGGACATTACACCAATCGGAGGGTTTGTGTGTGCGCTTCCCGCAGGACCGTCCGCAGGCGCATCTGGCGGCGTGTTCTACCCCAACGGGTCGCTTGTGGTGGAGTCACCCGCAGAAACCGCTGCCGCTGATACTGACGGGGCAAGGGTGAATCTTGGGTTTGCTCTGTACGACGGCTCCTCAAAGGCTACCACTGAAATTACTAGTATTCACGTGCTGCAAAACACCGCTGTTCCCATGACAGTGGTGCTGACTGGTCCACTAACAAGCGAGACTGTTAACCTTCACGGTGGTGCGCTTAAGAAGGGTGACAGTTTAAAGGACACCGCACCAGTAGACATTGATGCTCTAAACCTACACGGAAACGCTGTGTACGACATAAGCAGCAATCCTGAACACAGAGCAGGAACGGTTACCGTTCTCGGCCAGTCAAGTGCTGCCAGCGTAAAACTGGGTGCTGGAACTGCTTTGACCGTTGGTCATGTAAACGCGTAATACACCTGTTTCACAGAGTTCAGTAAAACGGGGGGTTCGCCCCCCGTTTTTATTTTTGGGTGGTGTGGATTTATTGCGTAATACTGCCCAATAATTTTTAAATACTTTTACAAATAATCTAAACTCAATACTTTACACCCCAACTATTTTTTAAACCAATAGATACAGCACCCCCTTAATTCCGAGGGGGTTTTTACAAAGGAGACTACACCGCAATGAAGACAGTACTACCATTCACAGTGGCAAGCATTATTGCCGCTTTTGCATCAGCGTACACACCACCTTCCGCACCTTCCGCCCAGTGTGCGCCGTGTCACGGCACACTGGACACCCTTGCACTCACCGAAACAGTGGGTGTTTACACAAAAAAGGGAAACGGAAAGACTGTTACTGCGTTGGACTCCCTGTTTACTCTTAAAGCACTGGGACTAGACTGGCGTGTGGATGTGCCTGTGTACACTTCAAACACCAGTGGTTACGGCAGCATTGAAGTGGGCACCACTTGGACTCCACTTCACGGAATCTCGTTTCTGGGTGCAGACACTGCGGTAACGGTGGACGGTGGACTGTTTACCCCCACTGGCTCTGCGGACTACAAAGCCACCACTGTTATTCCTCATGTGGGTACAGGTGCAGTTCTGGACTGGGGCGCGTTGTCTTTTGGTCAAACTGTGGACTGGCGTTTCGTGGGAGGTTCTATGTACGACCCCTTACTGGGAACAGTGGCAGTAGACCTTGCTACTCTGGTGTCTTCACTGGACTACAAGTGGACAGACTGCGTGTCAGTGGGTGTAGACCTTAAGCAGTACTATCTTCAGGGAGGGAACGGAGCAATTACGCTTACTCCCAACCTACAGTGGACTGCTGCTTCAAACGTTGATGTAAGTACTGGACTTGGTGTTCCTGTATGGCAAAACCTTGCAGTGAAAAACAATCTGGTGTTTACTGCTGGTGTTTCATTCAAGTTTTAATTTTCAAGGAGACTCTATAATGTCCGTAAACAACACAAAGTCTTGTCCTGTTACAGGCTGTTTCTGCTGGAAGAATCCACTTCATCTGGTTGCATTTTTTGCTGTTCTGCCGTTTGCAGTTCGCGGCGCACTGGCAGTGTGGAATGCTGCGGTTGCAGGTGTAACAAGTCTCGGCAATTAATGCTGAACAATTGGGTTTCTTAAAAATAGAGACGTAGAGAGGGGCGGGTAACCGCCCCTCTTTATTTTTAAACAAATAAATATTCTTCAGCTTGCTTTTTTATGTCACGACTATACCATATACAAGTGTGACTGATCTTGATCCTACAACCGTACCCTGTACTCCGTACCGTAATTACTTGATTGATGTTATTGAACAACATCTAGATGCTGGAGACTCTGTATACGTAGAGTTTACAAAACAGGACGGCACAAAGAGGGGCATACGGTGTACTCGTAATATGAACTTGATTCCGCAAGACAAACACCCCAAAGGCAGTGGCAAAACACCAAATCCAAATCTTATTGTGGTGTTTGATCTTGATAAAAACGAATGGCGTTCGTTTCACAAAAAATCAGCACAACTGATGACTCGTCTTTAATTCTGTAAAAGTTGCTGCACTCTTAAACTCAAGAATTCAAACCATGGTATTAAGTGAAATCATAGACTATTTCAGTGAACACCAAAACAACAGAAAAATTCCAACTCTGACAAAAGAGGAGTGGAATGCACTGATGGTCAAGTACGAAAAGGACGACATCAGGGATTCTTTGGCGTGTTTTATCAAGAAATCAGGCACAAAGTTTCCGTTCAAAATAATTCACCATGCAGATATGTGTGATTTGTTTTACGAGTTCTACACTACATCCACTGAAAAGATGTACAAAAACTTTGATATTGTGTTGGAACGTTACGACTACAAACACAAGTATGAAGACAAACCGCTAGGTGTAATTGAGAAAACACACTACTACAACAATGTTTCAAATTACTTTCAGCAAGAAAATCGGATGAAATGCGGTTCTAACAATGTTGACTCGCCAGTGGAAATATGGTGTGATGAAACCAAATTATCAAAAATGAACTGGCACTTTTGGAGAGCCGGTGTTATGGAAAACAGTGGCATTAATGAGTCAACATTTCGTGCTGCGTTTAGACTAGGCACTTACACTGCAACACAGTTTAAACCATCGGTTGCCAAAGCGGTCTACGAACGACACCGTGCAGAAAATGTGTTGGATACATCGTGTGGTTGGGGCGATAGACTTGCTGGATTCTACGGCACACCCAGTACTAAATTGTATGTTGGTTGCGATCCCAATCCTGATGTGTTTGAAGTGTACAAGAAACAGTGTGTAGAATATGAAAGAATTATTGGTGGTAAACCGAAACTAGTTGAGCAAGAAGACTATTTTGAGTGCCACGGCAAGAAAACAGTTAAGATTTGGCGCAAACCGTCAGAGGATGTGGAGTGGTCATTGTACACAGACACTTTTGATTTGTACTTTACTTCACCACCATATTTTGAAACTGAAAAGTACGCATCTGATACTAGTGCTGTGTCCGAGCAGTCGTGGGCCAGATACAATTCATTTGACCGTTGGAAGCACGATTTCTTTTTTAAGGTAACAGAGATGGTGTGGCCAACAATTCGAAAAAACGGATTCATGATGATTAATATTATTGAACCGCGAGCAAAAAATGGTGCACGATTAAATCTGTGTGATGACATGGTGGAACATTTTTGTAAACTACCACAGTCTAATTACATTGGTAAAATTGGTATGCGTATGATGGCAAGACCCAATGCACAAGAACTGCAAGGGGTGTTTATTGAACCAATCTGGGTTTTTCGCAAATCTAATTCTGACTACGAGTTTAACAGAAAATCCACACTAGAGTCGGTTTTTCAGTAATCATAAATAACTAGTAATAGGGGGAAACGCCATGGCAAAATTAAAAATGGGGACTGCTCCAGATTTAGCTAAAGTTAATAAAAATGGTGATTTAAAATACTGGCCGTCTTTTTGGAAAATGGTAAAAGACGGAACTCCTTTCAAAAAAGACACAATTGGTAAGGATGATTCAGTTGTAATTGGTCACAAGACAAAAGCAGCAACAACCAAATTGGTTGCTGAAATGGCAAAGTGTTTAACTCCAAGAGAGGTAATTGCATTTTTATTGAGATACAATTCTGAGATGCCAACTATTTCTGGTCAAAAGGTAAAAATCACAGAATTGTCGAAAGAAAATGTAAAAGAAGTAAAAGCATCTGCTAGTACTCCAAAAATAGGAGGAAGAGATACAGAAGTTTACAGTGAATTATTAGTTCAATTTACATTGGCATACCAACTTCAATATGGCAAACGTGCTACTCACGAAGAAGTTGGAAATGGTGATGATTTTAAATCTGATGTTATTGCTTCTGTTAAAAAAAGAATTGTAACTACTGAAACATCTTCATTATCTAATGATTCGGTACGGAAAAATTTAAGATTGTTTTCAAGACAGATATCGGAGGGTGATAATACTTGGTTGGACAGTTCTAGTGCAGCTGCCCAAGTGTTAGTTGATAAATTGAAAATACCTTCTGATGCTAAAATATTCAACGATAAAATATTTGGAAGTGGAGGAGCAGAAGATCCTTATGAAATTTATTTGAAAGCTAATACAGGATTGCAACCAGATAAGTGGAATCCTGCTGACATATGGGTAATGACTCCTACAGGCATTAGAGCTTTGATTCATTTTAATAGAGTTGCTGGAACAAGAGAAAAAGCTAGTGTTCCATTATTGAATAACTTTTTAATAAAACAATTTGAAACTAAAGACATAATACCAATCTCTTTAAAAAAGACCAGAGCAAATCCATCTCAGATTCATTATGCTGTTTTGAATAGTAATGAATATGTTGAAAGAATTTCTTTGGGAGAAAGCCGTAATCCTATTATTGAATTGACTGGTGGAAATCGTGACATGAAAATAAACTTCACTTTAGAAACCATTGAACTTAATAAGGGAATGACAGCTCGTACAGTACAAGGGAATTTATTTGGAAATATCGGAAAGGTTAAACCAGGATCAGAAAAACATATACGTATTAAATATAATGTAAATAAAAAACAACTAGAGTTGGAATACACACAAACAAAAATGCAATCTTTAGCACTTGCTAAGATGGGATCTTTGGGATCAAAATCATTTACATCTATTATTTCAGAAACTTCTAATCAAGGTATTCAAGAATTAGATAAAATCAAAGACGAGCATCCGAAATTGGGTCTTGAAAAGGGAGATTATTTTATTAGTCAAAAAATAAAATTTACACCCTCTCAATACAATCAAGTAGTTAAGTATATGGATGATATCTGGAGAGAAGTAAATGGAGTTAGAATGCCAGATATGAGAAAAGATAAGTCTATTGGTAAAGATATTAATTTATTGAAAGACAAAGCAATGTCTTCTGAATTGTCGTTGGCAATTACAGGAATTAAAAATCAAAAAGTTAAAAGACGTGTAATACAAAATCTTTATAATGCTTGTGCTTCTATTGGATTTGGATCAGGTCTTAATAAAGAGGAAAGAGAACTGATGATGCAAAGTGGTGTAGGACAATCCAAGGAATTAAAAGCACAATTTACTGGTGGATTACACGTGAAAGTGTATTGATAGCATCAGAAAAAAGTGGAAATGCTCCTATGTGATAAATTGTAAACACCTACACTAGGCGACCAACAAACCATCACAGGGGGAAAATGAGCAACAATTCAGAAAACCAAGTTGATCTGATGAAAATAACACTGATCAACAAGGACATAGAGATTGAAAAACTCACACAAGAGCGTGACGAGGCACGGCGAGAGGTGTGTAAACTTCTTGCAAGCACTATGCCGCCTCCTTCAATTCACGAGCAAGATCCAATTGCACATTCCAGTATTCGTGGGTGGAACTGCTTCAGTAAAACAGAAAAAAACAAATACTACTATAACAGTTAATAACCTAAACAATGGGAAGTCAGAGCGTATGAACCGTGGACTAGACGGGTTTTTTCATAAATACACTAGAGGTGTTCTATGACTAATAGTAATACGGTAATAGGAATCGACCTTATTAAAACAGACAGTGATGGTGGTATGTACGGGCTGTACACATCGCTGGACGGTGGTTCAAACTGGAAAAAACTTGCACAATCACGAACAATATTCACTCTGCTAGAGTTTGCAAAAACGAACTACAAAAGTGATACCCCAATGGTAATACCGCAGACCATTCAGCAATTAATACAGTACGAACTTATTAGTGCTAGAGAAACAGACGCAATTCTAGTACAACAAAAAACAGCAGAAAAAAATAAAAAATGGTACAGACTCTTTTTAAATTGGTTAAGAAAATGCCGATAAAAAAAACAGAAAAAGAACTACACGAAGACTTGGTGACTGCTGCGTCTCAAGCAGTTAACTCGTACGAGGAGTACCTTCTTGACAAAATAGGGTGGAGAGAATTAGCACAAATCATGGACAAACTACGCAAAAGTTTAACAGCATTAGACAAGCACAACCTCTCAAAGTAAATAATTTATTTTCGTAAAATATGAGATTTTATACACACCATATTTTTGGTTTGGCATAAGTATCTGTGTAGGGTTTGGAGAGAATGATTTTTTTGAAATTACTGTTACCCTTAAAGTACCATAGGGACACCGCCCAAAAATAAATATGGAAATCTGTGTGAGTGGTGTTGCAATTCTGTACCGTGGATGTATTATTCACACACGATGACATTACAAGAATCAAATATATTGACACGCACACTAGTCGTAGTTGTGTCTTGGATTGTGGGTTTTTATTTGTACCGTAGGCTTTTTAGCAAGGCAAGTAAACAATGATTTTTCGACTCCACATTGACATTCCCATTAGTGAAAACGAACACCTCTCCGCAGAAACAGCACTAGCCATTATGGAGCGTTTCCGTGATCCACAGTTTATCCGCTTTCTTTCCGAACGCGGAGTGACAGACGTGAACTACCGTCTAGGCAACGATGAGGACAGGCAGCGAAGCAATTACTTGCAGAAGACCCCACAAGGTCATGTTACAAACAAAAAAGACCGACTAAAAATTTCAAATGAAGAGTATCAAGCATAACACTACTGGGCAGTGGGCGGATGGCTTCGCAGACCTGCTTATACCAGGTTCAATCAGGTTCAATCCCTGAACTGCCTATTTGAAAAGACTTTGACAATGGATTTTGAAAATAAAAATTTTGACCCGTACTCTTCGCCCGATTTCACAGATGGTGTGTTTGTTGAACCTGAAAACTGTTTACTGTTTATTGACTACAATACGAACGGCAAATGGATTTTGGGTGTACTGAATAAAACGAATAAAAAAGTTGTACGGGTAATTGATACACACGAAAACATACATACTCTTGCAAGACTTGCAATAGAAGTTATGGGTGTACGACCCAACAAACTGTGGTTGTCTCCGTCTGCAACTACTATTGCTTTATTGAGTGAAATAACAAAAGTATAAGGAGATTGTAATGTCAACACCAAAGAAAACAACCGCAATTACTCTTGAAATGGCAGTGGGCGATGCAGTCTTTTTAAAGATTGCAAAAATGGCGCACCAAAACAATCTTACTTTTAACGAGCAGATCAATCGGATTGTGCAAGACGCAGTGCTAGAACACGGTAAACCATCAACCGCTGTCCCCACTACTTCCACTCCCTTTGGATTTTCAAAGCAGCAATAATGCGGGAGCAGAAAGATAAAACATGGGCAGTAAACACAGTGCAGGAAAAGGCGACACTTACAGAAAAGTTGACCGTATTGCTTGGGAAACTGGTTGGGACGCTGTTTTCAAGAAAACCAAAACTAACAAATCCACCACCAGTAGGAGTCTCAGTTCTAGGAAGACTCAGCGACCGCGAAATCCATAAACAAATTTTGTTGCGTATCATGCGCGACCTGAGTGAAGAGTACTACGCTTCAGGGTGGATTATTGGACTAGAGCATTACCTGTGGAATCTTGCGTTACGTCAAAACACAGTGGAAGGACAAATGCTGCTGTACTGCGCGGAAACCAGTGGGGGGTGGTGGATATGGGACGATAAAGCAGGAGGTCATGTGTTTGTGCCGCTTGCAGCGTGGAAACCTGTATACAGAGAAGAAGAAATTATAGAGCCTGTACGGTAACGGTGTTGCACACGCGGCAGTGTGTGCGTATACATACAGCACGGAGGAATAGCACATGAATTTTTACCGAGAAGTAATTCCGTTTTCAAACACTGATGCGTCTGCAACACTTGGCACCAATAAAGGGGTTGTACTGACAAACACACAGACTACCGGTAATACTGCGGACCTGTCTACTTTCCGAGCAAACGGCACAACTGCGTACACCCGTGTTCTGGTTCAGGCTGGTCGTACTGAAATATTCCCAATTCGAATTTGGGGAATTTCGTTGGGCAGTGGATGGACTGGCGGCACAGTATCGTAAAAAAAATATTAAATCTATTGGTTTGGTATTGACACTGTTGGCAATAGAGTTATACTTTGTTCGTGTCAAACACACCTGTAAACACTATGAAACAAACCAAATCTCCCAATATTACAGCAATAGTTAATGACAGCGTTTACGATCCGTCTACCCCTGTGCTGCACATTCACGGTGTGGATGTGCACGAAATGGGTGATGCGTGGACACTTTCAGAAGTAGAAGATATTATTCAGCGTTTGAATGATTTGCGCGACCAAATGCTTGCACGAAAAAGAGTGCTACAGTTGGAGCGCAATCCCACTCTATGGGACACAGTACAGTAAGAAACACCGTCCTTGTAACTCAGCTGGTAGAGTAGCGGACTTTTAATCCGTTGGTCGTGGGTTCGATCCCCACCGAGGACATAGTTAACAAAAAAGTTAGAAAATGACAAACAAAAACTCAAATAACAAGAATATCCGCTCCACTACTAAACATTTGAAATATGCAAACAGAAAAACTGCATCAAAAAAAATCAAAAGGTCTACTAGTGAATACTGTTCACCAAAGAGTATGTGTGGAAAATTTATTCCCTTAAATAAGGAGTCTAAATCCAAGAACACCACCAAGCTTGGTGGTGTGGTAAAGGGATTTACTGACCTGATTGGAATTCCTTGGTTGGTACGCAAGGCCCAAGCAGTCACGGCAAAATTTAAAAATTTATTAAATAATCCCTTTATTTGGGGACTTATTTATTGGGGATTTTTTGCGGCGTTTTTGTATTTTTCAGTACACCACGTGTAATTAAAATAATGAAAATTACGTACACCCTATTGACACCCACCAAATACCTGATATACTTCTCTCATACAACAAACGCCAACCGATGTGGATGGGCTGACATCCAAGGCGTAAACATTTCACAAGCCCAATTTGGAGATTCGTAATGTCTACTAAGATTTCAAACCGTCGTCGTGTTCTTAACTATCTTGCTTCTGGCAAGACTCTGACCAGTCAGCAAGCTGCCACCAAGTTTGGTGTCAAGAACTTTCGTGCAATGATCAGTGACATCCGTGAACAGGTTGAGGCTTTCGGTAACTGGGAAGTCAACACTTTCACGAATGGTAACGGTGTGACGGTTTACAGCATGACCGATACTCACAGTGGAAAGCGTTCGTATGCTTTCCGCACTGACGGTTCGCGCTACCTCATCAACGCCTAAATTATTTAGTTGATGTTTTGCCCGTGGGTGGCTACGATCTAAAAAATCGTAGCCACCCTTTTGGGTAATAATGCACCTCAATAACCCTTAATCAAAGGATAAACAAAACATGAACAACAAGTCTTCACTAATTTTTATCTGTTATGCACTTCTTGTTACTATTGGTTTTGGTGGTACTGCCCTGCTTGTATTAACAGGCAAGAGTAGTGACACCACAGCTGTGGTAGCATTCACAGGTTTCTATGGATTTTTGTGTACAACAGGCGTGTTCTACGTGCTTGTAAAGTACAAGTCTGCTCTTGAAAGTATTTCAGATAAAATTGATACCAATCAAAGATACGCAGGGCAAGATTTAACCTATAACACCGATGCAATTTGGACTGCTGTTAACGATAATCATAAATCTGTAAATCAAGATTTAGATGAGCGTACCAACAGGATTTGGGAAACTCTTGACCGTTTGTCTAATCGCATAGAGAGCGATTTTTCTGATTCTAAATTTGATGTAACAAACACTAGCATTTCCAAGAAGTAGTCTGTACCCTATTGTGTATCTACATTCTTTATGATGGGTGTAGATCAGCGGGTGTAGCTCAGTGGTAGAGCGCAACCTTGCCAAGGTTGATGTCAAGGGTTCAAATCCCTTCACCCGCTTTTTGTATTACTTACACAAATCTATAGACTTCTATGCACTGCGTATACTGTCGCGGTAAGAGAGTATTTTCTATAAATACCTGTATAGAGTAAAGGAGATTTGAATGAAAAAATTCACCCAATATCTTGATTCTACTGGACTACAGGACGCTTTGACTCACAAGGAAACGGTAGAGATACCCCTTGTTGAGGCAAAACTGTCTCGTGTGTTTCAGTACATAGAAGACGATACAAAAGACTTTGGAATTGTTAGTGCATTCCGTGGTGGGTTTTCGGAAAAAGAAAATAAGACTCGTCACGAAGAACTAAAAAAATCAGTGAGACAGGCAGGTTACGGATTTATTGAACTGCGTGGTGGGTATAAAGGTGACGAGGGGGTTGTGGAAGAGTTGAGTCTGTTGGTTCCCAACATTACAAAAAAAGGTGTTGTTGATTTGGGACGCAAATATCAGCAGCACTCCGTAATGTACAAAAACGATCAAGACTTTTATTACATTGGCACCAACCTAGAGGCTGGTGTGGGCAAGGTTCTTATGCGCTTCAAGAAGGGTGCAGGACAAGACAATCTAGAACTGGCAAAACATAAGGTGGTTGACTTTTTCTCCCAACTAAAAAAGGGATCACATTCTGATAAAAAGTTTGTGTTTAAAACACAAGACGAAACACCAAAACAAAAAGCACAGAGTAAAGATGTAGAAACCAGTGCAGTAAAAAACCATCGACCAGGAGACGTTTGGAAAACGTCAAGTGGTTTGTGGGGCAGCATGGACAGCACAGGCAATTACGAGTACTTTGATGACGAACGAGCAGCAAGACAGTTTGCAAAAAAGCACCGAGCAGGGTACAGAATTCAAGAACGCGAAGAGTGGAATTTTGCAAAAGCTGCGTATTTGCGTAGAGGCGAAACTCCAAAATGGATCACGATACATGAAGATTTCCCCGATTTAAATGTATAAATAAATCAGAGAAGAATTGCATGAAGAAAAACACGGATACCACAAAATCAAAATTAAAAAAAGCACTACTACGAAACGCCGTACAAAATATACGCCGTGAAATAGTGGATCGCACCATTACACCCAAAAAAAATAATTAAACTTGTTGTTACCTGTTGAATGTTTTGTTTGATCTGATATAGTGATTTATGAAAGGAATTCATTATGAATTTTAACACTCTTGTTTCGTCTGTCGTAGTTTCCCTTGCACTCTCTGCTTCTGCTTTTGCCCAGTGGGGAGGCAGTAGTTTAAATATGGGTATTGGTGGTTCTTACAATCGAACCACTCTGCCTAATGGTAGAAGCATTACAAGCAACAATCTTAGTTGGGGCGTTGGTCTTGGCAGCGCGTCCTACAACTACCCTGCTTACGGAGGCTGGGGCGGAGGTTGGGGCGGAGGCTGGGGCGGTTACGGCGGAGGCGGTTGTACGCCAGTTGTGCTTCCGTACTACGGTGGTCGTTGTTATCCATCAGTGTATTCGTATTCGCCGTTCACTAGTACTTGGGGAAATCCGTGCTATACACCACAGTATCCGTGTGTTCCTGCTGCGTGTATTCCACAAGCACCTGTTGGTGTTGGTGGATGGTAATTTAAAATCTTAATACGGACGCAAGTTCCGTAACGGTCCTGTCATCTAGTTGGCTAGGATATCGCTCTTTCAAGGCGAGAACATGGGTTCGAATCCCGTCAGGATCATTATTCAGTAAACTACTACAGACCTAATATGGAAACATTAGAACACATAATGTACTATATTGCAGCAATCACTATATTTTTTGCCTGTCTAATAAAAATATTTAACTTTGGATACAGAAGAGGATACAGCATAGGCAAACACTGCGGATTTACCGAAGGGTTATATGCTGCTGCCAAACGAAAGTCTAGCAAGCACCAGTGTAATTAAAAAGACAGTGCGAGTGATACTCGCGGGGTTACACTGCCGTTTTTCATTTTTGTGTACATTCCTGTTCTATTTTCTGAAGCAGTTGTCTCTTTAGTGTACAGACGAACTCGATTGTTCTTTTTACGCTCATCCGAATAAAAATCCACGGTGTACGATGTGGCATTATTGGGTGTGATTGTGGGAGTGTACTCAAAAATCACAGTGTCTTTTGAATTGAGTGTGCTCAAATCAGTTATGAGTGATGTATCGGGAGCAGAAAACTGAACTATTCCTGAACCCGCAGGCACAGTTCCTGTGCAAACAAACTCTGCTGTTGTGTGTATTGTGGAAGCAATGCCTCCAGTGTTCCCCGAAATCACCATCTTGACTCCGTTTTCTCCTGTACGCTTGTCTATAAGCGTGTATGTTCTTGAAGATATGTTCAGATCAGGCAAAAACATGGAAAATGTGTTGCCTACAGATATTGAAGCATTGAATGCCGACCATCTTTGTGATGCTGTTGTGTTGGAATCAGCACTTTCAATTGTTAAATACGGTGAAAAGTGATCAATCTTAATCAATATGCCTTCAGTATTAATGGAATTAGTGTCTCCTGCACCTAAAAATACTACATTGGTCTGCTGTTTTGCTCCAAAAATTGGAGATTCTGCTTGCTGTGAATGAAATTCCATCACTTTAGGTGATTTTTCATCAGATTTAAGCAGTAAAGAAAAGTTTGATTTGGTGGTTCCTCTCCAAATGTTTACAAATGGAGTAATATCGAAAGAAACGGTTTCACCAGACCAGATTCCTGTTTGCATAATATTCTTTGCAAGAGGCTCTACTGAGCCTCCAGAAGTCCATGAACCTGTGTTTGCGTTTGGGTTTCTAGACGGTTTGTCCCAATACACCGAACTAGTAACATCAGCATCTAGTGGGAGCATTACAGCGTAAATCAACCCACTTGTTGCTCCGTCTACCGAACTTAAAGTAAGAGAAGAGTGCAGAACAGAATACTCACTATTTGCAATATACGCAGAGTTTGAAGCAAGTGATGTATTAATATCAGAATTAATGTCAATACTCACCACTCCACGAAGTGTTTCGAAAGTAGAATTTGTGTTTTCTATTTTTTTTAAACCAATTTTAATTGTTGGTTGGTTTGAGTACAGGATATTGTTATTAATTCCTGATTCGTATTTGGGATGAGGATGGGTCATGCTGTTATCCGTTCATAAATTTATGAATTATCAGTAGTATCCTCCGCCTCCGTATGGTGGCGGTGGTGGCGGTGGCGGTGGTGGCGGTGGAGGAGAATTCTCTTGTGGGGGCGGTGGAGGAGGTGGAGGAGAATTCTCTTGTGGGGGCGGTGGAGGAGGTGGAGGAGAATTCTCTTGTGGGGGCGGTGGTAATGCGGTAGATGCCTGCGGTGGCGGAGGTGGTGGCGATTCTGGTGTAGGTGGTGAGGTAGTTGAAACCTGAAATTCTAAAGTATAATTAGTGTTGACACCTAACTGCTGCACCCTCACTGTGTAATTGCCAGAATTATAAGGAGATGCTTCGCCCAAAATTACTTGATTTGTATCGCCAAGTCCAATATGTTGTTGTGCTAACATTAAATTAGGATTGTTTCCTGAAGTCCATGCACTACCAGTTTGTATGCCTAACCAAGCAATATTGTCAGAAGAATTGTAACTTCTAAGAAAAATATTATCTAATATCTGATTTTCCCCTACAAGGAAGGTAAAATAATCACTATTTCCACTTACAGATGCAATAACTAAGCCATTACCGTTATTTAAACTTACAACAGTTGGTGAATCCGCAGAATTAGAAAGAGGTCCGTTTGTGCTTTCGTTCCAAATAGTATATGCTGAATTATTGGGAGTTTCTGTAGTTGTAAGTGTAGCGGACTTTTGATGTGGAGTGTTGTTGTTTTGTTCTATAAATGTCTGTGATTCTGT